>Ga0310813_10001079_pt1 | contig 16539 bp, 10 predicted proteins | sample YN3metagenome_FD_203086 | JGI IMG/M metagenome (GOLD analysis project Ga0310813, IMG submission 203086) | Soil microbial communities from experimental microcosm in Duke University, North Carolina, United States - YN3 | ecosystem: Engineered > Artificial ecosystem > Soil microcosm > Unclassified...
CCTGCAGAATCTGCGCGACGTGCTGCTGAATGTGTCGATCATCGGCCTGCTGACGGCGGGCATGACGGTCGTGATCCTGATGCGCCACATCGACCTGTCGATCGGTTCGACGGTCGGCATCAGCGCGTATGCGGTCGGCAGCCTGTATGTCGCGTTTCCGCAGATGCCAGTGCTGGTGGCGCTGGCCGCGGGCATCGCAATCGGCCTCGTGGCCGGCGGCATCAACGCGCTGCTGGTCGCGCTCGGACGTGTGCCTTCGCTGGTCGCGACGCTGTCGACGCTGTACATCTTTCGCGGCGCCGACTACGCGTGGGTGCACGGCGGCCAGATCAATGCCACCAGTCTGCCCGATGCGTTTTCGCGGCTCGCCACCGGCACGCTGCTCGGTGTGCCGGTACTCGCGCTGATCGCGGCGGCGGTGCTGTTGGCCTTGTCGGCGTACCTGAAGCATTTCCGCGGCGGCCGCGAGCACTACGCGATCGGCTCGAATCCGGAAGCGGCGCGGCTCGCGGGCGTCAATGTCGAGCGGCGCGTGATGGTCGGCTTTCTGCTGTCCGGCGCGATTGCCGGTTTCGCCGGCGCGCTGTGGCTTGCGCGTTTCGGCACCGTCGATGCGAGTACCGCGAAGGGCATCGAACTGCAGGTCGTGGCGGCGGCGGTGGTGGGCAGCGTCGCGATTACCGGCGGCGTCGGCACGATACTCGGCGCCACGCTCGGGGCGCTGGTGCTCGGCGTAATCAGCATCGCGCTGGTCGTGCTGCATGTGTCGCCGTTCTGGCAGCAGGCGATCGAAGGCGCACTGATCGTTGCGGCGATCGCGGCCGATACGCTGCTCGCGCGCTCCGTCGCCAAACGCATGATGAGGAAACGCGATCATGGCTAAACCCGATTCCGCGTTGCTGACCCGCAAGCGCACCACGCCGCTGCGCTGGGAAACGCTGCTGGTGCTGGTGCTGATCGCCTCGCTGCTGCTGGGGCGCGTGCTGTCGCCGGTGTTTCTGACCAGCGCGAATTTCGCCAACGTGCTGGCCGATCTGACCGAAATCGCGTTGATGGCGCTGCCGATGACGCTCGTGATCGTCGCCGCCGAAATCGATCTGTCGGTGGCGTCGGTGCTCGGCGCATCGAGCGCGCTGATGGGCGTGCTGTGGCACCTCGGTCTGCCGATGCCCGCGGTGATCGTGCTGGTGCTGCTGTTCGGCGTGCTGGCCGGGCTGCTGAACGGGCTGGTGATCGTCAGGCTGAACCTGCCTTCGCTGGCGGTGACGATCGGCACGCTCGCACTGTTTCGCGGCCTCGCGTACGTGCTGCTCGGCGATCAGGCGATCGCCGATTTCCCGCCGGCCTATACGGCGTTCGGCATGGATACGCTGTGGCAAAGCTTTATTCCGCTGCCGTTCGTCATCGTGATCGTGTGTGCGGTGCTGTTTACCGTGCTGCTGCAGGCCACCGCATTCGGCCGCAGCCTGTATGCGATCGGCGCGAATCCGACGGCGGCCGCGTTTTCCGGCATCGAGGTCGCGAAGATCCGGCTGTGGACCTTCGTGCTGTCCGGCGCGATGAGCGCGCTGGCCGGCATCGTCTACACGCTGCGCTTTACCAGCGCGCGCGGCGATAACGGCGAAGGCTTCGAACTGTCGGTGATCGCCGCGGTGCTGTTCGGCGGCGTCAGCATTTTCGGCGGGCGCGGCTCGCTGACCGGTGTGCTGCTGTCGCTGCTGATTATCGGCGTATTGAAGAATGCGCTGACGCTCGACGACGTATCGAGCGAAACGCTGACCATCGTGACCGGCGCGCTGCTGCTTGCGTCGGTGCTGATTCCGAATCTGGTCGCGCGCTGGCGGGCGCTGCGCGACCGGCGTTTCATCGCGAAGTCCGCTTCGTGATGCTGGTCAAAACCAGTCAAACATAAAACCGCAACACATCTCGCACAACACCAGAATCCCGGACCCACGCGGTCCTGTACACCAGAGAGGAGACACGACATGCAAACACCTCTGCGTCACAAGCTCACGGCGGCCGGTACCGCGCTGCTGTGTGCGGCGCTTCTCGGCATCGGCGCGGCCGCGCATGCGGCCGAGCTGAAGAGCGGCCTGAAAATCGCTTTCGTGCCCAAGCAGATCAACAACCCGTACGAAGTGATCGCCGACGACGGCGGCATGGCCGCGATCAAGGAATTCAAGGGCGACGGCAAGGTGGTTGGGCCGTCGGATGCGGGCGCCTCCTCGCAGGTGCAATACATCAACACGTTGACCACGCAACGGCAGGACGCGATCGTGATCGCCGCCAACGATGCCAACGCGCTGGTGCCGTATCTGAAGAAAGCGATGTCGCAAGGCATCAAGGTGGTCACGTTCGATTCGGATACCGCGCCGGAAGGGCGGCAGCTGTTCGTCAATCAGGCGAACGCGGAGAGCATCGGGCGTGGGCAGATCCAGCTGGTGTCGAAGCTGATGGGCGGCGAGGGCGAGTTCGCGATCCTGTCGGCCACGCCGAACGCGACCAACCAGAATACGTGGATCAAGTGGATGCAGGAGGAACTGAAAAAGCCTGAGTACGCGAAGATGAAGCTCGTGAAGATCGCGTACGGCAACGACGACGACCAGAAGTCTTTCGTCGAAACGCAGGGCCTGCTGCAGGCGTATCCGAACCTGAAGGCGATCGTTGCGCCGACCTCGGTCGGGATTGCGGCGGCGGCGCGCTATATCTCGACGTCGTCGAGCAAGGGCAAGGTCGCGGTGACCGGCCTCGGCACGCCGAACCAGATGCGCGCCTTCGTGAAGAACGGCACTGTGAAGGCATTCCAGCTGTGGGATCCGGGTCAACTCGGTTATCTGGCGGCCTATGCGGCGGCCAGTCTCGCGTCGGGTTCGATCAGCGGCAAGGAGGGCGAGTCGTTCGACGCGGGCAAGCTGGGCAAGCGCACAATCGGTGCGAACGGCGAGATCATCCTTGGGCCGCCGACGACGTTCGATGCGGCGAATATCGACAATTTCAATTTCTGAGCGCGCAGCACGACGCGATGGAAGCCGCGCCGGCGTCTGCCGGCGCGGCTTTTTTATGGCAGCAGGCGGTTCGCGCGCGCATAGCGGATCACTTCCGCATGCGTCGTAATGCCCAGCTTGCGCATTGCGTTGGCTTTTTGCGTGGCGACTGTCGAAATCGAACGGTTAAAGCGCGCCGCAATGTCGGTCAGCGAAAGTCCGAGACCGTATAGGCGCAGCACTTCGACTTCCTTTGCGGTGAGCGTCGGCGACGCGCCGGCCGGCTGTGACACCGCGGTCCGCTCGAGAACGGTGCGCACGAATGGCGAGCGGTAAGTGGCCCCACGATGCATGACGTCTTGCACTGCTTGCGTAAACGCAGCGAGATTGTCCATTTTCGACACGATGCCGGCCACCTTCATCCGCTCGAGTTCGAGCAGCGTGTCGCGATTCGCGAGCATCGTGAACACGATGACCGGTACGGACGGGTAAAGCCGTTTCAACAGCGCCACCAGATGCAGCCCATCGTGGTCGCTCTGGACGCCGTGCATCGAGAGATCGGTGACGATCAGATCGTACTGCCCGGTTTGCAACGCCTGCAGCAATTCCGCGCCGGATGCAGTGCTGGCCGCGACGCGCATGCCGGGGACGTGTGTGACCGCGGCGACCACGGCGTGGCGGATGACCGGATGGTCGTCGGCGACGGCGATCCGCATTTCGCATTTCGGCTGATTCATCAAAAGGGCCTCGCGTTGTCGAGGCTGCGCGAGATTGCGCGTGCCTGAAAACGCCGGGATTTTAGCTGCCGCTTTCAAATAACGCGCTACGGTGACGATATTTTACGGACGTAGTGCTGTTTTTCGAAAGATTCCTATATTGCCGATAGCACGACGTCAGCATACTTCGCTACTTCGCAAAGAACGGTTCTGTTCGACTCTGCGATGTGGAAATCAATTTTTTAATGGAGAACGAGATGCAAAAGATCGAACGCGGCGCGTTGGCTCAGGCGGGTCTGGCAGGCGGCGGCTGCACCAAGCGAGTCACTCGCTGTGGCTGCGCGTGTGCGCCGGCGCCGGAGCCGACCAAGCCGGTGGTCAAGCCGGGTTGCTGATCGCGCAAAACCCGACGGGGGATGCGCCGCTTCGAAATAACGCGCTACGGTGACGACATTTGACGGACGTAGCGCTGTTTTTCGAAGAATTCCTATATGACGCACGGAGTGATGTACGGATACTTCGTGCTTCGCAGTGAACGATTCCGTTCAATGCTGCGAACTGTGAAGCAATTTTTTCAATGGAGATCAAGATGCAAAAAATCGAACGCGCTGCGTTGGCTCAAGTCGGTCTGGCAGGCGGTTGCTCGAAGAACAACAGCAACAGCGCCAGGGCGTCGACAACGGTGGTGGTCAAGGTGGTTCGTTAACCATGCAGAAAATCGATCGCAAAGCATTGCTTCAAGCAGGCGTTGCGGGCGGGACGAACAAGGGTTCGTCTAACTCTGCGTCGTCATCGTCCGTCACCATGGTGAGCGTGTCGTCGTCGAAGTCGAGCTCGAAGTCCAAGCCGACCAAGCCGATCCCGCACTAAGCTGTGAGCGGCCGCCTGCGCGGCCGTTTTGCCCCGGCGGGTCGCCGTCATTGAACGGCGCTCGCTGGGGCCTTGCTGTCTGTAGAGCATCGAATCGATGAAAATCTTGCTGTTGGCGTGGCGCCGCGTTCTGCGATGGGCGCGGGCATGGTACAACCGGGTCCGCGCGCGGCTGCTGTGCAGCCTGTCTCTGCGTACTATCGAGCGCATCGCACGGGCCGAGGCGGCGCTGTCCGGCATCGTCGATGCACGCGCGCGTTGGGCCGCTATCGAACGATGGGAGAACGGCCGCGACGTGCTGCAACTGCCGGCGCTGAATCGTCGCGACGTATTGAGCGGCGCGCATCTCGAGAAGCTGGTCGATCAGCGTCTGCATTTCGGCCGGCAGCTATGCATCGACGAGGCCTGGCCGGATCTGCAAGCGGTGGCCGCGACGCTTGCGCAACGGATCGCTGCGCTAAAGGCGCACGATTCGACGCGTCCGGTCATCGTCGCGCCGTTTCACTACGTGTCGCAATACGCGAACATCTATGTGGTCGACGAACTGCGCAAGGCGCTCGGCCTCCAGACCATCGGTGTCGTGTCGGGCGTGCCGCGCAATCTGTATGGCGACGACGACGCGATGATCCCGTCCATCGACATCCTGCACACGAAGACCGACGACAACCGTAACGGGCTCGGCTTGCGCGTCGCGCGCTCGCTGCGGCGCAATGGCGTGGTGGTGCTGTTCGCGGACGTGCCGCCGTATTTGCTGGCGCTTTATCCGATGGAAACGGTGGACGTGAAGCTGTTCGGTCGCGCTGCGCGCATACATCGCGGGGTCTTTCGCATCGGCGCGCCGCTTGATGCATGGTTGCTGCCGTTCTATCTGCGTTTCGAGCGCGGGCGATTCGGCGCACGGCTGTGCGACGCGATCCCGCTGGCGGCCGAGGACGCGCCGCAACAGGTGGCGGATTGCATCGCCGCCGCATTGGCCGACAACTTCGCACGCTCGCTGGTGACCGGCCATCCATCGATGTACGCATTCGCTCCGGTACGCTGACACACGCCCCGCGTGCCGCGCTTTCTTCGACTTATCTGTGCCGCCCGCGCCGGGCGGGAATTTGCCTCACTGCAATGGAACCCACCAGCTTGCCCCAGTTTCGCGACGTGCCGTGGCGATGGATTGCCTACGCAACGTCGACGCTGCTGATCGCAGCCGTCGTATTCGCATTCAACTACCAGATCGAAATCAAGCAGGACGTGCCGTGCGAGATCGTCTCTTCGTCCGAGGTGAAGATCCGCGGCCTGAGCGGACTGGTGTCGTCGATCTACGTGCAGCCTGGCGGTCAGGTTGCGCAGGGTGCGCCGCTATTTCAGCTGCAGCGCGACCTGTCGCTCTCAAGCGACGGCCGCCCGCGCGTCGATTTCGATGCGCAGATGCGCGACGCGCAGCTCGCTGCCGCCGACGCGCAATTCGCGCAGCGCCAGACTCAGTTGCGTGCGCAACTGGACAGCGCGCGCGCGACCGAGGCGAGCCGGCGCGCGGAGCTGGCGGCGCTCGATCAGCAGATCGAGCAGACCCACGCGCTGGCCGACAACTCGGCGCGCAAGCGCGAGCGGCTCGAGTCCGCGGCGGCGTTCGTGGTGGCCGACCGCGTCGAGCAGGCCAACGCGGAGTTTCATCAGGCCATGGCGAGCGTCGCTCAAGGCGTGGCGCGCCGCGCACAACTGTCCGGTGAACTCGGTTCGCTGCGCAATACGCGGGCCGATCTCGACGCGCAGCTGAAGGAACTCGACGCGCGCCATGCGCGCGACCTGCAGGACATCCGCATGCGCTTCGAGCAGTCGCGCCAGGACACGACGATTTCCGCGCCGAAGGGTGGCACGGTGACGTTTTCGAGCCTCGTACCCAACCGCATGCTCGCGCCGCCCGACGTCGCGCTGGTGATCGCGACCGGCGGCGATCAGGGCTTGCGCGCCGCGCTGCTGATTCCATCGCGGCGCCGCGGTTTCGTGCAGATCGGGCAGACCGTGCGTTTGAAGTTCGACGCGTTTCCTTACGCGAAATTCGGCACCTATGAGGCGCGCATCGACGCGCTGTCGGACACGACCGTCGAAGCGTCCGCGGCATCCGGCGACAGCGCGAAGGGCTCAAGCAGGCCGGCCGGCGACAGCTATATGGCCTGGGCGACGCTGCGCGGCCATACGTTCGATTTCGAGCAGCAGCATTTCGCGATTCTGCCTGGCATGCGCGCGACCGCGAGCATCGTCGTCGAGCGCAGGACCATCGCCGAGTGGGTGCTTGCGCCGTTGTTCCGGATCCTGAGAGGCTGAGCATGCGTACGATCTACCAGAACGAAGTGGCCGAATGCGGCTATGCGTGTCTTGCGATGGTGTTGTCCTACCTGGGCCGCGCCACCGAAGTACGCGAGCTTTCGGTATTTCGGCCGATTTCGGCGAACGGCCTGTCGCTGATGGACCTGTACGACGTCGCTGTCGAATTCGGCCTCGCCGTGCAGGCTTACCGCTTCGATCCGTCCGCCGACCTGCAGTCGGTCAAGCGAGGCTCGATCCTGCATTTCGGCGGCGCGCACTTCGTGGTGTTCGAAAAGTGCGGGCGCGGCTATGTACAGGTGATCGACCCGGCCAGCGGCAGAAGGCGCATCTCGCTCGACACGTTCGTGGCGACCGTGTCGGGTTATCTGCTCGAGTGCGCACCTACGCCAGCAATGCCGCGGATTCGCGCGAAATCGCGCGTTCCGGATGCGCTCGCGCGCGTGCGCGCGCTGAACCCGTTGCTCGGACAACAACTGGCGAAGGTGCTGTTCGTCGCGCTTGGCAGCCAGTTCGCGATTCTGGCGATGCCGTATCTGGGCAATCTGGTGCTCGACTATGTGGTGGCTGCCGACAATCTGAATCTGCTGAACGTGCTGGTATTCACGTTCGCAAGCATTTTCGTGGTGGGCGCGCTGAGCCAGTATGTGGAAACCACACTGGTCGAACTGTTGCACGGCCGCGTGCAGATCCATGCGACCGAGGGGCTGCTCGGCAAACTGCTGCGCAATCCGATGTCGTGGTTCGAGAAGCGTCATGTCGGCGATGTGTTCGCGCGCGTGAAGGCGCAGGACGAAATTAGCGTGTTTGCGACGCGCACCTTCGTCGCGCTGTGTATCGACACGACGATCGGCGTGCTCGCGCTGTGCCTGATGCTGGTGCAAAGCCGGCAGCTGACGCTGATCGCGGTGCTGACCTTCGCGAGCTATGTGGCGGTGGCTGCCGCGATGTTTACGCGCATGCGTGACACGCATGCACTGGTGGTCGAGCGTTCGGCCCAATGCGACGACGGGTTGATCGAGACGATTCGCGCCGCGTCGCTGGTGAAGCTCGCGCAGGGTGAAACGCGCCGCACCGCGCTGTTCATGACGAAATACAAGGAATTCATCGCGGCGACGCTTGCGAGCGTGCGCCTGACGAGCTTGCGCGATGCGCTGCTGAAACTGATCGGCTACGCGGACACCATCGCCATTACGTGGTTTTCGGCGCGACTGATGCTCGGCGGCAAGGTATCGGTCGGCGTGTTCTATTCGTTCCTGATCTATAAGTCGCTGCTGTCCGAGCACCTCGCGCGCGCGATCAACGCGGGCTTCACGTATCTGATGCTTAGCGTGCCGGCCGCGCGGGTGGCGGATATCGTCGAGTGCGACGAGGAACGTTACACACCGCTTGCGGACAGCCAGCGGGCCTTCGAGATCAACCGCTTCGAGCGGATCGCGGTGCGCGGCGTGACGTTTCGTTATGGCGTGTCCGACCAGGCGGTGCTGAAAGACGCGAACATCGACATCGGCAGCGGCGACAAGATCGCGATTATCGGCGCGTCCGGTAGCGGCAAGTCGACGCTGTTCAAGCTATTATCCGCGGCCGAACCGCTGCAGCAAGGGCAGATCACGCTGAACGGCATCGACTGGCGCAATCTGAGCGTCGACGAAATCCGCCGTCACGCGGCGCATATGCGGCAGGGCGATCTGATCCTGCATGGTTCGATTGCCGACAACGTGTCGCTGTTTTCGGCGAGCATCGACGAGCCGCGCCTGCAGGCCACGCTCGCGGCGGTCGGCCTGCTCGACGACGTGATGCGTCTGCCGATGCGCACGCGCACCATTATCAGCGACACCATCGCCAATATCTCGGCGGGCCAGCGGCAGCGCCTGCTGCTGGCGCGTGCACTGTATCAGCAGCGCAGTCTGCTGCTGCTCGACGAGCCGACTTCGAATCTCGATCCGGCTTCGGTACGGCATATCGCTGCATTGCTGCAACGGCTCGACTGCACAGTGGTCGTGATTACGCACGATATGACGCTGGCGTCGACCTTCGACATCCGCTACCGCTTGCACGAGGGCGTGTTGCAGCGTGACGCCGCGAAGGTTGTGGGCCCAACGACGGAGGCCGCCCATGCGTAAGCGCTCTGTAACGCTCAGCGTGCTGGCTGCGATGCTGTGCGCAGGCGGCCACCCTGCGCAGGCCGCCGACCTGCTGAGCGTCGCGCAGCAGGCGGTCGATTACGATGCGAGCGTCGCACAGGCGCGCGCGTCGTATGACGCCGCGCGGCAAGCCGTGCCCACCGCTCGCGCAGCGTTATTGCCGCAACTCGCCGGCGGCTGGGGGCGCGGTTACAACCGCATCGAAACCGATGGCTTTCCACGCGTCAGCTACTGGCAAAGCGGCTGGACGGCCAGTCTGACGCAGCCGCTGTTCGACTGGACGCGCTGGACCGCGTACCGCCAGGCGGATCTGATCGAAGCGCGCGGCGCGGTCGAATTCGGCAGTGCGCAGCAGGCATCGATTCTGCGCGCCGCCAAAGCGTATTTCGCGGAGCTTGCGGTAGAAGACGAACTGCGCCGCATCGACGATTACCTGGCCGCGATCGATGCCGAATCGCAGCAGCTGCAGCGCCGGCGCGAAGCCGGCGAAGCGACTGTGATCGATTTGCGCGAAGCGCAAACGCTGCGCGACGAAGTGCTGCTGCAGCAGCGCGCCGCGCAAAACGATCTGCTCATCAAGCGCCGCGCGCTCGAGCAGATCACCGGCGCGCCGTTCGAAGCGCTGGCGCGGCTGCGCGGCGCGACACCGCTGCCGCCGGCGCAACCCGAGGATCCCGACGCATGGGCCACGCAGGCAGGCGAGCACGGCTTCGACGTGCAGTTGCGGCAGCTCGACTGGCAGATCGCGCAATACGACGTCAGCAAGGCGCAAGCCGCGCACCTTCCGGTGGCGGGGGTGACGGCCACCTATTCGCCGGCGGGCGCTGCAGCCGGTTATGCACGGCCGACCACCACGACCACCGCGATGCTGACGGTGACGATTCCGATTTTCTCCGGCGGTGAAATCCAGTCGAAAGTCAGGGCTTCGGAGGCGCTCGAAGCGAAAGCGCGCAACGGCCTGCTGGCGGCGCAGCGCGATGCGCAGGGCGCCGCGCGCGACAGTTTCGCGCGCTACGAGGCGGGGCGCGAGCGGGTCGCGATGCTGCAGCGTTTCGTCGATGCGAACCGCGATATGCTGGCCGCGATACAGGCCGGCTACAAGGTGAGCAGCCGCACCAGTACCGACGTGCTGCGCGCGCTGAATGCGCTGTATGTCGCGCAGCGCGACCTGCGTGCGGCGCGCTACGAAACGATCGTCGCGCTGCTGCAATTGAAAGCCGATACGGCCGCGCTGAATCTCGACGACATCGCACGCATCGGCACGCTGCTGATGGACGCGCCCCAGGTGTCCGCGGCGCCTCGGGGATAACGCGAACCTGCGCGCGTCGCCTGCAACAAGGCCCGCACAGCGCGAGCCGTTGCGGTAAGCTCGTGATTCGCCGCAACGGACGGCATCGGCCAACGGCACACATAATCGACTCAGGAGACGACATGCGCAAGCTCCGCTCGCAGAGCTGGTTCGGCAGGGACGACAAGGACGGTTTCATCCATCGCTCGTGGATGAAGAATCAGGGCATTCCGCACGATCAATTCGACGGCAGGCCGGTGATCGGCATCTGCAATACGTGGTCGGAACTCACACCATGCAACGCGCATTTTCGCGAGCTCGCGGAGTACGTGAAGCGCGGCGTGCGCGAAGCGGGCGGTTTGCCGCTCGAGTTCCCGGTGATGTCGCTCGGCGAAACGAATCTGCGGCCCACCGCGATGCTGTTTCGCAATCTCGCGTCGATGGACGTCGAAGAATCGATTCGCGGCAATCCGATCGACGGCGTGATCCTGCTGGTCGGCTGCGACAAGACCACGCCCGCGCTGCTGATGGGCGCCGCGTCGTGCAATCTGCCGTCGCTCGCGGTGTCGGGCGGGCCGATGCTGAACGGCCGCTTTCGTGGCGGCACGCTGGGCTCGGGCACCGGCGTGTGGCAAATGTCCGAGGAAGTGCGCGCGGGCACGATGACGCAGCAGGAATTCGTCGAAGCCGAATCGTGCATGAACCGCTCGCGCGGCCACTGCATGACGATGGGCACTGCTTCGACGATGGCGTCGATGGTCGAATCGCTCGGCATGGGCTTGCCGCATAACGCGGCGATTCCCGCGGTCGACGCGCGCCGCCAGGTGCTCGCGCATCTGGCGGGCCGGCGCATCGTCGACATGGTGCGCGACGACCTGACGATGGACAAGATTCTCACGCGTCAGGCATTTGAAAACGCGATTCGCACCAATGCGGCGATCGGCGGTTCGACCAATGCGGTGGTGCACCTGATCGCGCTGGCCAAGCGGATCGGCGTCGAGCTGACGCTCGAAGACTGGGAGCTGGGTTCCGATGTGCCGTGCCTCGTGAACCTGCAGCCGTCCGGCGAGTTTCTGATGGAAGACTTCTATTACGCAGGCGGGTTGCCGGCGGTGCTGCGGCAGCTGGGCGAAGAGGGGCTGTTGCATCGCGATGCGCTGACCGTGAACGGCAATACGATATGGGACAACGTGTGCGACGCGCCGAACTACAACCAGCAGGTGATCACGACCTTCGCCGAGCCGTTCAAGCCGCATGCGGGCATCGCGGTGCTAAAGGGCAATCTCGCGCCGAACGGTGCGGTGATCAAGCCGTCGGCGGCCACGCCTGAACTGCTCAAGCATCGCGGCCGCGCGGTGGTTTTCGAAAACGTCGAGGAACTGCATGCCAAAGTCGACGACGACGCGCTGGATATCGACGAGCACTGCGTGATGGTGCTCAAAGGCGCGGGCCCGAAGGGTTATCCGGGCTTTGCCGAAGTGGGCAATATGCCGCTGCCGAAAAAGGTGCTGCAAAAAGGCATTACCGACATGGTGCGCATCTCCGACGGCCGCATGAGCGGCACCGCATACGGCGCGGTGGTGCTGCACGTGTCGCCGGAAGCGGCGGCGGGCGGCCCGCTCGCGCTGGTGCAGACCGGCGACATCATCGAACTCGACGTCGCGGCGCGGCGACTGCATCTGGAAGTCTCCGATGAGGAACTCGCACGCCGGCGCGCGGCATGGCAGGCGCCGGAATTGCCGAAGCGCGGCTATTACCGGCTATACGTCGAGCACGTGCTGCAGGCGGACCAGGGCGCGGACCTCGATTTTCTGGTCGGGGCAAGCGGCGCGCCGGTGCCGCGCGACTCGCATTGAGTCCGCATTGAGCCCGCATTGAGCGGGCGCGGCCCGGCTAGCCGCCGATGTCGAACGACTCGGCATACGCGGCCGGGTCGCTGCCGTCCCAGACCTTGCCGTCGATCAGCGTTTGCGATGCCGCATCGCCGGGCACCGCAATACCCATCGCGGTTGCCGCTCGCCGGTACAGCGCGGTCTGGTTGATCTGCGCGGCGAGCTGCGCATAATCGTCACGACTGTCGATCATGCGCCAGCGCCGGTACTGCGTGAAGAACCACACGCCGTCGGCGGGCCGCGGGTAGTTGACGCTGCCGCCTTCGAAAAAGCGCACCGGCAGACGCGGCGCCTCTGCAGGCTCGCGTGCAAGGCGCGGCGCGATCAGTTCGGCCGGCGCGCCGAGGAATTCGGGCTGCGCGAGCCGCCGTGCCAGTTCCGCGCGGTGCGTATCGTCGTCGAGCCAGCGGCACGCTTCGAGCATCGTTTGCACCAGCGCCTGCGCGGTGTGCGGAAAGCGGCTGACGAAATCGCGCCGGCTTGCCAGCACTTTCTCCGGATGATCGGGCCAGATCTCGCTGGTGTACGCGACGGTGGTGCCGACGCCGCGCGCCTGCGCCACGGCATTCCACGGTTCGCCGACGCACAGGCCGTCGAGCTTGCCCTGCGCGAGCGCGTCGGCCATTTGCGGCGGCGGAATTGCGACGCTGTCGATATCGCGCAGCGGATGCACGCGTTGCGCCGCGAGCCAGTAATACAGCCACATCGCATGGGTGCCGGTCGGGAAGGTGTGCGCGAACACCGGCTTGCGCTCGAGCGTGGCGAGCGCGGCAGGCAGCGTGCCGTGCACGGCGAGCGCGTCGGCGAGGCGCCGCGACAGCGTGATCGCCTGGCCGTTGCGGTTCAGCACCATCAGCACCGCCATCTCGGTCTGCGGGCCGCCGAGGCCGAGCTGTACGCCGTACACGAGGCCGTACAGCGCATGCGCGGCGTCTAGGTCGCCGGCCAGCAGCTTGTCGCGCAGCGCCGCCCACGAAGGCTGGCGCACCAGCTCGAGCGTCAGGCCATGCGCGTGGCCGAATTCGTACAGTTTCGCGGCAACGAGCGGCGCTGCGTCGCTCAATGCGACGTAGCCGAGCCGCAGATGCGTTTTTTCGAGCCGCGGCGCGGTGTGCAGCCCACTGGTTTGTGCAGGTTGAGTCATATGCAGCCCATCATTCCGGCAAGCCCGCCGCCGCAACGATGTGCCGTGCGACGTCGACGAGTTTGATGCTCTGGTCCATCGCACGCTTGCGCAAGGTCGCGTAGGCGGCGTGCTCGGTCAGTTTCTGCTGTTCCATCAGCACGCGTTTGGCGCGGTCGATCAGCTTGCGTTCGGCGAGTTCGTTTTCCGCTTGCGCGAGCCGCTCGCGCAATTGCGATTCCTGGGCGAAGCGCGCGAGCGCGACTTCGAGTATCGGCGCGAGCCGCTCGGTGGCGAGGCCTTCGACCAGATACGCGGTGACCCCCGCGCCGACCGCATCGCGAATCAGCTGCTGGTTCGCGTCGTTGCTGAACATCAGCACCGGGCGCGGCGCGGTGGCGTTCATCACCGCGAGCTGTTCGAGCGTATCGCGCGATGGCGATTCGGTATCGATGATGATCACGTCCGGGCGCTCGCTCGCGACCGTCTGGTGCAACGCCTGCGGCGTCGCCGTGCCGGCCAGCATCTCGTAGCCGAGCTGCGCGAGCGTTTCGCGCAGCTCGCCTATCGGCTTGTCGGTGTCGGTGACGAGCAGTACGCGCAGCATGGTGTTCCAGTTCTGTTCGACAACACGTGTGGGGGTTTTATTGTTGTGCGGGCGCGGCGAATCTTCCAGCCGGTCTCAGCTGGTGACAGCCGCGCTTTCGACGAGGCGCTTCAGCTCCGGCACGCACGAGCCGCATACCGTGCCGCAGCCGAGCGACGCCTTCAGTTCCGGCACCGTCGCACCGCTCGCGATCGCTTCGTTGATGCGCGATTCCTTCACCTGCCTGCAGCTGCACACCACGCGGTCGCGCGGCGCCGGTTCGACGCGCAATGCGGCAAACGCCGCAAAGCGCGGGCCCACCCACGGCTTCGCTTCGCGCAATTGTGCCAGCAATGCGGCGCCGTTGGCAGTATCGCCGGCCAGCACGAAGCCGTCGATCATGCTTTCGTTGCCGCGCGTACGCCAGATCACGCGTTTGTCGAGCTGGCGCCGCGCGTCGCGGTATTCGAGCGTATCCTCGCCGGCCGGCAGTTCGAGCGCGGCGTACAGGCGTTCGAGCCAGCCTTGCGGCGCGCTGCCGTGCGCGGCGCGCAGCACCAGCAGATCGTCGGCGTCGAGCGTCAGCGACGCGTACGCGCATTCCTTCAGCAACGGCTGCACCGCGGCGTGCAGCGCGAGCGCGTCGCCGCGCCGCGCGGCCATCATGCGCCACGGCAGTTCGGCGCGCGCCACGCGCACCGCCGCGTGCTTCAGCTCCGGCTGCGACGAATGCGGATCGACCGCGGCGAACGTGGTTTCGTTGATGCCGCCGCTCGCGACGAACTGGCCGTTCCAGTGCATCGCCGCAAACAGCGCGCCGGACTGCACGTCTTCGGACAACTGCAGCGGCAGCACCAGCGCGCCGCGGCGGCTCGTCACGTGCACCAGCTCGCCTTCCTTCAGGCCGCGCCGCGCGGCGTCGCCCGGATGCATCGACAGCGACGCTTCCGGCGCGTGCGAGAACAGCCTGCCGACCCGCCCGGTGCGGCTCATGCCGTGCCACTGGTCGCGCAGGCGGCCGGTGGTCAGCCGGAACGGAAAGCGTGCGTTGACCTCGTCGGCCACCGGCAGATAACGCGTCGCATGAAAGCGCGCGCGGCCGTCGGCGGTGGCGAACTGTCCGTCGGTGTAGCGGCGCGCCGCGCCCGCCGCGGCGCCGGCCGGGTACGGCCACTGCTGCGGGCCGGCCGCATCGAGCAGCGCGTAGTCGATGCCGCCGATGTCGAGATCGCGTCCCGCCGTCAGCGTGCGATGTTCGTCGAACACCGCTTCGGTGTCGTCGAAGCCGAACATCTGCGTCTCGCGTCCGAGCCTGTGCGCGATGCGCCGCGCCACTTCGTTGGCGATCCACCAGTCCGGTTTCGCTTCGCCCGCGGGCGCCACCGCGGCGCGCACGCGCGTGATGCGCCGCTCCGAATTGGTCACCGTGCCGGCTTTTTCACCCCACGTTGCGGCGGGCAGCAACACGTCCGCGTACGGCACCGTGTCGGTCTGCATGAACGCGTCCTGCACGACGACGAACTCGGCCGTGTCGAGCGCGGCGCGTACCTGCGCGATGTCCGGCATCGAATGCACGGGGTTCGTACAGGCAATCCAGATCGCCTTGATCCGGCCGCTCTTCACCGCATCGAACATCGCGACCGCAGGCAGCCCCGGTTGCGCCGACAGTCGCGACGGATCGTCCAGTCCCCACAGTTTCGCCACTTCGTCGCGATGCGCCGCGTTACCGATATCGCGGTGCGCGGCGAGCATGGTCGCCATGCCGCCCACTTCGCGGCCGCCCATTGCGTTGGGCTGGCCGGTCAGCGAGAACGGGCCCGCGCCGGCGCGGCCGATCTGCCGCGTCGCCAGATGCAGGTTGATCAGCGCGAGATTCTTGTCGGTGCCGTGGCTCGACTGGTTCAGTCCCATGCAATACAGCGAAAGCGCGGCGGGGCTCGCGCCGAACCATTCGGCGGCCTGCAGCAGATCGCGCTCTTCGATGCCGCACAGGTCGGCCGCCCGCGACGGCGTGAATTCGCGCACCAGCGCCTTGAGCGGTGCGAAACCGCTGGTGTGCGCATCGATATACGCGCGGTCGATCAGGCCTTCCCAGATCAGGTGATGCAGCATGCCGTTGAACAGCGCGACGTCGGTGCCCGGCTGGATCGCCAGATGCAGGTCGGCCATTGCAGCGGTGTCGGTGCGGCGCGGGTCCACGACGATCCAGCGGATCGCCGGGTTGGCGGCCTTCGCGGCTTCCAGGCGGCGAAACAGCACCGGATGCGCCCACGCCATGTTGCTGCCGGCGAACAGCACGGTGTGCGCCTGTTCGAGGTCGTCGTAGCAGGTGGGCGGGCCGTCCGCGCCGAGCGCCATCTTGTACGCGGTCACCGCGCTCGACATGCACAGCCGCGAGTTCGTATCGATGTTGTTGGTGCCGATCAGGCCTTTGGCGAGCTTGTTGAAGACGTAATAGTCTTCGGTGAGCAGCTGGCCGGATACGTAGAACGCCACCGCATCCGGGCCGTGTTGTTCGACAATATCCGCAAAACGCGTGGCGACCGTATCGAGCGCCGCAGACCATGAAACCGGTTCGCGCGCGGCGTCGCGCGAGCGGCGCAGTTCCGGCTGCAGCGCG
>Ga0310813_10001081_pt1 | contig 16520 bp, 10 predicted proteins | sample YN3metagenome_FD_203086 | JGI IMG/M metagenome (GOLD analysis project Ga0310813, IMG submission 203086) | Soil microbial communities from experimental microcosm in Duke University, North Carolina, United States - YN3 | ecosystem: Engineered > Artificial ecosystem > Soil microcosm > Unclassified...
ACCGTGCGCGTCGTCGGAGGAGTGTTGCGATCCGGCCGGGGTCGGTTCGACGAGTTCGAGACACGGCGCGTGCTCCGGGCGGCCACGGCGACGATCACGAGCGACGACATCAAGCAGCGAAACCCTGTGAGTCTTTGGCAAATGCTGACGGGGATTGCTTCGATCAAGGTCGTCGACACGATGAGCGTGACGGTGGAGAGTGCGCGATCGAATCTCTCCCGGTTTGGCGCCTTGGTCCCGTGCTATCTCTCGGTCGTCGTGAACGGCATCCCACAGCGACCGAAGCCGGGCGCCGGCGCGTTCGATCTGCGTGATTTGCCGCCGCCGGCCGATATCTACGGCATCGAGGTATTCGCTGGAGGCGCGTCAATTCCGGTGCAGTACGGCGGCACCGGTGATGGGAAGCTCTGCGGGCTCATCGCGATCTGGACGCGCTGACGACAGTTACGGCTGTTTGTAAACGGTGCCGCCTTTCATGACGAGTTGGACTTGGCGGATGGCGGAGATGTCCTTCGTCGGATCGCCCTTGACCGCGACGAGATCCGCGAGGTAGCCGGCCTTCACGGCGCCGAGTCGGTCGCCCATGCCGAGCATCTTGGCGTCGTTGATCGTCGCGGCGCGAAGCGCCTGCAACGGAGTCAGCCCGTTCGCCACGAGACCTTCGACTTCACGCGCGTTGTCACCGTGCGCGACCGGGCCGGAGTCGGCGCCGTTGCAGATCGTCACGCCGGCGGCCATCGCCATCTCGAGGACGGCCTTCTTGTTTCGTCCACCGACTGAAACGGTCGGCACGTAACAGACGCCGCGTTCGGCCATGAGCTTGAACACTTCGGGCGTCCCGTTGTCGCCGTGCTCGATCGTCTTTACACCGGCGAGAACGGCGCGCTTCATCCCTTCGGCGGTCGTCGCGTGCGCGGCGACGTGGCGGCCGGAGCCCTCGGCCACGGTCACGGCCACGTTGAATTCTTCCTGCGTCGGCCCAGGCATCGCTTCACCGTTCGGGCCCCAGCGATAGTCCGCGTAAATCTTGATCCAGTCGGCGCCGTGCTTGATCTGGTCGCGCACGACGCGCGTGAAGCCTTCGACGCCGTTCGCTTCTTCGGCGCCCTGGGGGATGTCGTCCATGTACTCGGTCGTGAAGCCCTTCGGCGCGTACTCGCCAGTGACGACAATGGCGCGCGTCGTGACCCACATGCGGGGACCGGGGATGATTCCCTGGTTGATCGCATCGCGAAGGCCGACGTCGGCATAGCCCGCGCCTTCGGTGCCGAGGTCACGCGCGCTGGTGAAGCCGGCGAGCAGTTGCGCCTTGGCGTGGTTCACCGCGCGCGCCACGCGGAGCGCCTCGTGCTCGTGGAGCACCTGGTCGTTCCACGGCGTCTCGTTGTACGGGTGGAGCAGGAGGTGCGAGTGCCCCTCGATCATCCCCGGGATGAGCGTCGTGCCGGCAAGCTGAATCGTCGTCGCGTCCGCGGGCGCCGAGACTTGCGCCCGCGGCCCGGCAGCCTCGATGCGATCGCCCCGCACGAGCACGACCCAGCCGTCGTGCGGCGCGTTGTCGATCGCGTCCCAGACCCGATCGGGGACGAGCAGGACCGGCGGCCCGGCCGGCGCCGCGGCGCCCCGCCCGCCTCCGCGCCCCTGCGCGTTAGCCGCGGTCGCGACGAGAGCCAGCGAGAATGTGAGAAGGGCAGTTGTGCGCATGAGTGAGAATGGACCTATAAGGAAGGATTGAACCCGAAACGCCCCCGAATTGGAGTCTGACCCCAATTAGAGAACGCTAAATGGAGTCTGACCCCAATTCGGGGTTAGACATCGGCTGGGGCCTCGTCGTGCTCCACGGGAAGCTTGGCTTCAGTCCACGCCCGGTAGCCGCCTGAGATGTTCGCGACGTTGGTAAATCCCTGCGCTTGCAGCAGACTCGCGGCGACAGATGCTCGGGTGCCGCCATGACAGTGGACGGCGATCGGTGTGTCGTGCGGCAGATCGCGCGCTTTGCGAATCAGATCGCCGAGGAAGTAATGGCGGGCGTTGGGGAGGTGACCTTCCTCCCACTCGGCGCCGCCCCGGACGTCGATCACGGTGCGCTCGGTGCCACTCGCCACATCATCGACGCTCACTTGCTCGACACGTTCGAGCTCACCGAACTCTGCCTGCCATTCGTCCCGCGCCCGCCGGCCCGCGCGTCCGATGATCCGATCGAGGCCGATGAGGGCGAGCGTGTGTCGTGCGCGACCGAGCCGATCGTCGTCGTCGGCAATGAGGAGGATGTCGCGGGTGTCGTCGATGAACGTCCCGGCCCAGGTCGCGAGCGACGTTCCCATCGGGATGCTCAGGCTTCCGGGGATATGGCCCGCGGCGAAGTCGGCGCTCGACCTGACGTCCACGACCGTGACCCCGGTGTGAAAGGCGTCCTGAATGCGCTGGGCGCCCATTTCCGGAAGCGCGTCGAGGGTCGGGAAGGGCGGTGGTCCGGCGCGGTTCACCGTCTTCATGCGAGCGAAGTACCCCGGCGGCTCGGGTTGTCCGGACAAGACTTCTTCGACGAAGGAATTCTCATCGTCGAATTGGAACGCCCAGTTCGCGACACGCTCGAACCCGAGCGTTGTTGAAGGCATCGCCCCCAGCGCTTTGCCGCAGGCGGATCCGGCGCCGTGCCCGGGCCAGATTTGGAGGTAGTCGGGCAGGTCGCTCGTCCCCCGCACTGACTGAAAAAGCCGGCGCGCCAGTGCGTCCATCGTACCACGCTGGTTGGCGGCCCGCTCGAGGAGATCGGGGCGGCCGACGTCGCCGACAAAGATGAAATCGCCGGTGAACATGCCTACCGGCCGCTCACTCATCCCGCGATCGGTCACGATGAACGAGAGGTGCTCCGGTGTATGGCCGGGCGTGTGGCGAACGTCGAAGCGCAGCAGCCCGACGTCGAAGGAATCGCCATGGCGAAGCAACGTCGACGAATTCGGTGTGGCGAACCCATACTGCCAACCGGGCCCACCCTCGCAGGACAGGAGGAGTCGTGCGCCCGTACGCCGGGCCAGCTCACGGGTGCCTGACACGAAATCGGCGTGGATGTGTGTCTCCGTCGCCGCGACGAGCGTGAATCCTTGATGCTCGACAACCCGGAGACAAGGCTCGACGTCGCGGTTTGCGTCGATCACGATGGCGCGCTTGGTATGATCACACGCCACTACGTACGCGGCCTGGGCGAGCGATTCCTCGTAAACACGTTCGAGAAACATGTCCGGAGAATGGCTTGCCAACGCGCTGCACGCAACGCAGGATTCGCGGATGCTGCGCCGGCTCTTTCTGGGACTATTTCTCGCGGTCACTCGCGTCGCGACGGCCCAGACGGTCGAAACGCCGGCGCCGTTCGACAGTGCGGCGCGGCTTTTCGTCATCACTCCCGGCGTCGCGACCCGTCTCGGCCTGACTCTTCCCACTTGGCCTCCCGCCGGGGAGTACGTCGACGCGCGTCTATACTCGGTGAGTCCAGGCGGTGGCTTCGTGCTCGTCGCCCGGACGCCCTCGGGCGTGTTCCAGCGCTTCACGCTGTCCGACGCCGAGCGTGCGGCGCTCCAACGCGTGATCGACGCGGCCGTCATCGCGAGCGGTCGCCCAGGTGCGGATGTCGGCACCGATGTGTCGGAGCCTGCCGGAAACGGATTCGCGCGGCACCTCACTGTTCTCGGGGCGCTCGCTTACGGTCCTCTCGCCGCATCTCTCGTCGATGACGAGAGCGGCGCGGGCGCCGCGTATCTCGCGGTGACAGGGCTGACCTTTTTCATCTCGTACAATGCTGGACAAAGCGGGCGAATCACGCGCGCGCAGAGCGATCTCGCGGCCAACATGGGACTCGCTGCCGCCGCCGCGGGCGGTTTGCTGGGCTATTCGGCAACGGGCAACGGCGACAAGGGCGTCCGACTCATGGCGCTCGGCTCGGGGATCGCCGGCACCGTCGCGGGAGCATCGCTCGGTCGGCCGCTGACCGACGCCGAGGCTCACTCGGCGGTGGCAGGCATCGAGGCGACGGCCGCCGCCGGTTGGGCGCTGTCGAGCGCCGTTGGTGCGTCTTCGCGCGGAATTGCCGCCGCGGTGGCCGGCGGAGAGGCGCTCGGTTATGCCGTCGGCGTGCGCTACCCCCGGCGGGCGTCGTTCAAGGTCACCGCCGGCGACATGAACGCCGTGCAGACCGCTGGGCTGATCGGCGCGCTCTATGGTGGGGCCGCGTTGACCGCGCTCGACAACCGAGGTCCGCGGGAGATCGGAATCACCATGGGCTCGTCCTATCTCGCCGGAATGGTCGTCGGGAACTACGCGATCGCCCGCCGCGAAGATCTGTCGACTTCAGAGGCGAACATCGCAACGGTGGGGGCGATTGCCGGTGGGCTGATCGGACTTGCCGTCCCGGTGCTGACGCAATCGGGCGACAACTCGCTGGCGTTCGGCGCCGCCGGATTCGGCGCGACGTTGGGCATGGCCGTCACGTTAGGAATCACCAAAGAGAATCGGGCGGGCGGCGCGTCGCGGCTCGGGAGCATTCCCCGGTCGGGCTGGCGCATCACGGCCCCGTCCGCCTCGGCACTGGCCGGTCTGGCGGCACGAGCGCCAGGGCGCTATCCGCTGTTGCGCGTTACGTTTTGACAGCCAACGCAGGTCCCCTGCGACCCGTAAAGGAGTTGTGGAGCGAAGCGCTATTCGTGGCGCGTGCTTGCTCTCGACCGCCATCCCACCGGCCCCTCAACCGTCCAGGCTTTTATGCAAATGAAGCGTCTGTTCCCACTCGCGATCGCGTTTGCGACGCCTCTCTTCGCGCAAACGTCGAAGAAGGTTCTTACGCAAGCCGACTGGGACAAATGGAAGTCGATCAACGCGCCCGCGCTGTCGAACGACGGCAAGTGGGCGGTCTACACGCTGATTCCCCAGGTCGGCGACGGCGAGCTGGTGATTCGCTCCACGTCGGGGACGACCGAGTATCACGTGCCGCGCGGCTTCCTGGGACGGCCGAACAACACACCGGGGGGACTTCGCGGACCGCAGGGCGGAACGGGCGAAGAAGCGCCAACCGGCCCGACCGCTGCGCCGGCGGTGATCAGCGCCGACAGCCGATTCGTGATCGTGAGCACGCAGCCGACGCAAACAGAAGTCGAACGCGCGGGCCGCGGCGCCGCGGCGGCCAATCGTCAGTCGATGGCGGTCGTTAGCCTGGCGGACGGCAAGGTCACGATGACCGAGAACGTTCGATCGTTCCGCATGGCCCCGGCCAGCGGGACCTGGCTCGCGTATGTCCCGCAGGACAGCGGTGCCGGTGCAGCAGGTGCTGCCGGCGCGGCGCCGGCCGGTGGTCGTGGCGGCGGCCGCGGTGGTCGCGGAGGGGGCGGTGCAGCCGGCAATCGACGCCAATTCGGTTCTACGCTCGTGCTTCGCAACCTCGGCACGGGCACCGAGGAGCGCATTGCCGACGTGCTGACCTTCGCCTTCGACGACAGCGCAAAGGTGCTCGGCTACACCGTCGTGTCGCGCGACTCGACGAAGGACGGCGCGTTCCTTCGCAGCATGGCGAATGGCCAGACGACGACGCTGATGAGCGGCCACGGCGACTACAAGGGACTTGTCTTCGATCGCACCGGCTCGCAGCTCGCGTTCGTCTCCGATCGCGACGAGTTCGGCCGCGGACCCTCGCCCAAGTACACCCTGTACACCGCGCCGGTGAAGGGTGGCGCGGCGCAAGCCGTCGTGACGCCGGCGCAGGTGACGCCGGGCATGCACATCGCCGACAACTCGGCGATCACGTTCAATCGGACGGCGAGCATCATCAACTTCGCGATCGCCGCGCCGGCGATCGACTCCGTGCCGTCGGATTCCCTCGTCGGGAAGTCGACATACGACCTCTGGCACTACAAGGACCCCGTGCTGCAGCCGACGCAGCGCATCAACGCGCAGCGCGACCGAAACAAGACGTATCAAGCGGCCTACTACCCGGCGCTCAAGAAGTTCGTGCGCCTCGCCGACGATTCGATCCCGAACGTCGCGCTGTCCGACGACGGCAAGATCGGCGTGGCCAACTCGCGCGAGCGGTACATGATCGAGCAGATGTGGGGCGACGGCGGCAGCGACGTCTACGTCATCGATCCCATCTCGGGCGCGAAGAAGCTGATCGCCGAGAAGATCAACGGCAACGCGCAGCTTTCGCCGGACGCGAAGTTCGTTGCCTTCTACAACAAGAAGCACTGGTACACGTACAACGTCGCCACGGGCAAGCTCCTTGATCTCACCGGCGGCGTGAAGGGCGTGCACTTCGAGAACGAGACGGACGACCATCCCGCCGAGAATCCGGCGTGGGGTCTGGCTGGTTGGACGAAGGGCGACAAGTCGATCCTGCTCTACGACCACTACGACGTGTGGGAGCTCGATCCGACGGGCGCGAAGCCGGCGGTCGTCGTGACCGACTCGGCCGGCATTCGCAACAACATCCAGTTCCGTCTCGCGGAAGGCGGCGGACGCGGTGGCCGTGGCGGTGGTGGTGGACGCGGCGGTTTCGGCGGCGGCAATGCGGGTGAAGAGCGCGGCATCGATCCGGCCGAGCCGCTCATGCTGCGCGCCGTCAACCAGGAGACGATGGCGAGCGGTTTCTATCGCGATCAGCTCGGCGTGAAGAAGGAGCCGGAGAAGATCGTGATGAGCGATCTGGCGTACGGCGCGCTCACCAAGGCCGCCAACGCCGACGTCTATATGACGACGAAGAGCACGTTCGTCGACTTCCCGAATCTTTGGGTCGGTCCGTCGGTCACGCAGCTCACGAAGATCTCCGACGCCAATCCGCAGCAGAAGGACTACAACTGGGGCTCGGTGGAGCTCGTGCATTGGTTGAGCGCCGACGGCAAGCCGCTCAAGGGTCTGCTCTACAAGCCCGAGAACTTCGATCCGAAGAAGAAGTACCCGATGATCGCGTACTTCTACGAGATCCTGTCGAACGGTTTGCACTCGTACGTGCCGCCGACGGGACGCAACGTCATCAACTACACGCATTACGCGTCGAACGGCTATCTCGTGTTCGTGCCGGACATCGTGTACGAGGACGGACATCCGGGCCGCAGCGCGTACAACGCGATCGTGCCGGGTGTGCAGTCGCTCATCCAGCGCGGATACGTCGACGAGAAGCACCTCGGCATTCAGGGACAGTCGTGGGGAGGCTACCAGACGGCGTACGTCATCACGCAGACGCACCTCTTCGCCGCGGCGATGGCGGGCGCGCCGGTCGCGAACATGACGAGCGCGTACGGCGGCATCCGTTGGGGCACGGGCATCTCGCGCGCCGGGCAGTACGAGTCGGGCCAAAGCCGCATCGGCGCGCCGGTGTTCGATTCGCCGCAGCTCTACATCGAGAACTCGCCGCTCTTCCACCTGCGCAACGTCACCACGCCGCTCTTCATCATGAGCAACGACATGGACGACGCGGTACCGTGGTGGCAGGGCATCGAGCTGTTCGTCGGCATGCGACGCCTCGGCAAAGAGGTGTACATGATCGACTACAACAACGACGTGCATAATCCGGCGAGCCGCGCCAACCAGAAGGACATCGCGGCCAAGATGCAGGCGTTCTTCGACAACAAGTTGAAGGGTGCGCCGGCGCCGGACTGGATGGTGCACGGGATTCCGTACGTCGCGAAGGGCAAGGACCAGCTCGCGCCGGGCGCGGTGCAGGCGGGCACGATCCAGCCGGAGAATCAAAAGAAGCCGTAAACCGGCGACTCGGCGCCGAGTCAACCAACTCAATCGTACCCAAATGTCCGACGAAATCGATTACAAGCTCATAGGCGACGATCTCCAGGCAGTCATCATCACCCTCGACCCCGGCGAGATGGTCATCGCCGAGGCCGGGGCGATGATGTTCATGCAGGACGGCATCGTCATGAACACCACGCTCGATCCGAACGCGCAGGGCGGCGGATTGATGGGCAAGCTGTTCCAGGGCGCGAAGCGCGCGCTGTCCGGCGACACGTTCTTCGTGACGACGTTCGCGAACGCGGCGCACAACCGCCAGGACGTTGCCTTCTCGTCGCACTTCCCGGGAAAGATTCGTCCGGTGGACCTGCGCGAGTGGGGCGGCGTGATCATCGCACAGAAAGATGCGTTTCTCGTCGCGGCGCGCGGCGCGAACGTCACGATCGCGTTCACGCGCCGTATCGGCGCCGGATTCTTCGGCGGCGAAGGCTTCATTCTCCAGAGGATCGAAGGCGACGGTCTCGCGTTTCTCCACGCGTCGGGCACGTTGCACGAGATCGCTCTGAAGCCCGGCGAATCGTTGCGCGTCGACACCGGCTGTTTGGTGGCGATGGAAGAGCAAGTCGACTACGACATCGAGATGGTGCCGGGGATCAAGACGGCGCTCTTCGGCGGCGAAGGCTTGTTTTTCGCGCGTTTGCGCGGTCCCGGTCGTGTGCTGCTACAGACGATGCCGTTCTCCCGCCTCGCCGATCGCATTCTGGCCGCGGCGCCCGGCCGTCGGGAGCATCGAGCCGAACGACTTGGCGCCGCCGGCATCATCGGCGGCGTGATCGGGTCGATGATGGATAGCGATCGGTAGATCCGTCATCCTGAGCGACGCGAGCGAAGGACCTACTTTCCGTGGCTAGTGACTAGTCAAGGGCAGTAGGTCCTTCGTCGCTTCGCTCCTCAGGATGACGAGGCTATCTTCCAGCCCAATGATCGCGATCGAAACGCGCTCCCTTCGGAAGGTGTATCCGGCTCCCGCCGCGCCGAAACGCGGGCGTTCGTTCGGACCGCCGCCGATGCCGGGAGTTTCGGTACCGGGAACGCCGCCGGGAGCGATGCGAGGCGCCGAGGTCATCGCCTTGCAGTCGCTCGATCTCGAGATCAAGCAAGGGGAGTTCTTCGGGCTCCTCGGACCGAACGGCGCCGGCAAGACGACGACGATCGGCATTCTGACGACGCGGGTGAAGCCGACATCCGGCACGGCGCTGATCGGCGGAGCCGATGTCGTCTCGCAAGCGGTGCAGGTGCGGCAGCGGATCGGCGTCGTGCCGCAACGACCGAATCCCGACCGGAGCTTGAACGTCCTCGAGAATCTGCTTTTCCACGCCGCGTACTTCGGAATCCCCGCGGCGACGTCGGCCCCGCGCGCCAATGCATTGCTCGACCAACTCGGCATCGCCGACAAGGCCCACGCGAAAGTCGACGAGATGTCGGGCGGCCAGCAGCAGCGCCTGATGATCGCGCGCGCGTTGATCCACGAGCCGCAAGTCATCTTTCTCGACGAGCCGACCGTTGGGCTCGATCCGCAGACGCGGCTCTCGCTCTGGGAAATTCTGCGCGCGCTGCACAACGAGGGACGCACCATCGTGATGACGACGCACTACATGGAAGAAGCCGACAAGCTCTGCGACCGGATCGCCATCGTCGACCGCGGGGAGCTTCTCGAGCTCGACACCCCCACGGCCCTCAAGCAGCGCGCCCCGGGCGGTACGCTCGTCGAGGTCACGCTCTCGGCGCCGACCGAGGGCGTGCTCGAGCCGGTCCGGCGGGTTGAGGGAGTGCTTCGCGCCGAGGCACAGGGTCCGCTGCTGCGGGTGTACAGCGATCGGGGCGGGCGGGTGATTTCACCGGTGATCCAGGCGGCCGAAGATATGGGGGCGTCGGTGACGAACATCCATCTGACGGAGCCGAGTCTCGAAACGCTGTTCGTCGCACGCACCGGGAGGAAGCTCGATTGAGCGCCGCCGTCGCCGCCCATTCCGCGCCCGTGACGAGCGCGCCGCACCAGGTGCGCGCGTCGTCCGTCTTCTTCGCGCTGCTGCGACGCGACATGCGTGTCGCGCGAAAGGAGCTCGTCTTCTTCCTCGTGAGGACGACGATGCAGCCGCTGCTCTTCCTCATCGTGTTTGGCTATCTGCTGCCGAAGATGAATTTCGTCGGCAAGGGCTATCAGACCGCGCTGCTTCCGGGCATTCTCGCCGTCAGCCTCAGCCTGTCGGCGATCCAGTCCGTCGCGCTGCCGATGGTCCAGGATTTCGGTTGGACGAAGGAAATCGAGGATCGTCTGCTCGCGCCCGTGCCGACACAGCTGGTCGCGGCGGAGAAGATCGTCGCCGGCGTGATCCAGGGAGTCATCGCGGCGGCGTTCGTGCTTCCCATCGCGCGGCTCGTCATGGGCCCGATTCCCGATCTCACGCTCTCGCACGCCGGCGAAGTGCTCGTCATCGTGCTTCTCGGCTCGCTCGCCTTCTCGTCGCTCGGCATGTGGCTCGGCACGGCCATCGCGCCGCAGCAGATCGGGCTCATGTTCAGCGTGATCATCGCGCCGATGCTTTTTTTCGGGTGCGCCTACTATCCCTGGCGCGGGCTCGACGTTGTGCCGGTGATGAAGTACCTGGTGCTCGTCAATCCGATGGTGTACGTGTCCGAGGGAATGCGCGGCGCGCTGACACCGGCCGTGCCGCACATGCCGCTCTACATCGTGGCGATCGCCTTGATCGTGGTGGCTTCGGGCTTCTGGACGCTCGGGATGCGAAGTTTCTACAAGCGCGCGATCGGATGAGCGAAGGCCCGCCGCAGGACGATCCGGTCGCGCGATTCGTCGGACTGCTCGAGCAGGCGAAAGCGCTCCCGCGGACGGTTCTTCCGGAGCCGACGGCCTTTGCGCTCGGCACGGTCGACGAGCGGGGCAACCCCAGCGTACGCGTCGTGCTGCTCAAGCAGGTCGACGCCGAGGGTTTCGTTTTCTACACGAACTTCGAGAGCCGAAAGGGACGCGAGCTTCTGACCGCCCGGCGCGCGGCACTCTGCTTTCACTGGCAGGCCCTCGAGATCCAGGTTCGCGCCGAAGGTCCGGCGCGCCCGGTGACGAGCGCCGAGGCGGACGCCTACTTTGCCTCGCGGGCGCGCGGGAGCCAGATCGGCGCTTGGGCGTCGCTGCAGAGTCAGCCGATGGCGTCGCCCGACGATCTCGATCGTCGCGTCGCCGAAATCGAGGCACGATTCGCCGGGCGCGACGTCCCGCGACCGCCGCATTGGTCGGGCTTCCGCGTCGTGCCCGAACGCATTGAATTCTGGAAGAGCATGCCGAGCCGGCTTCACGTGCGCCACCTGTACGTGCGGGATCGGTCCGGCTGGGACGTGCAGCAGCTCTACCCGTAAAAATTCACGGACCGGCCGTCTCGTCGAACTATTATTTTCACGACATGGCTACTCGCATCGCCCCACCCGACGCTGCTCCGGTCGAGACGACCCCCAACTGGTCGATCGACGCCGCGCGCACCCTCTACAACATCGAGGGCTGGGGCGCGGGGTTCTTCGACGTCAACGAGCGCGGTCACATCATCGTGCGCCCCGACAAGGAGCGCCCCGAGCACATGATCGACCTCTTCGACATCGCCAATGATCTCGAGGAGCAGGGCGTGGCGCTGCCGGTGCTGCTGCGCTTCTCGGACATTCTGCGCTCGCGGATCGAGGCGCTGACGACGCGGTTCGAGCAGGCGCGCGAGGAGTTCGGCTACACCGGCGGGTACACCACGGTCTATCCGATCAAGGTCAACCAGCAGCGCCACGTCGTCGAAGAGATCGTCGAGTTCGGGAAAGGGCATGGCGTCGGGCTGGAGTGCGGCAGCAAACCGGAGCTCCAGGCGATCCTCGGTCTGGGAGAGACGACCGACCACATCATCATCTGCAACGGCTACAAGGACGAGGAGTTCATGCGCCTCGCCCTGATGGGTCAGAAGCTCGGACATCAGGTCTACATCGTCATCGAGCAGCTCAGCGAGATCGACGTATTGCTGCAAGTCGCCGAGGAGATGGACGTGACGCCGACCGCCGGCGTCCGGATCAAGCTCGCGTCGCGCGGCTTCGGACGGTGGAAGGAGAGCGGGGGCGAGAAGTCGAAGTTCGGCCTCAACTCCGCGCAGCTCGTGCAAGCGATCGACAAGCTCCGCGCGGCCAACAAGCTCGACATCATCAAGCTGATCCACTTCCATCTCGGCTCGCAGATCACCGACATCCGGTTCATCAAGCTCGGCTTGACCGAGCTGACGCGCTTCTACGTCGAGTTGCGGAAACTCGGATTGGACGTGACGCACGTCGACGTGGGCGGCGGTCTGGGCGTGGATTACGACGGCACGAACTCGACGTCCGACGCGAGCGTGAACTACTCGCTTCAGGAGTACGCGAACGACGTCGTGTACACGCTGGCCGAGGCCTGTCGCGAGCACGAGATTCCGATGCCGCACATCATCAGCGAATCGGGACGCGCGCTGACGGCGCACCACGCGCTGCTCCTCCTCAAGGTGATCGACGTCGAGTCGCAGGGCGATCGCCCCGTGCCCGACCTCACCGACGACGATCATCAGTTGCTGCACGAGATGGTCGCCGACTACCGCGACGCGTCGCGGAAGAACGTGTCGAAGCGCCGCGTGCGTGAGATCTTCCACGATCTCACCTTCGACAAGGAGCGCGCGCAGGAGATGTTCAACAGCGGGGTGCTCTCCCTGCGCGAACGCGCCCTCGCCGAGCAGCTGTATTTCGCGACGCTCAACGTCCTCGCCCGCTCGATCGAGCGGAACCGCGACGATTTCGTGGACATCGTGGCCGACATGGACGCGACGCTCGTCGACCGCTACTTCTGCAACTTCTCGCTCTTTCAGTCGCTGCCGGATAGTTGGGCGATCGACCAGATCTTCCCGATCGTTCCGATCCATCGCCTCGAAGAACAGCCGACGCGCCGCGGCACGATTCAGGACGTGACCTGCGACTCCGACGGCAAGATCGACCGGTTTGTCGGCGACCCGGACGGCGCGGCGAGCATCGAGTTGCACGAGTTCCGCGACGGCGAGCCCTATATGCTCGGCGTATTCCTCACCGGCGCCTATCAAGAGATCCTCGGCGACCTCCACAACCTGTTCGGCGACACGAACGCCGTGCACATCCGACTCGGCGCGAACGGGAACTACGAGGTGACGGATCTCGTGCACGGCGATACGGTGACCGAGGTGTTGAACTACGTGCAATTCCGGGCCACGGATTTGTTGCAGACGTTTCGGCGGAAGGTCGGCGCGGCGAAGCATTTGAGCCGGCAGGAGGCGAACACGTTCATCGCCGATTATGTGGCGGGGCTCGAGGGGTATACGTACCTCGAGGGGGATGCGGCGCAGTAGTCCGGGATGCGGCGCCCCGGCGCCAAGAATCAAACGGTCCGCCCGGATAGGCTGTCCAACCCGCTGATGCCTCCCAGGGTGACCGGATGCGGAATCTGAAGTTGGCGTTTCGGACGCTGTTCAAGAGCCCCTTCGTCGCGACGGTGGCGGTGTTGTCGCTCGCGCTGGGTATCGGGGCGAACGCGGCCATCTACTCGCTCTTCAACGAGCTGCTGCTTCAACCGTTACCCGTCACCGACCCGGGCCGGCTGGTCAACTTCAGGGGGCCGGGGCCGCAGTACGGTAGCAACTCGTGCAACGACGCGGGTGACTGCGACGAAGTGTTCAGCTACCCGATGCTGCGGGATCTCCAGAAAGCGAATACGGCGTTCAGCGGCATCGCCGGGCATTTCATGCTTGGCGTCAATCTGGGGATGGCCGGACAAACCCCGGTCAACGGGCGCGGCGTCTACGTCACGGGCAATTACTTCTCGGTCCTCGGGCTGCGTCCGGCGGTGGGACGGCTGCTGACTCCCGCGGACGACGACGTGATCGGCGGTCACTACGTCGTCGTGCTGAGCTATCCGTTCTGGGAGACGAACCTCGGCGCCGATCCGTCCGTCGTCGGCAAGCAGATCACGGTGAACGGCCAGCAGCTGACCATCCTCGGCGTTGCGCCGAAGGATTTCACCGGGACGACCCTCGGCGCCCGCCCGTTCGTCTTCATTCCCATCAGCATGCGTTCGGTGGTGACGCAGGGCTGGACCGGATTCGAGCGGCGCGACAGCTATTGGGTCTACCTCTTTGGCCGTCTCAAGCCGGGGGCGACGATCGATCAGGCGACGGCGTCGGTCAATCCCGTTTATCACGCGATTCTCAACGACGTCGAAGCGCCGCAGCGAAAGGGGATGAGCGCCAAGACGATGCAGGAATTTCGCGGCAAGAAGATCGTCCTCTCCGACGGGCGCCGCGGCCAGAGCAGCACCATCAAGCAAACGCGAACACCGGTCACGCTGCTCCTCTCGATCACCGGCATCGTGCTGCTCATCGCGTGCGCGAATATCGCCAACCTATTGTTGGCGCGCGCGGCGAATCGCACGATGGAGATGGCGGTCCGACTCTCACTCGGCGCGACGCGTCGGCAGCTGATCGGCCAACTTCTCACCGAGTCGCTGCTGCTCGCCCTCCTCGGTGGCGCGGCCGGACTCGCCGTCGCGCACTGGACGTTGATCGGCATCACGGCGATGCTTCCGGCCCAGCGGGCCGCCGGGCTGACCTTCACGCTGAGCGCGCCGGTGCTGGTATTCACCGCCATCATCTCGCTGACGACCGGTTTTCTGTTCGGCATCGCGCCGGCGTTACAAAGCACACGGCCCGACCTTGTCACGGAGCTGCGCAACAATTCCGGCAAGCTGTCGGGCAGCCGCGGCGCCGCGCGCTTCCGTGCCAGCCTCGTCACCGCGCAGATCGCGCTGTCGATGGCGCTGCTGATCGCCGCCGGCCTGTTCATCAAGAGTCTGCGCAACATCAGCCGCGTCGATCTGGGCGTGAACATCGACAACATGATCACGTTCGGCGTCTCGCCGTCGCGGAGCGGATACGATTCGACGCGGACGCTCCAATTGTACGGCCGCATCGAGGAGGTCCTCAGCTCGCTCCCCGGTGTAACCTCGGTGACGTCGGCGACCATTCCGTTGCTCGCCGGCAACAACTGGGGTGAGGGCGTGTCGGTCGAGGGCTTCAAGAAGGACCCGGACACCGACGCCGGCTCGCGAACCAACGCGGTGGGCGCGAACTACTTCCACGTGCTGGGAGTTCCGATGCTCGCGGGGCGCGACTTCACGGCGCTCGACGGTGCGACATCCACGAAAGTCGTGATCGTCAACGAGGCGTTCGCCAAGAAATTCGGTCTTGGCCGGAACGCCGTGGGAAAGAAGATGTCGGTGGGCAATGATTCGCTGGACATGACGATCATCGGGCTAGTGAAAGACTCGAAGTACTCCGAGGTCAAGGCCACGATTCCCCCGGTCTTCGTTCGCCCGTATCGGCAGGCGGGGCGCGTCGGCAACCTGGCATTTTACGTTCGCGCGTCACTCCCGCCGGCCCAGGTTCTCCGCGCGATACCGGCGGCGATCAAGCAGGTCGACGCAAATCTGCCGGTCGAGGGACTGAAGCTGATGCCGCAGCAGGCGGCGGACAACGTGTTCCTCGATCGCATGATCTCGACGTTGTCGGCGTCGTTCGCGGTGCTGGCAACACTGCTCGCGGCGGTGGGCCTCTATGGCGTGCTCGCCTACTCGGTTGCGCAGCGAACGCGCGAGATCGGTGTGCGGATGGCGCTCGGCGCGAACGGCGGTCGTGTTCGCGTCATGGTTCTCATGCAAGTCGGACGCATGGCGCTCATCGGGTCGGTGATTGGGATCGCCGGCGCCCTCGCGATCGGCAAAGCGTCGCAGTCGCTCCTCTATCAACTCGACGGACACGATCCGGTCGTCATCGCGCTTTCCGTCGTGGCGCTCGCCGCCGTGGCGTTCAGCGCCGGGCTCATTCCCGCGCTGCGGGCGAGCCGCATCGACCCGATGCACGCCTTGCGGTACGAGTAGCGTTGCCGGTCAGCGGAGCAGGCCGCGGATGCGATCGGCGTATCCGCGGCTCGAGGCGAGCTTGGCGCCGCTCTGCGTCGTGACGACGTAGTCGCCGTTGTCCTGCGCCTGGATCGACTCGATGCGGTCGATCGCCACGATCGTCGAGCGATGGATCCTGACGAAGCTCGACGGGTCGAGTCGCTCCTCGGCGGCCTTCATCGTTTCGCGGACGAGGTGGGACCGGTCGCCCGTCCACAGTCGCAGGTAGTTGCCGTCGGCCTCGATCCAATCGATGTCGCTCGTGCGAATGAAGTAGTGCTTGGCGCCGCGGCGTGCGACGAAGCGCACGATCGGGGCGTTGCGCACCTCGCTGGCTCGCGACGCGACCGTGCGCACCGCGGTGTCGGAGCGCGGCTCCTCGGTGTGACGGCGTCCCACGACGCGCGACACGGCGGCGTCGAACCTTTCCGCGTTGACGGGCTTGAGCAGATAGTCGATCGCGTCCACCTCGAATGCGCGGATCGCGTAAGCGTCGTACGCGGTGACGAAGACAATCGCCGGGAGAACGTCGTCGTCCAGCGCGGCGATCACCTGGAAGCCGTCCAACTCGGGCATCTGAATGTCGAGAAAGACCAGATCGGGCCGCTGTTCGACGATCAGATCGAGCGCCGCGCGGCCGTCGTCGGCCTCGCCAACCAACGCGAGGCGACTGTCGCCGCGAACCAGATCGGCGACGCGCTGGCGCGGAAGCGCCTCGTCGTCGATGACCACCGTTCGTAGCGTCATGGCGATG
>Ga0310813_10001085_pt1 | contig 16475 bp, 23 predicted proteins | sample YN3metagenome_FD_203086 | JGI IMG/M metagenome (GOLD analysis project Ga0310813, IMG submission 203086) | Soil microbial communities from experimental microcosm in Duke University, North Carolina, United States - YN3 | ecosystem: Engineered > Artificial ecosystem > Soil microcosm > Unclassified...
ACGTTTATGTACAGTTCACTTACAAATTTGTAAGTGTCATGAATTTATTCACAATATTGCAGTTTGACTTGTTCCCTAGATCTGTGAAATTCTTCACTCTTTAGTTTCAATTTAATCTCCTATTGGCGGTGGAACCATAAAAAAAGGTAGTAAAAGAGTGGACTGGAGGGGATTTGAACCCCTGACCCCTCGCGTGCAAGGCGAGTATTCTACCGCTGAACTACCAGCCCATTACAGAATTTGAAAACCGCATAGATTTTAATTGTTGCCTTTAGGTGGCAAAGATTTTATGGATATTATTCTGTGAGATATTTATGGTATTGTTAAAATCAGAAGTGGTCCTTAAAGCAGGTGACAAAGCTCCGGACTTTAACCTATTAGGAATTGATGATAAGAAACATTCTCTTTCTGAATACAAAGACTATAAAGCAAAATTGATAGTTTTCATGTGCAATCATTGCCCATATGTCCAGGCCAAAGTAGATGCATTAAATGAAATCTACGACAAATTCAAGGGAAAAATTGCAATGATTGGAATTAACAGTAATGATGCAACAAAATATCCTGATGACAGTTTTGACAGCATGAAGATATTTGCAAAAGAAAAAGGTTTAGAGTTTACATATCTAGTAGATGAGACTCAAGAGATTGCAAAAAAGTATGGTGCAGTGTGTACCCCAGATCCGTTTCTATTTGATAGTGAAGGAAAATTAGTTTTTCATGGAAGAATAGACAATGCAATGAAACCAGAAGACAAGCCTACAGAGAAGACAATGATACTAAACATAGAAAAAGTTCTTTCCAAAACTAAGATAGAGAAAGATTTTGACCCATCCATGGGTTGTTCCATCAAATGGAAAAGCCAGCAGACTTAAATGACAGTCGGTAAAAAAAATTTCGGGCCGATAGCTCAGCTTGGCTGGAGCGTTCGACTGATAAAATTATTCAGATATCGAAAGGTCGTGGGTTCAAATCCCATTCGGCCCACTTGTTTTCAATCTTTCTACAATAGATTTCAATAAATAGGAAGAATTTGTTACACTTTTGTTGTCAAGATTTAAGCTACCAGCATATCTTTCAGACAAGGAAGAGAACTAACATGGATAAAGATGAGATGTGCAAACAAGTTTTGGAGTTAGACTCACGAATAAGATTTGCAGGCCTGATTAATGAAAACGGCAGACTGGTGGCAGGAGGAATGAAACCCGGATTCAAGTCTTTGGAAGATTCAAGAGATGACGAAATGTTATACATGGAACTAGTTTTGAGAGCAAAAATGCGAAAGGAGTTTGATAAGGTATTAGGTCCAGTGAAATTTGCCATGTCATACAGAGATATGTTGATCATCATGAGTTTTCCAGTAAACGAGAACATTCTTTTAATTTCAGTTGAAAAAGATATTGACTTTGCCAAACTTCCTTTCAAGATTCTAGAAATAATTCATCATTGATTCTGGTAACTCTCGAATACCGTCTGACACCACTGTAACAAGGTTTCAACATCGCTAGATACAAAATCCATACCAGTCTTGGTCCTTTTCATGATTTTTGTGCATAATGCAAGATGAAGATTTTTGCCAAACTTTTCTGTGCTGGTGTCAACTGCCTGTGAAAAGAATTTGATTTCTCCTTCTTTTGAAGAAAATATCACAATTATCATCACACCTTCACGTTTAGGCCACATCTTATTGAGAAATCTCTGCAAGTCAATGTCAAACATCACATCTATTGCAGACGACATGTCACCAAGCAGTGAAACTTTCCATTTTTCTGTACGAAGTGCAGCCGAAGCAGCTTGGGCAAGAAGTGCATTTTGATAATCAGTAGCCAAAATAACGACATTCTTTTTAGGATTCACATCCTCTTCCAACAGACCAATCAGGGAAATGGAAGTAGAGATTATCTCATCGAGAAAGTTTTTTTCAGAACGCCCCATCTTTCCACCATTATAGGAACTTTCAACTGCCTCAATTGTTGGAATTATTACTTCACCCACTATCTTTGCAGGCGCAGCCCCTGAATGAAGTGAGGTTCTAATGAGAGTATGCGCTTCCCTAGCTGATCCAGCCAAGACATATTCTAGATACTTGTTTTGAACTTGGAAAAAGTCTGCTGGAAAATTGAGTTTATCTACTCCTTCTTCAATAAACCACAGATTTACACTACCCATGTTTTTTTGTTTTATTAGCCCTTCCCCAGCAAGGATCTTTAGATATTTTGACATTGTCACACGGTTAATTCGTAATTTTTCTGCAATTTCAATTCCTGTCAATCCAGTCTTGGCAGGACTGAGAACATCAATCAATTTTTCGCGTATCTTATCTACATTATATTCGCGTGCCACAAACCTTGTTTAGGTTTCTGGTATATAGCATTAATAAAATCAACAAGGACCAAGATAGGTCCTTGCTGACCGGTACTTTGGTATGGTCTGGTTGGTCCAAGTTATGTGAGCGTGGTATGTGGTATACTACTAGCGCACTATCATTACTATAACCAAAAAAGTAAATAAGAAAAACGCAGCATTGATACTAAATACTTAAAAGACTTATCAGGATTTTTTCGAATTTTACAGGTTAGAGATTTTTATCGAATTGAAAAAATAATTCAATTTTCAACATAATGTTACATGATACTATAACATTCATCTCGCGTGATTTATTGTCTTTAAATTGTTGAAGATAAGCTAACCATTAGTAATAACATTTGTAGCCACAAGTGTTAAATATTTGTACTTTAAAGTACGGTATAGGTAAGTAATATGCCAAAAGCAGGATTCAAATCAATAACAATTTCAGAGGAAGTATACAATAGATTCCATGACACTTACAAGAAGAGCAAGCACGAACTTGCAATGAAGGGAGTAAACAGTTTTGCAGGATATATTACATTCATGATGGAAGATCTAATGCAAAAGGATGACACCTTTGCAAGATACGCTCCGAAACTTCAGAAAATTTCCGTTGATGATGACAGAGTTGTAATAAAAGACAATATCAAAAATAGAATTGCAGAAGTAGCAGTACAGAATAATGAGCTATACTGTCTACTATGCGAAGAGAAAAATTGTGTTCACGTAGGATTTGTATTTTCTCTTCCAGAGATTTACGAAGTTTTAAACGCTAGAGGAATAAAGCACCAAAGATAAAAGGTGCAGGAGGTGGGATTTGAACCCACGAACCCCTAAGAGACGGGATCACCCATTAGTATGATCTTAAGTCCCGCGCGTCCAAAGGCCATTGAAACCTTCTTTGGCCAGGCTCGGCGACTCCTGCGTTTTATTAGCGAGATGTCGGAGAAATTAAACGTTTTATGAAAAAAAATTTCCAGACCCAAGTAAGATTAATAAGGATTCAGAAGAGCGAGCTTGTCATGCTTCGATAGCTCAGCCTGGTAGAGCGTTACCTTGGTAAGGTAAAGGTCGCGGGATCGAATCCCGTTCGAAGCTTAATGTTTTTCAAGGTTATTTAGGAATTGAAAAATAAAATGTAGTGCCTTCTCCTTCTTTGCTTTCAAACCAAATTTTTCCGCCTAGATTTTCAACAATTCCTTTACAGATTACCAATCCAAATCCACTTCCTCCATATTTTCTCTTAAAAGATATATCCACTTGATAGAATTTTTTGAAGACAGAGTCCTTTCTTTTTTCCAAGATTCCTACTCCATTATCTTTTACATAAAACAGAATCGAGTCTCCATCTTCTTTTGCTTTAATCTCAATTTTCCCCCCATTTGTAGGCACAAAATCAACTGCATTTTGAACAAGATTGTAGAATACCTCAGCGAGTCTGATTTTATCACTTGTTAATGCCCTTTTTGTTCCGGTGGAATTTACAAACTCTATCTTCTTTTCCTGCATCATAGGTGTACATGTTTCTACTATGCCATTCATGAAACTGTCAACAGTGAATTTTTCTTTCTTGAATTCCATTGTATTGCTACTAAGTTTTTGCACGTCAATGATATCACGCATCAATTGTTCCAATTTCATAGCATTGTCATAGATTTCATTTACTGCCTCAGATTGTTTTGTAGTCAAACTTCCAATGGAAGCATCACTTAGAACTTTGGCATATTTTCTTATTGGTTCTATAGGTATTTGGCATTCTTTTGCAACCATCATGTAAAATTCTTCCTTTGTAGAGTTTGCCTTTTTTAGTTCATCAAGCTGAATTCTTTGTTTTTCATGTTCTCCCAAAACACTATGTGCCTGATAGATTTCTGATATGTCCCTTATCGCAGTGTTACTTCCTATTAATTTGCCCTCGTCATCGTAGATGTTATTTGCACTTATCAATCCAGGAAAAATAGTTCCATCTTTTCGCTTGAACCAAATTTCGATGTTTTCTACCCTGCCTGATTTTTTCCAGATTTCAAAGGTTTTACGCATATTATCCATACTTTTTTCCGCAGTATGATCAAAGAGTGATTTTCCAATAACGTCATCTTTTGAAGAGCCAAAATTTTTGACATATACTTGATTACATTCCAATATTATTCCTGCAGTGTTTACCGTTCTCTGTAGAACAGGTGAGCCATCATAGATATTTCGATATTTTACAGGGTCAGTTTTTGATTCCAATTTTTGTAAAGTTACATCATACTTTTGGGTTAGAGTAGAATTGCCTTGTTTTCTATTACTCAACCATACAATAATACCCCCGCTTGCAGCACAAACCACTCCAAGAAAAAACACCTGGCTCGAGAAAGGCTCATGCACATCTAATCCATAAACAGCAACCAAGAGGCCGAAAATACCTATCATCAGTCCCCCAATGGGGCCAAAACTAGTCATGCTCTAAAATTTCCTCCAATGATACTCATCGTCAAACAGACATTCTCTTGAAAGACTATACTACGAATCAAAAGGAAAGAATTTGAATTAATCTTGGATCTTGTGTTTTGTATAAAAGCATATTGTGAAACTAGCAGATTAACTTTTCATCAATACGAGGTTTTTAATACAAAGAGTAGTTCTATCTTTACTCTACTTCCAAGAGAGAGATTATCATGTCAAGCAACTCTTGGATTCTTTTCTTTATGCCATCAAGGACCTGCTTGATCTCGTCTTTTGAAATTCTAGCTTCATGAATTCTCAAACTTTTAGATACTTGATCCATTCCATGCTCTGCAATAAATTTGTTAAACTTGTCTAGGAACTTGCTTTCAACAATTATCAGATTTTGGCCCTCCAATTCCCGAATGGGGTGATACACTGTAGACCTACCAAATAGGTCCATCATGTCAGGTGGCAGAGTGACTGGATTTCCATAAAGATCATAAAACTTCCAAGATGTCTTTCTGTACGATGGAAGGTTTTGGTATAGCTCATCTCTTGTCTTGTATCGTACTAGGTAGCCATTAATTTCAAGGTCTAACCAGGTATTTTCATCAGAGATTCCAATCATTTTACAGGCATCTTTACAGGTCTCCAGGATATCATGTAGTGACCTTGTCTCTTCCAAGAGTTCAATACTCACATTTTTGGCCATTTGTAAAATCTTTCCTTTATTTCTAGAATTCAAGACAATCAAGGACTGGAAACATCTTTGATTTTACTCTATCTTATTGAAAAATTGTGTTTTTTACTAGTAGTTTTTAATCAGCAACTCAGTGTGTCCAGTTCTCTTTTGGGATACAGAATTGATGAACCTATTTGCGTTTATCTCTATTATTCCATCGGAAAATTCTTTGAAGAGTTTTATTATTTCACTAGATTTTGAGTTCGATAATAGTACCTTGACTCCTTTTTTATCAAGTGCCTTGAATTTTGTATAGAGTCTTTCTTGGTCTCTAAAATCAAAGTCGCTATCAGTATAACTAGTAAAGCTAGCAGTAGTACTAACTGGCTGGTAAGGTGGATCCAGATAGACAAAATCCCCATGTCCTACCCCTTTTAGTGCATCCTCAAAATCCTGGCATTTGATTGAAATGTCTTTTGATTGCAATACTTTACTTACTTCAAAAAGATTTTCCTTGTTTACAATGTTTGGATTTACATATCTTCCAACAGGAACATTGAATTTTCCTTTGCTGTTTACACGGTATAATCCATTAAAGCATGTCTTGTTAAGGAAGATCAATCTTGAAACTTTATCAATTTCATTTTTCGGATTTGCTTCTCGCACCTTGTAATAGTATGTACTCTGGTTTTTAGAATAACTTTCAGCATGGTTTTCTAAGGATAAAACAAGTTCCTTTACTTTATCTCTAATTGTAACGTATGATAATATCAGATCAGAGTTAAGGTCAGAGATTAGCCACTTTTTTCTTTCTTTGGAGACAAGTGAAAAGAAGACTGCACCTCCCCCTAGGAACGGTTCAAAGTATCTCTCGAATTTACTAGGAATGTGACTTGTAATGACAGGTAAGAGTTGTCTCTTACCTCCTGCCCATTTGACAAATGGTTTTGGCGCAACTGAGATTAACTGGTATTCTTGTTTCAATACCAACTAATTGGAAAATTATATTTCGTTTAATTAGATAAGAAAAGATCACACCTTGTGTAACTTTTTTTAATCAAAAATAAAAAACAAGATAGCTTAGAGTAAGTTCAAGAATAAAAGTAAAAGGAGAAGGGATTTAATCCCACTTAGACCAGGCTGCCATCCATCTGTATGTCCATGTTGTAAGTTTGGTTCCCAATGCAGTCATCGTTACTGTCAAAACTGCACTAGCACCTGCACCTAGCGCGACGGGACTATCATAGAACTTTCCTACTTGGGGTTCTATTGGAGTCATGTATGGAGGCAATGTGGTTCTTGGGTATTTGAAAGCAGTCTCAAGAGGATCATCTATTGTGATTAGATTGATCATGTTGAACAACGACATTGACATACCACAGAGTACACCGCCTATCAGGATCAAAGAGTGTTTGTTTCTCTTTGTTGCCCAATATGCCAAATCCATCAGTATAGCCGATGGAATCCACATTGGCACAACGACGAAGCTGTATGGATATCCTAAGGAGAACCACGCACCTTTTGCAATCCAAGTATACACTGTCATTATTAGTGCATAGTATGTTGCTGTTCCTGGAACACCAGTGAACGTAAGGTAGTATGCTGCACCGACTGCGAGCATCAATGATTGTGATAGAGTAAATATCACATAAGATGTCCACATCCAGTCAGTATAGAAGATGTAGTCTCCTGCGTTGATTGTCAACAAGGTCGAGTTGACTGCTACCACTACTATGAATAAGTAGTGAGTACATCGTCTTAGCCAGACCATTGGTTTGTATGCGGGAAGTGATGTATATAAAATTTTATGAAGTCCGAGATCAGCAGAAAATAAACATTATCTCATTTTGAGATAGCTCTACCGAAGAATAATAAAAGAAAAGATGAAAAGGAATTTTCCTATCCGAAGAAGACACAGTCAGTCACAAGTGTTGCGATAGCAATTGCTGCGATCACACCAGCTATAAGACCATTGTACGTCTTCGCTTTCGAGGTACCTTCTGTTACTACCTTAACAGAGAACAAGTACCCAATAGCTTCTATGATTGTAAGTACAGTTAACGCAAAGTGTGCGCTTGGCGGTGGATATGCCCATGGATAATAAACAGTTGCAACGGCAACTCCTCCCCATGTTCCTGCCCAGAGTGCAACGAATGCACCAGTGATGAGTCCAACCATGTCCTCTACACGTTTGCCTATCATTTTACTGACGTCGGAACTGGAAGCTCCGCCACCTGTACCGAATCCTTTTGGTAAGGTCATTTGGATTTATTGACAGATGTATGTTTTTAAATCTTTTCCTATGATGAGGTATAACTTGCGTTAAGTTGATCGGAGAAAAATAAGAAAAAAGCGCTTTTGCGCGTTTATGGGATTGATCTACTGTACAATTTGCCTTCGAGGGCCATCTTGTACATTTCTGCAATGTATGGGTTCTCACCTGGTGTTTCTGCTCCAAGTTCGACGAGTCGTGCGTATACTCTTACTACATAGGCAAGTGCGCCCATGAAAGCAACTACGACACCCATGTTGAACATCCAGTGGTTTGGAACTGCGAAGATCTCCTCTACATACCAGAAGTGCCACATCTCATTGACACCTATTGTGAACATGGTTGCCAAGTAACCAAGGATGGTCATCTTGAGACCTGTGTTCATTGAGTTGTTTGGACCTCTCAGAATTGGTACCTTTCTGTCATAGACAGCTACCATTCCCCATCCTAATGGAAGAGCAATGAAGTGGCTGTATAACCACCAGTGTGCTGGTGTGAAGGCACTATCTCTGATTGATGTCTGGTGTAAAGATCCGTCTACGAAGTTATCGACCTCTACTGATGCAGCGATTGATCCCAATGCGATGACGATAAGCCAGATCTTTTTCAGTCTCTGGATTTCGACTTCTTTTGGAATTAATGTCGGCATTTGTGCCATGAAGTGTGAAATGATTCACAGTTATTTAAAAGATGAGTTATGATTTCTATAAAATAAAATATAATTTTTAGAATATATAACCTAAAATTATATTGATATTACTTAATATCAATATATAATTACAGAATAATATAATGCTAAAAATGGCATAATCCATGATTAACATGGATGTATATCATAAAGTCAACTCATCAGACGGATCTGATGGGGCAAAATATATATCGTTGTAGTTTCTCAGTTGGTTTAGTTAAGCGATATGGTCGATAAGAAGTTTATTGTGGCTGCAATAGGTGTGATAGTAGCACTTGGAGCAGTTGGACCATCATTAGCACAAATGTTCCAACATGCTGAGGCACATGGTGTACAGGCACAGTTACAGAGTCGTTTCGTCAGAATAGATGGTGAGACTTGGTCAAAACAATCTGTTCACACAGGAGACACTCTAACAGTATCTGGTAAATTTGTAAGTCTTGTAAATAGAGACTTGCGAGGCTGGTACACAGTATACGGTGACTCATCCAACGCTGGTAACAGATGGGAGATTGTCGCAAGAGATCCACCTGGTAACGTAATTACAATACCAGCAAACTCTGTGATCCCATACAAGTTGACCATTAAGGCACTTGAACCAGCAGTATATCACATGCATACGCAGCTTAACGTAGCAAGCATCGGTCCAGGTCTAGGTCCAGGACAAACAGTCGTGGTAACAGGCGATCCAATCGTAAAACCAATTCCATATGCAAACGTCATCTATCAATCGATAGTCATTGGAGTAGGATATGCGGTTACATTCGCAACAAGACCTTGGCAAGTGATTTAAAACAATCACCCCCTCTCTTTTCATTTTCTAAGTCCAATCCAGTAGAAACTATTTTCTAAAATTTAGAACTGATGTCTGGCTTTGTTAAATTCCAAAGTCCACTTTCTTACATAGTAAAGCGGAACTAGAATAGATATTGGAAGCACAATTATCATTCCAAATGGCCACGAGATACTCATTTGAATAATCAAGTCTACAAAAAATATTATGACTTCAATAATTATCCCGTAGATTAGCTTTCGTATCCTATAGAATGCAATTAGTTGCGTTACAATTGTAGGTATCACTGCAAGTATGAGTTGAATCTTGAGAAATTTTTCGTCATTGTTGTTTTGTGTCATAATATCATAATTTGAGTTTGTTTGCAAAGTCTGTTTTCAAGTAAAAAGGATTTCTATTTTTACTTCTGTTCGGGACACGGGTTTGTGATGAAACTAAATTAAGAAGTGTTTGATTGAATTAAAAATGGTATTTTATTCTAATATTGTAAATACGATCGGAATATTTTTTGAAATTTGCGGGGTCATATTACTAATAACTGGTGCAAAAAGATTAGAATTGAAATTAGGTTCTCATACTGCCGATCATTATGTTGACGCAAAAACAAAACAAACTCCAAGAGTATTGACTTTACCTAATGATAAAAGAACAAAAATCAGCATAATTGTGGCTATCGTAGGTCTAGTATTGCAAGCATTTGCAACATGGATGACGAATTAATGATGTTCTTTACGGTATTGTTCATTATCCCAAAATATTTTATCTGATCTGTTACATCTTCCCTTTAACCATCTCTATTATGTGGTTTAATTTTAAATCGAGTTGATCCTACATAGACTGGTTGACCATCACTATCCTGATGACTGATTTTTCTATGTTCTTCTAGTATCAGAGCATTGACTTTTCTTTTACAACCATGACATATTATTTTAGTTAGTTTTGCCATTCAGATTAGTTCTACTCGTTAACTTAATCAGATTTTCTATTTTATTTTCTCCTAGATCTATCTTAATCCCACTTGTTTCAGAGTTTTCTTACTAGAAATTCACGTAAAACTAGTATTCTATTTTGAAATCATCAAAGAATGCAACAGTGTCTTTCTTGGTCCACATCCCATCGGCTCCAGATAAATAGTTGTGGTCATTTGCCCTTATGATGAGTTGACCATCAAGATATCCAGCTATTCCTTGTGATGAGACCAGTGCCTCCATGGTATGCCATTCGCCAGGTGCGATGGTGACTGGTTTGTCATAATTGCATATTAGAAACTCAGGCGTATTCTTGCATAACGAGAGCCTGTTTTGACCAGAGTCTGCCATCAACACAAAGTAATGCTTTTGGTCAATGAACCTAAGAATCATGCCTGCAGACTTTGCACTTTCCCCTGATACAATCTTGAATTTCATTGTAACATTTTCAGTATCAATTGATGGTGAATCAGGAATTATTTGTAGATGATAGTCATCAGTACCATTTGTTGATATTTTTTCCAATACATTTGGTTTTGAGACTGCACTGGAATCAGATTTTATTATCCAAGAAGGCTGTTGATCTGTTGACAATCCAGCAAACTCCTTAGGAACTGTCCCGTTCTGATACGAATCAAAGTTCCACATCTTTGCATTATGATATCCAGAGTTGACTTGGGAATTATAGTATGCAAAAGAGATTCCAATTATTGTAATAGCGGCAAATACTGCAAGACGTTTTTTCTTGCTAAACTTTGGTTTTTGCGATGACAAGAATATCTACAGGTAGTGTGCTAATTGTGATTGATATAAAGATACCATTAACAAGAGACAAAAATTTTCGACATTAAAAAAATAAAGTCATTGTCGTTTTTCACGTTTTCTTGGCTTGTTCTTTCCTCTCCACCTATCAAATCCCCAACGTGTAGCTCCAAATGTACCAAGTGTGAAGAAGAACCCTCCTACCAACAAGAATATGAAATGATGATCAATAAACGCCCAAAAAGTAAATCCTATGATTGCACTTACAAATTCCAATGCAACAAAAACTAGCCATCTGTCAGCCATTTACAAAATTCTGGTAAATCCACATACTATTTACCGTTTCTCAATTTTAAAAAAAACCAATTACCAACCAACAGTTGGGTTGTACAAAAGATAAAAATGAAAAAGATGGGAATGTTTTTACTCTGCAAATCCAGAGTATGCTCTTTCGCCTACTTGAGATATGTCCAATCCTATTTCTTCTTCTTTTGGTGTGACTCTAACACCACCTGGCCAAATTGCATCTTGGATTCTCCAAATGATGTAAGTTAGGCCAAATGACCAAGCTGCACCAAATCCTGCTCCCATGCTGTTAATTACAAACTGCATTGGGTTTCCAAAGAAGAGACCATTGTGTCCATATGGATTGACTCTGACTTCACTGAATGCACCTGTAAGCAATGCACCTACAACACCACCCATTCCGTGTACACCCCAAGTATCTAGAGCATCATCTATTCTTGCCCTATTCTTGATCAGTACACAGTAGAAGCATATTGTTGCACATGCAAATCCTACTATTATTGATGCCCATGTTCCAATGAAACCAGAAGCTGGCGTAATTGCTACAAGTCCAGCAACAGCTCCGTTGACTGCACCGATGGCGCTAGTCTTTCCTGTGTGTGCCCAACTAAGGAACATCCACCATATTGCTGCAACCGCAGTTGCAATGTTGGTGTTCTGGAATGCTTGTGTTTCTAGGAAACCAGCAAATCCTGCACTACCAGGGTTGAAACCAAACCATCCGAACCAAAGTAAAGATGCACCCAAAATTATAAGCGGAATTGAGTGTGGTTCAAAAGGTGCCTTGCCATATCCTATTCTTCTTCCCAAGAACATTGCGGTCGCTAAACCAGCAAATCCTGAGGTGATGTGAATGACTGTTCCTCCCGCAAAGTCTTCTGCACCCATCTTGGCTAACCAGCCAAGTGATGTACCTTGACTTCCGAAAGACCAGTTGGCATGTCCTGCAACATCATAGATGAATGTAGTCCATAATACAATGTGTATCAAGAATGCACTCATTTTTACTCTATCAGCATAACCAGCTATAGCTAGTGATGGAGTAATGGCAGCAAACATGAGCTGGAACATCACATATGCTAAGTGAGGAATAGTTGGAGCATATACATCGGCTGGCGCATTGTGCGATACGTTATTCAAGCCTACCCAATCGAGGTTTCCAATAAATCCAACAGGATCAGCAGATGGACCAAACATTATCGAGTATCCAAAGATAACCCATTGGACACTGACAATTGCATAGACCATGAATGCTTGCAACATTACGGTTAGAGAGTGCTTTCTTCTTGTAAGACCTCCATACAAGAATCCGACACCACCAGGAGTCATTATCATGACGAAGACTGCTGCTGCGTACATGAAGGTTGTATCTCCTGTGTCTATACATGGTGCGTTACTTCCACCGAATGTTCCGTTACCTGGTGGAGTCATCGGCATTGCACAGTGAATCTCATGTGTCTTGCTTGGATCTGCTAGATTTCCTAACGGACCAAACTGAGCGTGAGCATCCTGTATTGCCGTGAATCCGGATAACCCGACTATTAAGCCTGCGAGCACAAAAACTACCGGCCATTTGTGTTTTGTTACTATCTGCATTGGCGATTTAGAAATTGTCTCCAGCATCTTTCGATAGAGATGTTTCGCATCTATAAAAGGCATTTTATCCTAAAATTGTTTTTTTATGATATTATGTCCACAGAATATTTGATTTTACAAAATTGTAGTATCATAGAATTAGAAAAAATTCTAAATAAAATTATTATACAACTTACAGACTACTTCACGCATGACTGAAGCAGGAATAGAAATTTTCATTGCAACAGGTGTAACACTTGCAATGACAATAGCAATTTACTTCGGTGAAAGAGCTCACAGGTATAATTTAGCAAAGAAAGGAAAAACCTGGGGAACCTACGGCTTTAGATACGAAGGCCAAGGTCACGCCTAGAGTAAATCCCTTTACCACATTTTTGTAATTTTATCAATTAGATAGATTGATTTATTCACAAAAGATGCTGAACAAATAATGAGAGAACACCTGGAAGAAGATGAGCAGATCATATCGTCGCTTCCTCAGATTTGGGGAATAGCATTAGGGTTAGGAGGTTTCTTTCACAAAAATAAAGAAGGCATTCTTATTCTTACAAACAAAAAAGTAATTTTTGTTCCACGCTACATATGGATCACTACAAAAGAAAAGGAGCGATATTTTGCAGATGACAAGGCAGGCATAGGAAAGATTTCAAATTATAATGAATCAGATCTTGATGAAGATTTAACTGAGAATCCAAAATCTTGGATAATGCCTTTAGATGCAATAACAGATGTTAGAACCATAACAACAAGAAAAGTAGATTTCTTACGAATTACATTCACGGAAAAAGGAAAGGAGAAAAAGTATGATTTTGGAATCACTAAAACAGTAACAAATTATCCATATCGACAACCTCTTGTTTTTAAAAATCTAGACTGGAGTCTGTGGATAGGCATGATAACATCACAACTAAAAAAACCATAAGATTACAGACACTATTTGCTCTCAGTCTGTCTCAGTCGTTCTCGTGCCTGTGAGACAATAAAATCATCAACAGTATCACTCTGTTTTAAGAATTTTAGATCAGTTACCTTCTTTTTGAACTTGAATATCTCAAGTTCATATTTTTTATCCTTGGCAAAATAGACTGCAAGTTGTAATGATGCAGATCCAATATCTTCATCCACAAACTGCTTGTAGTGTTCTGAAATTTTCAGTGATTTTAAAAAAACATTTGTTGTTTCCAAGATGCGGGATTTACAATACAGTACAAATTCATAATTTTCTTCCCCTTCAAAGAACCGCATTTTGATTTCATCGTCAGGCCAGTATTTTATCAGCTTATTCCAGGTATTGGCAAGTTTTCTTCTTCCGTCAAATATCAGATATACTGTAGGGCGTACATCAAACACATGATACCCTAAACCTAGAAAATCCTCAAACCAATCGATTTTAGAATCAGTCATGTTCAATTCCAAGTATAGATCGTATTTAATGATTAAATTGATGACAGTATTGCAATAAGAAAATTTAAGATATCAAACAAATTCAGAATATTTTGTATCACATGGGAAATAGAAAGCGAATCAGCGAGATAATGAAGATGAATAAAGAAGAACTGTATCAATATCTCAGACAAGAAGACAGTGCAATCCAGTCAACAGACAAAATAGAAATGAAACCTTTTGAACACGGCATTAAAATTTTTTATTTCCACAAAGATTCTGAAAAACCCTACAAAACACGAGTATATCTGAATCCAGACGAATCAGAATCTCTAAAATAAATGAAAATGAAAAAAGTGTGTAATTATAGGAAGGGTTTTTGTTTGAGTTCACGCCACTTGCCACGAGCCCAGAATCCCCATTTCTGTTTGTCTTCGTTTGCATAGTAACACTTCTCATTGTGAGGACATTCCATGCATTTCTCAGATGGCTCGATTGCTGGAGCAATATTGTTTGTCAGCAAGGTATTGAGAATTTTAGCTCTACGTTTTGTTTCGTTTAGGAGCTTTTCACTTTTTGGAACATTGAATTCCATTTCGTTTCCTTCTCTATCAAAGTAGACAATCACACCCTCTGGTTTGTCAAACATGTATAGATATGAGTTCAGATTTATGAAATCTGCCGGATATGGCATTTCAGGTAATTTTTCTGAACTTCTAAACAGCATCACTACCTCATCTTCAACTCTATCAGCTCTACCGACAATCTTTACGTTAGAACCTGCATCAAGCTGACCTTCGACTGGTTTTTCCATGATGCTAAATGCACTCTTTTGCATTATCTTTGACACCATCTGCTTGTGATTGCTTTCAGACGGATCTTTTCGATCAAGGTATGCATTTCTTAAACATCCGCTTACCTCATCGACTGTGATCTTCCCTTCGTCAGCTACTTGTGGATTAATTGCTGCAAAGACTTGCTCAATTACATCGTAAACATCTACTCGTGGTGGTGCATCAGTTGCTGCACGATAGTTTTCAATTCCTTCCTTAATTTTGTCTTGAACTTTTCCAACGATTTTTGCTTTCTTGTAGCTAGCTTTGGATTCTGTCATTCTTTTGAAGAGTGGGATTTCGTCTATAAAAGGTATTTTATCCTAAAAAAACATTTTTGTGATATTATTCTTTATTTTACAATATTTTAAGCAATGATTTTAATAAAACCATTTCATATGTGCAATGAATCATGACCCTTAAAAAAATAGAGGCAATATTTCCAAAAGAAAAATTGGATGCGGTCTTCAATGCGCTAACAGAACTTGACATTAGCGGATTTACGTATTTAGATGTCAAAGGTAGAGGCGCCAGACCAAGAGAAATGGTTTCATCAGGTAGAGGAGGACGTATTGAAGCTACACACAATGTGAATGCACTCATCTATGTAGTTGTCACTGAGAGTCAGTTACCTAAAGTAATAGATACAATAACTACTCATGCAGGTACAGGTGCAGCAGGAGAAGGAAAGATCTTCATCTACAATCTAGAAGATGCAGTAGATATAGGAACCAAAAAACGCGGCGAATCCTCACTCTAAATTTCTTTTACATATTTTACTTAATTTTAGTACGGAAACTATCTTAATCTATATAACTCCAGAAAGTACAGCAAGGTTATGTTCTGGCCTGGAATGGGAGATCCGACAAAACGTAAAAAGATGCTCAGATTTCTTGCAATTTCAGTTGCTGTTGGTGTGGCAGTTGTACTGATAAGCACAACAGCGATTTCACAGGTCAAGGCACAAGATCCACTTTACCACAAATGTGTTAATGGTTTAGACATAACATATCATGTGTCTGCCACACTAGATGTTGAAGTGGATGGTAAAAAATGGATAAGACCAGTTGATACAAGTACAGACACTCCAAAGGACTGTGAAAGATCAATGGTCTTTTTAGACGATGGAACTATTAGCGGAGAATGGACAAAGAAATATCCATTTGAGGTAGGCCAATTCTTATGGATGTCAGGTTTTCCTTTACGCGACATGGACGAGACCAAATCCAAGATCTATGCAAATGGGGTAGAAACAACTGAATTTATCCACACACTAGTACAAGATGGAACTCATTACAAGGCAGAGTTTGCCACAAAGAATGCAGGAGCACCTACATTTACTCCTCCTCCCAAAAGCTAGAGATTGAAAACACCTTAGAAATCTAGAGAAAATACATACGAAAATTACTTTAA
>Ga0310813_10001087_pt1 | contig 16450 bp, 18 predicted proteins | sample YN3metagenome_FD_203086 | JGI IMG/M metagenome (GOLD analysis project Ga0310813, IMG submission 203086) | Soil microbial communities from experimental microcosm in Duke University, North Carolina, United States - YN3 | ecosystem: Engineered > Artificial ecosystem > Soil microcosm > Unclassified...
CGTCGGTGAGGCCGTTGATGCGCGTTGCGTAACGCACCACGACCGCGTCGAACCAGCCGCAGCGGCGCGGACGTCCCGTGGTCGCGCCGTACTCGTTGCCGAGCGCGCGAACGCGCTCCGACATCGCGGTGTCCATCTCCGTCGGCAGCGGTCCCGTTCCGACGCGCGTCGTATACGCCTTGACGACTCCGAGCACCGCGTCGATCGTCGTCGGCGCGATGCCGGCCCCGATCGCCGCGCCACCCGACGTGGTGTTGCTCGACGTCACGAAGGGATACGTGCCATGATCGACGTCGAGCAGTGAGCCTTGCGCGCCCTCGAGCAAGATCGCCGCCCCCGTCTTCACCGCGCGGTGCACCATCAGCCCGACGTCCTCGGCCAGCGGAAGCAGCCGGTCGCTGAGTCGGCGCAGCAGCTCGCACGTCTGCGACGCATCGGCGCGTTTTGCGCTGCCGAATGATGCGAGAAGTCCGTTGGCCCGCTCGACGCCCGCGTTCACCAGCTCGCGCAACCGGTCGGGATGTCGCAGGTCGAGCACGCGGATACCGCGCCGCGCGATCTTGTCCTCGTACGCCGGCCCGATGCCCCGGCCCGTCGTGCCGAGCGACTGCGTGTGCGAGCTTTCGGCGTCGAGCAGCTTATGGTACGGGAGCACGAGGTGCGCGCGATCGCTCACATAGAGCCGGCCTTCGACGTCGATGCCATCGCCGACGAGCTCGTCGATCTCGGTGAACAGCGTTTCCGGATCGAGCACGACGCCGTTGCCGATCGCGCAGCGCACGCCCTCGTGCAGGATCCCGCTCGGGATCTGGTGCAGCACGAACGAGTGCTCGCCGAGATCGACCGTGTGGCCGGCGTTGGCGCCGCCCTGATAGCGCACGACCCAGTCGGCGCGTTCGGCGAGAACGTCCACCAGTTTGCCCTTTCCTTCGTCTCCCCACTGCGCGCCGACCACGACGACGGTGCGATTCTCTTGACTGAACATGGATGACGAAGGGGCTGGTCGAGGGCAAAAAAATACGCCCCGCGGGATTGCCCGGGGCGTTGAATGAATCTATGCGCCACTCGCCCACTCGGCTACTCGCCTGCCCGCGATGGGCCGAGCCGCCGAGCCGCCGAGCCGCCGAGTCGCCGAGCCGCCGAGTCCCCGAGTAGCCGACCCGCCACCTAACCGTTATGATCAGCTCGCCGTAGACGCCTGGTGCACCTCCCTTCCTCCCAGCACCCGTGAGGTTGTCATGGCTATCAACACTTCGAAGGTGATCGTCGGTGGTCTGATCGGTGGTGTCGTCGCCAACGCGATCGACTTCGCCATCAACGGCTTCCTTTTGGCCAGCCAGCAGAAGGCGGCCCTGGAAGCGCTGAACCCCACGCTCGCCGCCAACGCGACGCAGCCCGGCAAGATTCCCATCTTCGTCGTGCTCGATTTCATCTGGATCATCGCCAACGTGTGGATCTACGCCGGCATTCGGACGCGGTTCGGTCCCGGCGCGCGCACGGCGACGTACGCGGGAGTCGCCTCCTGGGTGGTCGGGAGCGTTGTCGCGGGATACTTCGCGGCGCTCGGCATGTTTTCCTGGAACCTGTACGCGGTCAGCGCGATCTGCGCGCTGGTCAACTCGATCGTCTCGACGATCGTGGGCGCCAGGTTCTACACGGAAGAAGCGACGGCCGCCGTCGGCCAGGCCGCCTTCACCGACTGACCACCGCTTCGCCGGAGCTCGCGGTCACAACACTACCGCGGCGATCATCCAGACGGCGATCATCAGTCCGATCGCCACCTTGATCGCCGCGGCCGTGACGCGGCCAATGAAGGCGCCCCAGGCCACTCGCGTCGCCGTGCCGTGGCCCGTGCCGCGCGTGTACTCGAAGACGAACGCGCCAATGAACGCGCCAACAAAAGCCCCGACAATCGAGCCGACGACCGGCAGCGGGACGCCGAGGAAGGCGCCGACCATTCCGCCGATCACCGCGCCCCAGCCCGCGCGTCGCGAGCCTCCGTACTTCTTCGTGAAGCGCGCCGTGAGGACCCACTCCAGACCTTCGGCAACGACCATCAGAACCCCGACGCCAATCACGGTCGCGAGTCCGATCCCGCCACCCGGCACCAGCAGGTAATAGCAGAGCGCCGCGGCGAACATCACGAGCGTTCCCGGGAACCCGAACGGGATCATGATCAGACCGAGAACGATCGCCGCGATGAGCAGCAGAATCTGCATCAGCCGAGCTTCCCCCCCGTTGCCGCGCGGGCGAGCACCATCGCGGCACCCTCGATTCCCTTGCCGGACATCGTCGCGAGTGTGTCTCGCGACGTGTGGATCCGTTGCAACGTACGAAGCGTGCCGCGGCTGAGTGTCACGGACTCCCAGCCGCGGGCCGCCAGGGCAATGCTGTCGGTCAGGATGCCGGGGATCAGGTGCAGGGCGCGCACCTTCTCGGCGGACGACGAGGCGGCTGCCTCGAGCGCCGAAATGACTCGCGCGGGCCGCGAACCGGTGTACATCAGGACGAGAGGGCCATCGTCGTCGACGGTGTCGCAATTGATCGCCACCGTTGGCCGGATCCGCCCTTCACTCGCCCAAGCGCGCGCCCCGGCAAGGGCGAGCTCCTCGGCATCGGTGATCAACACGCCCAGTGAATGCGACGGCTCGACGAGCGCCGCGGCGCCGAGAACGGCGGCGACGCCGCTCGCGTTATCCAGCGTGCCGTGATTTCTCGCCCCGACTACGGAAAGGATCAGCGGCGTTGCCCCAAGCCAGGTGAGCATGAGCAGCCACGGCACCGCCGGAGGCGCGATGAAGAATGCGACCGCCAGTGCGATCAACGACACGCCCAGCGTGAGCACGCCGGCAACCCGCGCGATCATCGGCACCGGCTGCCACTTCGAGTCGAGGTGCGCGACGAGCCACACGCGGGGCTCCGTCCCGCGGATCGCCTCGAGATTCACACCTCGTTGCCGAAGTACCGGCGCGTCGAGAACACCGCGGCCGCTCGACCAGCGCCCAACGAGCAGCCAGAGCGCGAAGAGAACAGCGCCGGCGACAATCCAGAGCACCCGCGAGTAGCTCGCGAGGACAATCAGCGTCGCCAGGCTGGGAATGAGCAGGCCGGCGACTGACGCCGCCCACCGTCCCGCGAAAGCTGAGAATTCGAACGGGTGTTCGGCGACGCTGAATCCAAGGTCGCCGAGCACGCCCGCGCAGTACCCACGGGCGTCGGCGATCTCGCGGCTACCCGTGGCGCGCGAAACCGCGCCGAGCCTGGCGAGATGCGCCGACGCGGGCACGCTTAGGCGGCCACGAGCTCCGCGCTCTGCACCAGGTTCGCGACCGTCGCGAGCTGGGCCTCGGTCAGCGATGCGAGGGGTGCCCGCACCGGCCCGCCGGCCAGACCAACCAGGTCCATGGCCGCCTTCACCCCCGGCACGCCAAGCTCCCCGACGATCTTCGCGCCAAGGGGCGTCAAGCGCGACTGCGCCGCCGTCGCCGACGACTCGTCGCCGCGCTGATGGGCCTCATAGACGTCGATCGACAACGTCGCCGCGAAGAGCGCCGCCGCCAGAATGCCGCCGCGCGCTCCCGCGTGGAGCGCACCGTGGAACGTGTTCGCATTCCCGGTTATCACCGAGAAGTCGTCCGACTGTGACGGTAGATAGCCGTTGAGGATTTCGAGGTTCCCGGAGCTGTCCTTGATTCCGATGATGTTCTGGTGCTTCGAGAGCTCGGCGACGAGCGACGCCGACAACGCGAAATGCATGTACTTCGGAATCGAATAGAGCACGACCGGCACCGGGCTCGAGTCGGCCACGCGCAGGTAGTGCGCGCGTAGCGCCGCGTCGTTCATCGCCGAGCCGTAGTAGTGCGGCGCGACGACGAGCACGCCGTCGGCCCCACGCGACGCGGCGTCGCGCGTCAGCCTGAGACAGGTGCGCGTCGATTCCGCGCCGGTGCCAATCAGCAGAATCTTGTCGCGCGGCACCATCTCGCGCGCCGCGTCGGTGAGCGCCGAACGCTCGTCGTTGTCGAGCAGCGCCGCCTCGCCGGTCGAGCCGGTGACGACAATGCCGCTGAGGCCAGCCGCGAGATGCGCGCGGATGTTCGCCGCGAAGCTCGCGACGTCCACCTCACCTGATTCCCGGTAGAAGGTCGTGACGACCGGGGCAAAAACGCCGTGAAGCTGCTTCATGATTGGCCGAGGAAGTCGAATGAGCCGCTCTGGAGACCATCGAGCTCCGTCGAAGGCTGCGCCTCTGCGGGCGTTTCTTCGACCACCGGTTCGTTTTCGGCGACGGATTGCGAGAACATCCTCAACTTGAGCTCGAAGTCGGACGGGTTGCTGGCAGCGGCCTTTGCCGTCTCGAAAGTTACGGTGCCGGACGCCACAAGGTCAGCCAGACACTGGTCGAAGCTCTGCATGCCGTATTGCTCGCGGCCCTCGACGATGAAATCCCGAATCTCGCCGATGTTCTTCCCGTCCAGGATCAGGTCCTTGATCGCCGGGGTGTTGATCATGACTTCGGCGGCGACCGCGCGGCCCTTCCCAGTCTTGGTCGGGAGCAGCCGTTGGGAGATCACGGCGTAGAGCGACTCGGCGAGGCGGATTCGGATGACTTCCTGCTCCTCCGGCGGGAACATGGCGACAATGCGGAGGATCGTGCTCTGCGCATCCGGCGTGTGCAGCGTGGACATGAGCAGGTGGCCGGTCTCGGCCGCCTTGATCGCCGTGTCCACCGTCTCGGCGTCGCGCATTTCGCCGATCATGATGACGTCCGGATCCTGACGCAGCGCGGCGCGAAGTCCCATCTTGAAGTCCGAGGTATCGGAGCCGACTTCGCGCTGCGTGATCGACGATTTGGCGTCGCGGTGCAAGAATTCGATCGGGTTCTCGAGGGTCAGGATGTGCCGGTTCTCGCGCTGATTGATGTAGTTGATCAGCGCCGCCATCGTGCTCGACTTACCCGATCCCGTCACGCCGGTCACCAGGATCATGCCGCGTTCGACGGACGCGATGCGCGCCAGCACCGGCGGTAGGCCGAGCTTCTCGAACGTCGGCACCTCCCACGGGATCACGCGCATGATGATCGAGAACGATCCGCGCTGCTTCATGATGTTGACGCGGAATCGCCCAATCCCCGGCGCCGCCCACGAGCAGTCGTAGTCGAGGATCGTATCGATTCGCTTCTTGTCATCCTCATTCTGCATGAGGTGCAGCGCGATTTGCTTTGTTTGCTCGGGAGTCAGGGCTTGCTTCGTGAGTGCCACCAGCTCGCCGTGGACGCGCGCGCGGAAGACGTCGCCGGCCTTGATGTGCAAGTCCGACGCGCCACGATCTACTGCCGCTTTAATGATTTTTTCCATGAAGTCAGTATCCGGCCTGTTTGTCGACCACGTTTCGTAGCGGCTCTCCTTTCGAGTATCGGTTCCAGTTGTCCAGAAAGAGATCCAGCTGCCGCGGCCAAAACCGGCCAGGGGAAACAGGGGAGACGTGCGGGGTGAGGAGGACTTGCCGGAGCCGCCACAGGTCACTGGTGGGGGCGAGTGGCTCCTGGCGAAAGACGTCGAGAACCGCGCCGCGCAACCGACCATTTTTCAGACGGACGCCGAGCGCCTCCTCATCGACGAGCGCGCCACGCGCGACGTTGACCACGATCGCCGTCGACGGCAGGAGGTCGAGGCGGGCCGCCGTCAGCAGCCCATCCGTTTGGGAGGTCTGGGGAGCCGCCACCACCACGACGTCGTAGCCGGGAAGCTCGGCTTCGAGGTCGTCGAGCCCGATCACCCGTTCGAAGCCGGGCGGCGGTCCGAGCCCGACCCGCCGTCGGACCCCGGTGCATCGCGCCCCGAGGGCGGTGAGGCGCTCCCCGATTGCCCCCCCAATTCCGCCGACACCCACGATGAGCGCCCGGACACTGTCCATCTCCCGGAGGACCGAATCCATGGCGACAAACGGCGCCTTGTTCCACTCGGTCCTTCGCTGCTGCTCGAGCGCGATGTCCAGCCCGCGGAGAAAGTGAAGAATGCCGGCCACGACGTACTCGGCGATCGGAATGGCGTGGATCCCGGCCGAATTCGTGAAAGCAACGTCGCTTTCCACCATCTCGCGATAGAGCGCGGTGCCGACACCCGCCGCCGACGAGTGTGCCCAGCGCAGGCGCTTCGCCTCGAGAAAGAGCAGTCGGGGAATGCCGAAGCCGTAGTACGCCTCGGCATCCCGAATTGCCTCCATGACCTCGTCGCTTGGCCGCGGGGGGCCGTCGCCGTCGGAGCTGGTCTCCGATTTGATGATGCGGACCGTCCAACCGGAGGGCGCCTCCGCTTTGATCCTTCGCTCTCCCTCGGGGGTGAGGGCCCAGTTCTTCGAGCGCGCCGCAAGATCGACGACGAGCAATCGCTCGCCGGGAGTTTCAGCCTCCGTGGACACTCAGGACGTCTCCTCGCGACAACAGACGATTGGCGATCGTCTCGAATTGGATGGCGGGACCGACCACACGTACTTCGAAGGTCCGGTCGTCGGTGTGATCGAACATCTCGCACGAAACGATGTTGAGCCCATGAGCGTTGAGCGCCTCGCGCAGATCCGCGAGCGGAAGGCCCGGTCGGGCTCTGATCGTGAATGCGACGACGCGACGCATGCGACGGACGCGATTCTCGACGCGCGTAAGCCAGGCCAGAACGACCATGACGAGGATCCCGGAACCCGCGGCCTCGACGTAGAAGCCTGCCCCGATGGCAATCCCGATCGCCGCGACCACCCAGATCGTCGCCGCCGACGTCAGTCCCGTGACCATGCCGCCCCCCTGCATGATCGTTCCGGCGCCGATGAAGCCGATCCCGGAAACGATCTGCGCCGCGATTCGCGCCGGGTCGCCCACGCGTTGTCCGCCGACGAGGCCGATGCGAATCGAGACGTCGCTCAGTAGCGCGGCGCCGACACAGATGAGGATGTTGGTGCGAAGTCCGGCCGGCTTGGCCTTGATCTCACGCTCGAGACCTATCGCGCCGCCAAGGACGACGGCGAGAAGCAGCTTGAGAAGGAGATCGAATCGGAGGACGGCGTTGAGATCCGACCAGGACGGGAGGTCGGCGACGCGCGCGAGGGAGGCGGCAACGAAGGGCGCGCTCACGGCAGGTCGTGAGCGCGCCGGCGCGGTGACTCAGCGCATGTCGAGGTCGCGAATGTCTCCCGGCGCGGTGTCCGGAGAAGAGTCGCCGTAGCTGATGCTGCGTGCCTGTTCTTCGAGCTGAGCAATCGACGCCTCATCCGGCTCGGTCGGTGTCGCGAAGTGACGGAATACGGTCCCGCCGCACTTCTCGCATTTCACGGCGTCAGGGACCGCCTGGTCGTAGAACTTTTCATTGCCGCAGGTCAGGCACACCAGCGTGACGAGACCTCGAGGTCCCGCCCCGTTCCGGGCTTCCCGGCCCTTCCCCCGTGCTGCATCCGCCATGATTCGCTCGCGTTGAGTCTGCGAGCCTCACGTTGCAAGAGGCATGCGGTGGTCGTGACAGGCGACCTCGACGGAATTCTAGTCGTAACGGGCACGCTCAGCGAGCTTGGCTTGGTTTCGTCCTGGCGAGGCATCCCGAGTGTGCCGCGCGGCACCTACGGAAAACTCGGCCGCTGCAAGGCCTCGAATACGACCTGCATCGCGATCAGTCCGAGTGGAATCAACCATCCGATCGACCGCCCGCGCGATTCGGCCGGCAACGACCGCCGATACACGAGCCAGCACACCACAGCCAGCGCGGACTCGAGCGACAGATCCCAGCCGGGGCGCGCGTAAAGCTCGAGGCCGACCATTGGCCCCGTCGGCCAGGTCGGCTTGACACCGGTGATGAAATCAGCCGGCCAGTGCGAGGCATAGGCGAGCCAAACCACGAGAGCGTCGCCGGCATTCTTGGACCAAAGCCAATACAACACCCCGCACACCGTCGCGCCGATGGCGACGGAGAGGAGCGAGTGTGACAGGCTGCTATTGGGGCGATGGACGACGTGAGAAAACGCGTCGATCCAATCCGGGGCGAAAGCGATCGGGACGAGGAGTGCGATGGAAACTCGCGGACGCTTGCCTTTCAGCAACGCCGCGATCGCGGCGTGCCCGACGTACACTCAGCGCGTCCGCCGCAGCAGGCGGTCGAAGACGACGAGCCAGAGCCACGGCGCGAGCAGCGCCACGCCGACGATGAAGCGAGCCGCGAAACCTTGAATCCCCGCCGGCGGCCCGACGATCATGCCGAGCGGTCGCTCAATACGGTCGCGCCTGTCCGCTGCGTTTTTGCGCGCATTCCTCGCAAAGAGTCGCGCTGGCGTTGAGACGCGCGCCGCAGCTGCCGCAGAGACTGAACACGCGGACGCCGTTCGGCGTGACCTCACGATGGATGGGGGCCGCGTAGCTCGACAAATGCACGTGCAGCGGGATCAACAGCGGCGGCCGTGATGGCCGTCCGAAGTTCCAAGCTTTGATCCGCGCAATGAGACGACGTATGAACTGCATCGGTGACCCGGATTGTCTTACCGGCTGAAAATGCACGGCGCATGCCGTGTGACGCGATGGGCGGAACTACCTTCAGAAACCCATCCGGTCCCGCACGGCATCCATCGTTTCGCGCGCGAGCCGACGGCATCGAGCAGCTCCCGCCGAAAGGGCATCATCGATCATTTTTGGTTTCGCCGCAAGCTCAGCAGCACGACTACGGATCGGCACCAGCTCCTGCTCCATCGATTCGGCGAGGACCTTCTTGCAATCGATGCAACCCCAGCCGGCCGTCGAGCATTGCGTGGCGACGTGCTCGACCGTTGCGACCGGGCTGAACGCCTTGTGGAGGTGATAGATGTTACAAACCTCCGGCGTCCCCGGGTCGGTCCTCTTGATCCGCTTGGGGTCCGTTACCGCGGGCCTGAGCTTATTCCAGATCTCCTCGCGCGTCTCGAGTAGTCCGATGGTGTTTCCCATCGACTTCGACATCTTCGCCCTGCCGTCGAGCCCCATGATGCGGCGAGTCGGCGTGAGCAGCGGCTCCGGTTCGGGAAAGAACTGCTCGCGTTCGTCGGCGCCGTCTTCGGTCTTGTTTCCCGTCAAGCGTCCGAACAATGAGTTCCACCGGCGCGCGCACACCCGCGACAGCTCGAGATGTTGAACCTGATCCTCGCCCACCGGGACGAGATTGGCGCGATACAGTAGGATGTCCGCCGCCTGCAGCACGGGATAGTTCAGGATCCCGGCGCTGACGCTTTCCTGCCGCGCCGCCTTCTCCTTGAATTGCGTTTGGCGCTCGAGCTCACCGAGCGGCGTGATGGTGTTGAAGATCCAGGCTAGCTCGGTATGTTCCGGCACCTGCGACTGCACGAACACCGCGCAGACGTTCGGATCGAGCCCCGCGGCAAGCAGCGACACCGCCATGCTGTGTCGCCGGGTGCGGAGCTGTTCCGGCTCGTAGACGACGGTGATCGCGTGATAGTCGACGATACAAAAAATCGAATCGTACTCGTGCTGCAGCCGAGCCCAATTCTTGACCGCGCCGAGGTAGTTCCCGATGTGGAGCTCCCCGGACGGTTGAATCCCACTGAAAATCCGTGACATCCGGTCAACATAACAGCGGCCGGGCGCTGCTGGCGACATGCGTCGCCGCCGCGGCGCGCGCTGCTGAAATCATTCGACAAGGCGCCGCGCGGCGCGACACGCTGACCTGGGAAACCAAGTCGGCGACGGACTTCGTGAGCGACGTCGATCGCGACGCCGAGCGCGCGATTCGGGAGATCGTCGCCGAGCGACATCCCGACGCCCGCGTGCTCGGCGAAGAGCTCTCACCTTCGGAGTCGGTGAGCGACGGCCTGGTCTTCGTCGCTGATCCGCTCGACGGCACGACCAACTTTCTTCACGGTTTCCCCTGGTACGCGGTGTCGATCGGCGCGATGGCGGAGGGCGCCCTCGTCGCCGGCGTGGTCCTCAACGCCGCGAACGGTGAGCTGTTCACCGCCACCGCCGGCGGCGGCGCGCGACTCAACGGCCAGCCGATTCGCGTCTCGTCGATCGCGGAGCCACAGCGCGCGCTCATCGGCACGGGCTTTCCGTTCAAGGATCCGAAAAACATCCAGGACTACCTCGCCATGCTACCCCCGCTCATGCGTGACATCGCAGGCATCCGACGCCCCGGTTCCGCGGCGCTCGATCTGGCGGACGTCGCGTGCGGTCGGTTCGAGGCCTTCTGGGAACTGACACTCTCTCCCTGGGACATCGCCGCGGGATTGCTGCTCGTTCGAGAAGCGGGTGGAATCGTGACCGACCGATTTGGGGAGCCGTGTCGGGTCGCGCGAACGTCAGTGGTCGCCGGCAATCCACAGATGCACGCGTGGCTTCTGAACATCGTGCAGAACACACGATAGTCGCTTGAACTTGATGGTAAGTGAACAGGTTTCGCTTGGTACGGGCGGGACGGTCTAGCGGGTCCGACACCGCGTTAGCCCGCGAGTGACCGCGTTAGTCAGCGAGCCCCACCCGCGCTAGGCCGTCTCACTCGTACCAGACGTGCCGGGTGCAGAGCGACCGGGAAGATGACCGTCTCGTCTTCGCCGACGATGACGATTCCCATAGATTGGCAGCATGAAAATCGTCGAATGCGTCCCGAACTTTTCCGAAGGACGGCGTCCCGAGATCGTCTCCGCCATCCGCGATGCGATTGCCGCGGTGGATGGCGTCGCCGTCCTCGATGTCTCATCTGATCAGTCGCACAACCGCACCGTCATTACTTTTGTCGTTCCCGTCGAGAACGCGGTGGACGCGGCGTTCGCCGGAATCAAAGCGGCGCGGCAGCACATCGACCTGAATCACCACACCGGCGAGCATCCGCGGATGGGCGCGACGGACGTCGTCCCGTTCATTCCGCTCGAGGGCGCGACGATGGAGGATTGCATCGTCCTCGCCCGAACGCTCGGCGAGCGCGTGGGCAAGGAGCTCGAGATTCCAGTCTTTCTGTACGAGCGCGCCGCGACCCGTCCCGATCGTGAGAACCTGGCCGATGTTCGCCGCGGTGAGTTCGAGGGCATTCGGGACGAGATGAACGCCGGCGCGGCGAATCGTGCTCCGGATTTCGGCCCGAACAAGATTCACCCAACGGCCGGCGCGGTGGCGATCGGCGCGCGCCCGTTCCTCGTCGCATACAACGTCTACCTCGGACCCGCGTCGAACTTGAGCGTCGCGAAGGCGGTCGCCAAAGCCGTCCGTGGATCGTCGGGCGGCTTGCGCTACGTGAAAGGACTCGGTCTCGAAGTGGACGGACAGGCTCAGGTCTCGATGAATCTCGTCGACACCGAGAAGACGCCGCTCTACCGCGCCTATGACATGGTGAAGATGGAAGCGGAATCGCAAGGCGTGTCGCCGACGTGGAGCGAGATCGTTGGGTTGGTTCCGGAGCGCGCGCTGTTCGACACGGCGGCGCGGCACATCCAGCTCCGCGAGTTCAAGCCCGAGATGGTGCTCGAGCACAAAGTCCGCGCGGCGATGCAAGGCGGAGAGTCCGTCTCCGGATTCATCGGCGCGGTTGCTTCGTCGGCGCCGACGCCGGGCGGCGGGAGCGTCGCCGCGCACGTCGGCGCGCTGGGCGCGGCGCTCGCGCAAATGGTCGCCGGTCTCACCGCGGGCCGAAAGAAGTACGCAGCGGTGGACGCGGAGATGCGCGAGCTTGGCCTCAAGGCGGCAGGGCTCGTGAACACGCTCTCGACGCTCGTGCAGAAGGACGCCGAGTCGTACGGCGCGGTGTCCAGCGCGTACAAGATGCCGAACGAGCCGGAAGCAGCAGCGGCCGCTCGCAAGGCAGCGATCAATGACGCGCTGATTGGCGCGGCGGCTGTTCCGCTGGAGACCGCGCGCGCGTGTGCGGAGGTCGCCGAGCTGGCGGCCACCTGCGCGAACAAAGGCAACACCAACGCCGTCTCCGATGCCGGCGTGGCTGCATTGCTCGCCGACGCCGCTTGTCGCGGGGCCGTTTACAACATTCGCATCAACATCGCGTCACTCGATGACAAATCGCGCGGCGCGGGGCTCGTCGAGGAAGCGAACCAGTTGCTGGCGAAGACGCGCCGGTTCGTCGACGAGGCGACGGCGGCGGTCGAGAAAGCGATCGGCTGACCGAGACACCGCCGCGGGCCGCGCGGTTATCGCGGTGCGCCGAACTTGCAGGCACGCGCAGCGTCACTCAGAGACTGCCACTGGAGACTCGGCCCGCGACGTATGGTTCGGCTTATCACTCGACGGCTGCGAACGGACATCCGTTGTCAGACATCAGGTGGGGCGTTGCTAGGTATGGAGTCCTGCAATACCACCTTTTTAAACGCCTAACCTGATGTCTGATCTCGGCTGTCAGTCCACAGCCGTCGAGTGATCAGTCCTTGCCCAGGGCAGCGCGACGAGTCTCAGTGTGGCAGTCGCCGATCCTTCGCGCCGCCGCCTCTAACTGGACGACACGTTGGCCAGCGTGTTTTCCCGCTTGAATTCTCTCGTCGGCCGATACGAGACGAGGTGATCCAGGCCCATCCTGCGAAGTAGCGCGTGAAAGCGCGGGTCCTGGCGCACGAAATCGAGAAAGGGGTGATTCAGCTGGATGATCAGCGTCGACGCGCGTTCGTCGTACGCACGTTCGAGCGCGCCAATCACGTCGTCCGCGCGACCAAGCGTGGCGTAGATGATCAACTTCCAAGCCCACACGCTTTTCCCCTTCCGCTCGTGCTCATCCAGCTCGGCCAGGCACTCGAGAGCACCGGCATCGTTTCCGCTCAGCGTGTAGCTTGCGCCGAGACCCGCGAGGTGCTGGGGCGACCGGCCGTCCAGTTCAATCGCTCTCAGATGACAGGCCGTGGCTTCCGCCGACTGACCCACCGTTGAAAGGGTCATCCCAAGTCCGAAGTACCCAAACCCCCAGTGCGGGTGGAGCGCGATGAGCCGGCGGTGGATGTCGATTCTCGTCTCGTAGTCGCGTCCGAAGTAATACGCGAGGCCAAGGTACCAGAGCGCCCACGGATCGAGTGGACTGATCGCAACCGCGCGCCGACCATACTCGACCGCCTCGGCGAACCTGCTGTCCAGCCACATCAGCGACTGGGCATACGAGTAGTACGCTTCCGCATAGTTCGCGTTCAAGCGAATAGCCTCTCGGAATTCGCGCTCGGCCGCCGGCAGATCCCAGTCATAGAAAGCGGCGACGACGCCGAGCGCGACGTGTGCCTCGGCAAGCCGCGGATCGAGGTCGACCGCGCGACGCGCTGCCGCTTGGGCCTTCGGCATCGTCTCGCGCGGCGGAAGCGCCTGCCATCCGACTGTCATGAACGCCGACGTGTGCGCGAGTCCGGCGAAAGCGGCGGCGAAAGTTGGGTCGAGCTCCGTCGCCCGGCGAAATGACGCTTGCGACTTCGCGAGACCCTCCTCGGTCGCGAGGGCGAAAAAGTGTCGGCCCCGCAGATATTCTTCGACCGCCTCCGCATTGGCGGCGCGGGGTCGCGCCGAGTCAGCCAGGCGTTGGGCATCTTGCGGCGAAAATGCGATCCGCAGGGCGTCGACGATCGTGCGCGAGATCCGCTCCTGAATCGCGAACACATCCTCCACCGACCCATTGATCTTGTCGGACCAGATCACGGTTGCGTCGCGCGCGTCCGTGAGTCGCACGGTCAGTCGCAGCGACGGGCCCGCACGACGCACCGAGCCGTCCAGCGCATAGCGCGCGCCCACCTCTCGCGCGACGACCCGCGGTTCTTTGCCCGTTCTCTTGAACCGCATCATCGACGCGCGCGCAATAACGCGCAGACCGCCCACGCTCGATAGATCGGTGATGATCTCGTCGGTCAGTCCGTCCGCGAAGTATTCGTCGGCCGGATCGGGACTCAGGTTCTCGAACGGCAACACGGCGATCGACGGAGTCTCGATCGGTAATGACGCCGCTCCGATCGCCTCGTGCGGCCCGGTCATCGTCTCGAGCGCGGCGAGCAGCGCCGTCGCCGATCCCGGTCTGCCCGCTTGATCTTTCGCCAAACACTGCATGATCAGAGCGACGAGTCCGGGCGGCGCGTCAGGGCGCCTCTCCGCCAACGGAGGCGTCGGCTCCATGACTTGCGCCGCCAACATTGCCTGCGCCGATCGACCGGCGAACGGCGACACGCCGGCCAGCATCTCGTACGAGACGAGGCCGAGCGCGTAGATGTCGGCGCGATGGTCTACCTGTTCTCCCACTACTTGTTCGGGCGCCATGTACGCCGGCGTGCCAAGACTCGTTCCCGCTTGCGTCAGCGTCGGATTGTCGACGTCAGTGCTCGACGCCGCCAACGCTTTCGCGATCCCGAAATCCGTCACGACCGCCGTGCCGCCCGAGAGGAGGATGTTCTCAGGCTTGATGTCGCGATGTACGACCCCCTCGCCGTGCGCGAAGGCCAACGCGCGCGCGACGTCGCGTACGATCGCCACGCATTCGGCGACCGGCAGCGCGCCCTTTTCATTGAGATGTGCTCGAAGGGATTCACCCTTCACGAACGGCATCGTGTAGTACGCGACGCCGCCCGCGTCGCCGGCCGAGAGGACGGGAACGATGTTCGCCTGTTGGAGCGACGCCGCCAAACGGATCTCGCGGCGAAAGCGCTCCAGACTCAGCGCTCCGGCGGTTTCACCCGGCAACACTTTCACGACGACCGCGCGGCCCAGCGCTTTATCCGTCGCGAGGAACACCCGGCTCATGCCGCCGCCACCGAGCTCGCGCTCGATGGTGTACGTCTCGCCAAGGGTTCGCTCGAGCTGCGTGCGAAGGTCTGTCATCTCGGTCAGGCTGTCAGCGGGCAAAGGTACCCTGCCGCGCAGGTATGGATCAGTGGTGCGACGGCGCGAGCCGTCTAGGCTCCGAGTCGTTGGCTAGGCAGTCAGCCGCCCGCCAGCGCCTCGTACTGCCGGAACATCTCCCAGCGCCAGCGGACGATCATGCCGAAGGCGAGAAGATAGAACACCGCCGCCGTCTGGAGCGGTGAGATCAAATGGCCGATGTAGTCGTGCAATGCGAGGCGGAGGGCCAGCAGCGCGAGGAGGATGACCATGAACGCGCGCGATCGTTTCACGTAGATAACACCGTCGCGCGGCTCGAGCCGGGTCGACCGCAGCAGCGGCCACGCCAACACGGCCGCGCCAAGCACGAGGGCGATGAATGCCCACGAAAGGGGTACGCGCGTCATCGGCGCGAGAAACATGAAAAAACCGGTGCTCATCGCCACCGGAGGAGTGATGATGGCCTTTGGCGATACGGGCACCCGCGTCTCGCGAACTCGCCACGCGATCAATGCGACGCCGCCGACAATCGGTCCCACTCGCAAGAGCGGCTTGAGGACCGACTCGTGGCGAACGTACAACTCCTGAATGCCCTGGATGCCCTGCACTTCCGCTCCCACGCCGGGGACGTTCGTCCGCAATCGCGAACCGTGATGGAAAGTAGCGATTGTCACCGCCGGCCGGGCGCTCCCTCACGCGATCGATGTAGACGGGCTTACGGGCGACTCGCCGTTCGTTGACATGTGCCGCACATGCAATCATGTTGAAAGCATGGCAAAGATGATCCAAATTCGCCACGTCCCGGACGCCGTGCATCGGCGGCTGCGCGCGCGCGCCGCGCTCGCCGGCATGTCGCTCTCCGATTACTTGCGCCAGGAGCTCGAAGCCGCCGCCGAGCGGCTCACACCGGCCGAGGTCCGAGAGCGTCTGGCATCGGCCGAGCCCGTGAAGCTTCGCACGCGGCCGAGCGCCGCTGTTCGCGCCGAGCGGGACTCGCGGTGATTGTGGTTGATGCATCGACCATCCTCGATCTGCTGCTCCAAACGCCGCGCTCGGCGGCGGTCGAGCGCCGAATCCTCCGCGACGGCGAGACCATTCACGCCCCGGCGTTGATCGATCTCGAGGTGGCGCAGGTACTCCGTCGCTACGTCGTCCGAGGCGAAATGTCGGCAAAGCGGGCGAGTGCCGCGCTCGACACCATGAAGGTGTTCCCGATCGCTCGGTACGCCCATGACGCTCTCCTCTCGCGCGTTTGGGAACTCCGCGAGAATCTCACCGCGTATGACGCGGCTTACGTCGCGCTCGCGGAGGCGTTGCGATCTCCGCTCGTGACCGGTGACGAACGACTGGCGCGAACCCCCGGGGCTCGCGCCACGATCGAGTTGATCGCCTAGTCGATAGCGTCACTCTCCCGACATTGTCAGGATCGCACTGCGCCTGAACACCGCGGCTCGACGACGAAACGGTCCGCGCCGAGGACCGCGGCCAATTCTGGTTTGAGAACTTTGATGGCGACCCTACGATCGTGCTCGAGGTCGTGCGCGAGATACACGGTCGCCATGCCGCCCTGGCCGAGCTCGCGCTCGATGCGATAACGATCGGCCAGGGCAATGCTTAGGCGCGAAGCGGGGTCCGTCATTGCGCCGGTCGTACGCTACG
>Ga0310813_10001101_pt1 | contig 16353 bp, 14 predicted proteins | sample YN3metagenome_FD_203086 | JGI IMG/M metagenome (GOLD analysis project Ga0310813, IMG submission 203086) | Soil microbial communities from experimental microcosm in Duke University, North Carolina, United States - YN3 | ecosystem: Engineered > Artificial ecosystem > Soil microcosm > Unclassified...
TGCCTGGTGCATGAACTGTGGCACCCTTAAGATCAATTACCTTTGCTGCAACCTGTCTTGTACCCTGTACAATTTCCTCGATTTTCTCTTTTTGTAATATTGAAGATAATGGTATTCCTGAAACTGTAGAGAATCGTGGTAGCGGCAACATGTTCTCGCCATGCTCACCTATAACAAGACCGCGTATGGAGTTCCTAGAATAACCAGTAGATTCATGAATGAATTGTGTAAAACGTGACAAGTCAAGCATGCCACCCATTCCAAATACTCGGTTCTTTTGGAATCCTGAAACTTTGTACGTAAGGTATGCCATCGGGTCTAATGGATTAGTCACAGGAACTATCATAGCATCTTTAGCAAATTTCTGAATGTTTTCTACAACGCCCTTGACTATGGACGCGTTTATCTTCAATAGGTCCATTCTTGTCATTCCAGGTTTTCTTCCAGAACCAGCTACTACAACTACAATGTCAGAGCCCTTCATTTCAGAATAATCATTTGATCCCCTAACGTTTACATCAATTCCTTTTTCTGCCAACATGTGGTTTATGTCCATAGCCTCTCCCTGCGGCAGGCCTTGTACTACATCTAATAGCAATATTTCGTCTGTGACTTTTCTAAGAGCTGTGAATAGAGCTGCAGCCCCTCCTACTTTTCCTGAACCTATGATTGTAATCATAAAAGGCCCTCAATGTAATCTCTAATTAAACTTGACTGTCTATACTAGACTCACAGTGATGATGATCTAGTAATCAGATTATGAATCAAATTACAATTTATATGCATTCTAGTATGTTTAGAAAATTATGGTACTTGTAATTGATGCACAGATAGCTGGCATTTCAGGAGATATGCTACTTTCTTCACTAGTCAACATGGGTGCAAACAAGTCCAAAATTACAGATGGTTCATATTCAGTTGAAGAATTTCTCAAGGGCTCGAAGATCACAAAGATGAACTTTGAAAAAACTGTCAAATACGGAACAGAAGCAACACATCTTGTTTTAGAGACAAGTGAGAATTATCATGAGAGAAAAGGAATTGATATTCAAGAATGTATCTTATCTACATCAGACAAGATAGGATTATCTGAAAAAGCCAAAGTTTTTGCAAAAGAAAGCATAAAATCATTACTTCATGCAGAGTCAAATATACACGGAGAACCTCTTGAATCCGTACACTTTCATGAAGCATCAAGCATTGATACAGCCATAGACATCATAGGCTCTGCCATTGCGTTAGACGATTTGAAATTGTTTTCAGATGAAATTGTTTCAACTCCAGTGGCAGTGGGTGGTGGCACTCTAACGTTTTCTCATGGAACAGTATCCAATCCTGCAAGCGCAATTCTTGAGATATTTCGCGGTTCGGACATAGCAATTTGTGGAGGACAGGCAAAAGAAGAACTCACAACTCCAACAGGTGCAAGCTTACTTGTAAATTTAGTAGATAGATGTTCAGAATTTTATCCTACAATGAAAATAAAATCAATAGGATATGGCGCAGGAAGTAAAAATTTTGACGGGTTTCCCAATGTTTTAAAAATTGTCAAAGGTGAACCAATAGAAGAATTTCAGTTAGATACCATACAAGTTCTTGAAACAAACCTTGATGATGTATCAGGTGAAACAATAGGACATATGATTGACAGATTAATTGCAAATGGTGCAAAGGATGTCACTGTAACGGGCGGCATAACAAAGAAAGGCAGGCCTACCAATCTTGTTTCCATAATATGTGATTCTTCTTCTACAAATACCTTGATCAATACACTAGTTTCAGAGACGGGTACTTTGGGAGTACGAGTAAGATCATCTAGTCGCTATCTAGTTCCGAGAGTAATTGTTTCAGTACCAATCTTAGTGCAGGGGCGAAATTTTACTGTGAGATGTAAGATTGTAAAACATGAAGAAACAGTAAAACATTTCAAAGTAGAATCAGATGATATCAAGACAATTTCAGATGTATTATCATTATCATTCAAAACAACATCAGATTTAGTATCAAATGAGGTCAAACGGAGATTAAACATAAAATGAAACAGATAGGAGATCTAGTGGATTGGTTTCAGGGAAAAGAAAAAGTCTTGGTAGCTCTTTCAGGAGGAGTTGATAGTGCTCTAGTAGCATATGCGGCTCAAAAAGCATTAGATAAACAAGCTATTGCTGTAACTGCAGATTATAGGACACTCTCCCAGGAAGAGCTGGAATCTGCAAAAAGAGTTTGTCAGGAAATAGGAATTAGACACATAGTCATAAAGTATAGCGAATTAGACAATCCTGATTTTATAAAAAATGATCAAAATAGATGCTATCATTGTAGAACAGAATTAGCAGAACATCTACTTGAATTTTCAAAAAAAGAAAAAATTAACTTAATTATAGACGGTACTAATCTTGATGATCTTACAGAGTATAGACCCGGAATAGTAGCGCTGAAAAAAAATGGAGTCCAAAGTCCACTAGTAGAGAGTGGATTTACAAAAGCAGATGTTAGAAGTGTTGCAAAAGCAATAGGCCTTTCCATTCACGACAAGCCATCTAACTCATGTTTGGCATCACGTATTCCATGGGGTAATACAGTTACTGCAGAAAAACTTGAGAGAATCGAGAAAAGCGAGATTATGGTAAAACAACTTTTTGGAGTTAGACAGGTAAGAGTTCGTGATTTTGGAGACAGTGCAAGCATCGAAGTAGACAAAAATGAGATCAACATGTTAGATGACGAAATGAAGATGACTATACTACGAAAATACATGAATGAATTGAAATTTTATGATCTCAAGATAGATCCTAACGGCTATAGACCAGGCAAACTCAATGTGATAACAGATTGATCTATCTAGACAATGCAGCATCTACGCCTGTTCATGAAAAGGTCATAGAAGAGATGATACCATATTTTAGAGAGCAATATGGAAATCCTTCTTCCATACATAGACATGGTAGACTTGCAAATGCAGCCATTCAGAATTCAAGAAAACGAATTGCGTCTTTGATTAATGCAAACAGCAATGAAATACTCATAACGTCTGGGGGAACGGAGTCAAACAATACTGCAATTTATGGCATAGCATCAAAAAGCAAAGGAAAACACATCATAACATCATCCATAGAACATGATGCAATACTAGAACCATGCAAACGTCTTGAAAAAGAAGGGTGTAGAATATCTTTTCTTCCAGTTGATAAATATGGTTTTGTAAATCCTGAAGATCTTAAAAAAGAAATTTCAAATGACACGTGTCTAATTACCATAATGTACGCAAATAACGAAGTTGGAACAATACAGTCAATAAAGAAAATGGTCCGGATTGCAAGAGAGAAAAACATTATTTTTCATACTGATGCTGTTCAAGCAGTAGGAAAAATTCCCATAGATGTCAGGGAGCTTGGAGTGGATTTACTTTCAATATCATCACACAAGATAAACGGACCAAAAGGCGTTGGAGCATTATATATCAGAAATGGTGTAGCGATATCACCTCTGATATTAGGAGGAGGTCAAGAAAATGGACTTCGATCAGGTACAGAAAATGTGGCAAGTATCATAGGATTTGGAATGGCATGTGAACTTGCAAAAAATAACATGAGTGAAAATACAGATTATCTTAAAAGATTAACCAAAAGATTAACCACAAGAGTGTTAGATGAAATACCAGCTACTACTCTCAATGGCCATCCAGATATGAGGACCCCTAATAATACTCACTTTACTTTTCTTGGAGTAAATGGAGAAGATCTGATAATAAAATTAGATGAAAATAAAATATCAGCATCTACTGGTTCTGCATGTTCCGTAAAGATACAGAAGGCATCACATGTTTTAAAAGCAATGGGTTTTTCACACGAACAAGTCACAGGTTCCTTGCGTCTTACGGTAGGAATAACCAATACAGAACAAGAAATAGATCAAACCGTGGATGTATTAAAAAATGTAGTTCAGGAACTACGTGCGGTGTCACCATACAAAAGCAAGTACAACTTCTAGCCTTTGAAAATTCAATTACGGTAGAATTTGAATTTTGTATTGATTTTGATCTGTAAGAGGCACTAGAGAATCCATTCCAGTCCATATGTAAATTTCAGCAGAATAAGCACCAGGCAACACCGGTACCCAACTGATTGCTGCGTTGGTAGTAGACAAATTCACTACATTACTATCTAACCATTTTAGGAAAACCACTTTGTTGTTACTATCTTTGATTTGAACAATGTACGAAATTTTCTGAGAATTTTGATATTTACTTGAGATCATGCTATTGAAGTTTACCGTTTGTCCAACATGCGGGCTTTGTAACAGTGGTCTACCAGTATGATCACTAATTTGAGTTGAAGCAGAGACCAAAGGCATTGTTACTTGTTGCACATATGAGTTTTGGAGTATAGTAGATGGAGTTTTAGTAGGAATTACTACTGTTGAACCAACTACTACAGACCTACCGTATTGATCTCGAAAATCATGATACCATGCCTGAACATTACCACCTATAGGAGATATCAGAGTAGTTTTATCTTCATTACATATTTGAGAAGGCATTTTAAAAATTCCTTTAAACACACCTGTACCGGGCCCAGTTTCAGTTAGTGTAAAACCAGTGGCAGCAAGACCTCCATATGTAACTCCATTTATGATACAATGTTGGAATCTAAATCCCTTAATCCAAACTTCTAAGAGAATGTTTCCATTATTGTCTCCGACTGTATCATCAGCTGGAGAGTTGGGATCATTTACACTCGTATAAGTTACTATGGTATCAGCATCTGTGGCTAGATCAGGGTCATTTACTGTGATTGTAACATCAGACCCAAGTCTATAGTTAGGCGAATCAAGTGTAACCATACCAGTATTTGTCGGAAGATTGTTTTGCGATGTAACAGTTGTAGATGTTCCTCCCTGAGTACCTAGAACTGAAAAATGTATGGCGTTGGAATCGGTAAGTTCGGTATTTACAAGAAATTTAATATTACTACCAAAAGTTCGAAGGCTTTTGATCAAATTGGGATCAAACTGATTTAGTTGATTTATTACGGCATATTCAATTGTCCCAGAAAATACGCCCGAATTAGCAGATGTTTCCTGTAACTCAGCTCGATAGATAGCATTGTTCACTTGTTGATTATTATTATTTCCAAAAGAAAAGAGATCAAACACAATTGGTTGAGTATCACTTGGGTTTGAAATCGTACCAGGTGTATTGAAATTTATTTCTAAATATACAGGAAGATTTGATGATATCGATTGTATTGAGGCTACTGTAGAATCGCTTATCTGGAGTAGACCACTACCGGATACAATTGTACCGGGAGATACAACCGGAACTGGAGAATTACCGATGGACCCAAAATACAAAGTCATAGTAGTACCTGAAAAAGAGTTTATTCCAAGTTGTTGAAATGATCGTAGATCATAATTAACCCAATTGGTTCCCTTGGAATTTGGTTGACTAGTATCTATAAGCAGGTTCTTCAGAGACTGGGCAGAAACTCCAAGATTTAATGTAATTTTCTGGAAATTTGACAGCGATTGAGATCTAGTATCAAGTATAAGTCGTAATGAATTAGTATCAAATACAGCAGACGGTACACTAATTGAGCTGGAACTATTATAGAATTTAACATCAGAAGAACTGCTCAACGTTATGGGATTTCCAATCTTCAGAGTAGGTATCTTTGACGAGGTTTTGAAAATATTTAGTTGATCAATCAGATTGGAGTTAATATTTTGATCATTATCCACTAGAGTAATTGTTTCTCTTTGACCTGGACCAAACTGACTTGGACCGGAACCAGACTGACTTTGGCTATTACCAACAGCCAGACTTGCATCAGAGTTGCCTGAAACAATAGAAACACTTTGAAGATTATAGGTAATTGATCCAGCATGAGATCTAGGAGCATTAGATAGTATCCCTATGGTTGATACACTAGCAGAAGAACTCTGAAAGATTCCAGTATGGGGTCCTGTTTCTACAAAAGTTACTAGTTTGTTGTATACACCATTAAGAGATGAGCTTGTTTGAACAGAGTTAGTTTTTAGATTAACAACATCAGATGTATCCATGCTCAATCGCCCGTTATCTTTGAAACCAAGATTACTCAAATATGGCACCAAATTTACTAGACCAGGACCACTTGCGCTTCTACCCGATTCTGCAAATGCTTGGTAAAATGTTGCAGAAGAAGGACCTACATTAAAAGTCCAAGAATCTTGAGATGTAGGATCTATACTTAATTCTACATCATTAATAGTTGCAAAGACATCAGAACCTGACGGATATCCAGATCTATCAAGTTTTATTGAGATGTTGGGAATATCAGAATAGTCAAGATCAACACTTTGTGTACTGGTTGATCCATCATACTCAATATGTACACTACCACTAAGTGTGAAGAGTTGAATCATGGGCCATACGTTTGGGTTTATACCTATTTGACCAGATGGAACCTGCGAATTAGTATTCAAGGAAGGAGTATTTCGTACAACGTTATTTTGACTAGATGGAGTAGTAGGAGTACCACTACACGAACTAAAACTTGCTGTTCCTTGAGTTGTACCGGATAATCCTGCAGAATCTGGGATTGCTACTCCATCAGTTTGAGATACATCTACTCCTAGAACAATGGAAGATGTAGAGCTTGAACAAAAAACTCCAAAATCAGTACTTTGTCCAGGCGAACCGGATAATGCTACCTGATCAGCTTGTTTTGCACTATCAGTATTGGCAAAAAATGCGTACCAAGTGCCATCTGATCCCTGGGCCATTTGAAGATGTCTTCCATTTATTGAAACATTTGGTTGGCCTATTGCTTGATCTAATTGAGTATTATCTTCTCGTACAATAACTTCAGTTACCATTGGTCCAGAGATATGGTTATCAAAAAGACTATTTTCTGCAGAAACAAAAAGATTAGGATGATCGGAATAGGCAGATACTGCAGGTGAATACGCAGTAGTAGGCAATATCAGTGAGAAAGCTAGAAGAATTATCAGAATTTTATTCAACTTTCTAATCTAAGAAGATGTATGAGATAATGTTGTCGAATAATTCATACTGCACTTCTCATGTTATATCATTTGCACATTAAGTTTTAACTAGGGTCAGAAATCAAATGCGACATGGTAAAACCTAAACCAATTATAATAATAAGCGGAATACTAGTATTAATTGGAATTGCAATAACGGCATATCAATCCCAGACAACTTCAGAAAATCTTTCAAATCAACAAAACAATCTATCCATAGGAACACAAATGATAGTTACAAAAGATATGAATCCTGAGAATAACCAGAATGGAGTATACTCTATCCAAATAACAGATTTTAGAAGTGATGATAATGTCAAAGCAACTGTAATTGATCCAATGGGCACACCGATAATAACAAAAACAATTACGAAAAGTCCTATTCAAGAAATGTTCAAGATTACATCATCTGGAAATTATACACTACAGATAGAGAATCACGGACAGAGAGAAATCCAAGTTCTTGGAATTATTGGATATTATCCACAAGGAATAGAGATGGCAGATATTTCTGGGTTTATAGCACTCATCACAGGACTCAGCGGACTAGCAGTTGGCATGATGTATCTAATCAAAAATCGTGTTAGGCCTAATTAAGAAATTGGTCTAGTTCAGTTAGCCCGTCAACTATATTTTTAAAATTATCATCGCTTTCCATTATTTTGTTAAGTTTGTCCATGTCAACTTTGAAAGTTTCGTTGCCATTGTTTTGACCTACCACTATAAACTTGTGTTCAATAACATAAGAAAGAAGATCTTTGATCTGATTTATCGATAGTTGTAATTTATCTGCTAAATATGCAGAATTTTTCTCTCCACTTTCAAGTTCTACCATAATTGATGAGACGTTCGGATCTACTAGAATTTCCATCATTTTTTGCTTGTCAAAACTTTCGTTCAAGTCTACCAACTATTCCTAGAATGTAATACTTTTTTCTTATTAGATATAAAATCACTTATCAAAACCCTATCAATCTTTTCCGGGTTTATGTAATATGCTCTTCCTTTCAAATGTTTTTCAAGACTTTCAACATAACTCAATAATTCTGCTTCCTCACTTACCATAATGGTATCGATTTCAATACCTTCTTTTTTGCATTTTTTTGCTTCTTGGAGTGTCTTTGTTTCTACAGAAGGATCAACTTGCCTATATCGATAGCACAGATATACCAATTCGTTATGTATATCCAGCATTACATCACGTTCATTTTTTATTTTAGAAAGAGTTTGTTCGTCAGGTCTATAAAAATGCGAATACGGCTTATCTGTTAGTATTTCATTTTTCTGAGATTCATCATCTACGAAACATGCACTTGGTTGACCATCAGTTATCAGAATAATTTTTTTATTCTGTGAGCCATCTTTTTTTAAAATTTTTAATGCGAGTCTTAGTGCAGCCTGATAATTTGTATAATGAAGAAAGTTATCATTTGCATCATATGTTTTGAGATACGGTATGTCAATAGGATTGATTTGTGATGCAAGTGAGCCAAAACCTACAATATAAACAGAATCATTTGGAAAGAATTTTTTATTTAACACATAGAGTGCCCACAAAGCCTTTTTTGCTGCTTCTATTCTAGTTCCATCTCCAGAACTTAGAGAGTATTTCATTGTAGAGCTAAGATCAATACAGTAGACTACTGCAACCTTCACCTCTTCTTTTGTTTCAAATTTTTCAAAATCATCAAGTTTTAGATCAAGTGGAAATTGGACTGGTTCATTTTTACTTTGTTTTCTTTTGATTAAATTCAGTAGTGTGATAGGAATATTCAGATGTTTGATGTCATCTCCGATGTCAAGTTTTTTTGAAGTATCAAGTACTGTATCACCAGATCCAATTTCTCTAGATTCATGAAATCCGTAATTCCCATCATTAATTGCCTTCATTACATCTTCTAGCATTTTTTGTCCAATTTCAAAAAACGCTTTTTTTGTTAGCCATTTTCTCTCGTCTTTGAGATATCCAAGTTTTTGCAAGTATTTTGTCACAGGCTCATCATTACCATATGATTTTGTTTCTTGTTGACCATCATTGGATTCATTTTGTGATGAAGAATTCTGTATTACATCATCAAGTATGGTTTCAAGATCTTTCATCGATGGAGTTTTTTCTTTTAAGACCTGTGTTGCAACGGATTTAAGAACTTGCTTGAACATTTCGTCAGACATATCCTCAGCATTATTTTCAGGGTTATTATTCTCATTTTGAAAATAGACAAATTTTACAGCATCAGTTTGCAACGTATTCACCTTCTTTTCTATCTAGAATTTTAGGTTCAACAAAGCAAAGACCATCAAGTACTAGTTCTACAATACTAGCTTTAAGCTCACTTTGTATACTTTCTGAAATTATCAAGTTATCAACAGAAATTCCATAATTTGAAGTCTCTTTTACAAATAGTTCCTGATCAGAAGTGACCTTTGAATATACGCGAGTAACCAATTCAAGGAGAAAATTAAAATTTTTTAACTGATTTTCGTAAGATATGAGCATGTCACTTGAACCAAGAATTGTTTGAGACACTTGAAATGACTTGTCCAGAAATTCATTTTTTATCAGGTCAAAAATACTTGGATCTACATCCTGCAAGTATTCTAAAGAAGTATTTTTTACAGAATTAGAGATGAAATTTTTCAGGACTTTAGAGCGATTTGTAGGAGTGTCATCTAGCTCAGAAAGTTCAAACTTTACGGATTGTTCAATTGAAAACACATCACATGGTCTAGGTAATGCCAAAATATCATGTGTTATAGATCTAGTTCTCTCTGCTTCCCCTACAAGCAATTCTAGACAATGTATTCCCATTCGAACACTTACACCTTTATCTTGATTGATTTCATTACTGGAACGGGCTGCTTGAACAATCCTTGTCAGAATTTTTAGCATGAATATTGGAATAAATGATCTTTGTATTTTTGCTTCTTGAATTATAATTAACATTTCTTCTTTTATTGATCTTGGATAATGAGTTTGAATGTGACTTTTCAGTCTATCATATAACGGTTCAATTATTTTTCCAGAGTGAGTATAGTCAATAGGGTTGGCAGTAGCAAAAAATATTGTTTTTGGCTCAAATATAACAGGGTATGCGCCAGTAGTGAATCTACCTTCTTGCAAGACAGACAAAAGCGCTACTTGTTTTCTAGTATCAAGGACAGGCAACTCATCAATACAGAATAATCCATGTTTTGCTTGCATTAGTTGACCAGGAGAATAAGATTCAATTTCATACATTTCCGTACCATTTCTAGTTATCTTGATTGCATCTATCTGACCAACTAGATCTTTTACAGAGATATCAGGTGTTGCTAGCACATATTTGAATCTGTTTTTGCCGTCAACCCATTCAATGGGAGTGTCAAGTTTGTTATTACGAATTTTTTTCATACTTTCACCATCTATGTAAAATTTTGGAACAGTCATAGGATTGTCTTTATCTTCTAACAAAAGTATCAAATCGCCAGGTGGAAGATCCATCGGACAGTCATTTGTAATACTGCCTCGGATTATTGGCATTGGAGAAAGTAAAGTATCCGCAATTGTTTGTGCTATCCTAGTTTTTGCTTGTCCTATTTGACCAACCAGAATAATATCATGACATGACAATATTGCACGATCTAAAGCAGGAACGACATCATCGTCAAACCCCACTATCCCATGATATTTTACACTTTTTGATTTTATCTTTGAAATTAAATTTCTGCGAAGTTGTTCCTTTGCATTAACTATTTTATAATTAATTTCTAGGAGATCTCTTAATGTTTTAATTTGTTTATAGTCCTCAGGAAGACCAGCCATGATTTCACTATACTTTGGTTTAGAGTCATAACTTCTATTAACAAAATTTGCAAATTCTTGAGCCATTACAATAAATACTCGCCAAATGCGATTTAAAGTATTATTATTTTAGCATGGTTTTTATCGGGGATACAGGGGATTTTTTAATACTTGTCTTCACAAGAGTTCAGACACATAGTTAGAATTGCGGGTAAGGATATTCCCGGTGCAAAAAAGACCATCATCGGAGTTGGTCAGGTAAAGGGAATTGGTTACAACTTTGCAAAATCACTTTTAGAAGTATTAAAAATTAATCCCAATAGCAATGTAGGCTTTCTTACAGAATCACAAGTAGAAGAAATAGAAAAAGCAATGAGAGACCCAGCATCTGTCAACATACCATCATGGTTTCTCAATAGACGAAAAGATATGGATACTGGAAATAACTTTCATCTCATTACTTCCGATATTGACTTTAACGTAAGAAATGATATCGAACGAGAAAAAGGAATGAACAGTTGGAGAGGATTTCGTCACACATATGGATTAAAAGTTCGCGGACAAAGTACACGCACCACAGGTAGAAAAGGTGGTGCTGTAGGAGTAAAGAAAGGAGGCAAAGTTTTACCTGCTGGTTCACCTGGTGCTCCAGCTGAAGGTGCAGCGGCAGCAGCTCCAAAGGCTGGTGCAGCTCCTGCAGCGGCAGCAGCTCCAAAGGCTGGTGCAGCTCCTGCAGCGGCAGCAGCTCCAAAGGCTGGTGCAGCTCCTGCAGCGAAACCTGCCGCAGCGGAAAAGAAAAAGTAGGTTATTGTAAATGGGAGATCATCCAAAAAATTCACGCAAAATGTGGAGAAAGCCAAAACGTCCACTCAATTATGATTTGCTAAATGAAGAATTACACGTACTAGGTACTTTCGGGCTAAAGAACAAAAGAGAACTATGGAAAGCACATACGGAACTTTCTAGAATAAGAAATCAGGCCAGATCACTTTTAGCTTTAACACAAGATGTTAGAAGTACAAAAGAACCAATACTCATGAAATCACTTACAAGAGTTGGATTAGTCAAAGATAATTCAACATTAGATGATGTACTCAATCTAAAGGTGACCGACTTTTTATCAAGACGATTACAAACATTCATTCAGAAAAAAGAATCAATCAAGAGCCCATATCTTGCAAGACAGATCGTAGTACACGGTCACGTGATGATTGGAGATAGAGTAGTCACTGTTCCTTCATACACAGTAAAAGTGGAAGAGGAAGATCAAATTCACCTATCACCAGAATTAGACCTTAACAAGGCAAAACAGCAACCTGTTCAGGAAGTAAAAACTGAACAACCAGCTGAGTAAGAGTAAAACACACGCAATCATTATTTATCAAGAAAATCTATAAGAAATCAAACATGTGTTCGATCATAGGGTATCTAGGTATTAGTTCTGCAGCTCCAATAATAGTCAAGGGGTTAAAGAGAATGGAATATCGTGGTTATGACAGTGTGGGGGTTGCAACTTTTTCAGAACATCAGATCAGTGTAAGAAAAGGTGTAGGTAAAGTAATAGAAGTAAATAAAGCGGCAAAATTGGATGAACTTTCTGGAACTATAGGAATAGGCCATACAAGGTGGGCCACTCATGGAATGGTAACGGATACCAATGCCCATCCACACCCATCAAGTTCAGGAGAAATAGCAATCGTACACAATGGAATAATTGAGAATCATGAGGAATTAAAAAAAGATCTACAAGAGCGAGGTTACAATTTCAAAAGCCAAACAGACAGCGAAGTAATTGCAAATCTTTTACAATACAATTATGACAAGACCAAAGAAATTAAAAAATCCATAATAGACACAGTAGCTGAATTAAAAGGCAATTATGCTTTTGTGGCAGTTTTTCAAGATGGAACATTAGCTGCAGCCAGACTTCATGAGCCATTAATAATTGGGGTCGGAAAAGAAGGATATTTCATTTCAAGTGATGTACTTGGATTTGTAGAATACACTGATGAGGTAATCTATCCAGATAACAAAGAATTTGTAATTATCGATAGAAATGGGTTGAAGATTTTTGATTTTGATGCAAATCCAGTACGACATCAAATAACCAAGGTATCAAAAGAATTTGCTGATGCGTACAAGGGACAATATGCACATTACACTTTGAAAGAGATTTCAGAACAACCAACAACAATACTGAATGCTGGAAATAATACAAAACTTGAGATTGATTTGGCTTCTGATTTAATAAAACATGCAAGAAATGTATACATCACAGGAAGTGGGACAAGTTACAATGCAGCATTAATTGCAAAATTTCTTTTTTCAAAATATGCAAAGATAAAGGTCGAACCATTAATTTCTAGTGAGGCACAGTTTTCTCCAGACATATTTGAAGAGAAATCAATTCTAATAGCAATATCCCAGAGTGGTGAAAGCGCAGACGTATTAGAAGCAGTAGGTATTGCCAAAAAAACAGGATCTAAAATCATATCAGTAGTCAATATGATGACATCTTCACTAGTTCACCAGTCATCCATTTCAATGGGACTTAATTGTGGTCCTGAGATAGGGGTCGCAGCAACTAAAAGTTTCACATCACAACTTGTCGTGCTATACAAGATGGTAGACAAAATATGCGATGGTTGTTTAGAACTGGATTTGACAAAAGTGTCAGAAGCAATCAAGAAGATCATTTCCAACGATTCGAAGATCAGAGATATTGCAAAGAGACTAAAAGATGTTTCAGATATTTACGTATTAGGAAGGGGCATACATTATCCAATTGCTTCAGAAGGCTCACTAAAATTAAAAGAGCTTACGTACATACATGCAGAAGGTCTTCCAGGTGGAGAATTAAAACATGGGCCATTGGCACTGATGGACTCCAATTCTTATGTTTTAATCATAAATCCAAACGATTCCACCTACAATGACACATTAACATCAGCTAGAGAAATAAAAGCAAGAGGTGCCAAGATAATAGGAATTTCTGACAAGCCAAGTGACGTATACGATTATTGGATAGACATACCAAGTATCAATGAATCATTATATCCACTTGTAGAAATAGTACCAATACAACTTCTTGCGTATTATGCAGCAATTGACAAAGACTTTGATCCAGATTATCCAAGAAATTTAGCAAAATCAGTAACAGTCAAATAATTTTCGAATACTCTTTTTCAGTTAGATCTAATAGATTCTTAGCATTAATTCCTGTTTTGAGCATACATCCAATAGATGCACCTCCTGCCCCAGCACCTTCCTTTACAAATCCTTCAGCGTATGAATTCAGTCCAGAGATTTTCGATTCCACAAGTTTGAGTTTTGCAACTAGTATAGGAATATCCATTATTTGCATTACGATATCAGTCAGATTTGCAGATTTATCTTCTACTACATAAGAGGTAGTACCAATGGCGGTGTTCTTTCCTTCAAATCCCATACTTTTTGCAAAAGCAAGTACTGCTGCCATTTGGGTTCCACCAGCCAACAACACTTTTGAAATTTCAGAAGCAGTACTGAGAATACCTGCAATTGTAGGAATCATAGGATCACCTAATTGCGATATGATCTCAAATGGATCTTTTGATTGCAGTCTTTTTAATGCCTCATTCACAGCTTGAACCTTGAGCCCCACAGGATTTTGAGGCATGCTGCTGCTTACAAATCCTGTAATCCCAAATCCTTCAAGTACACCAAGAGCTGTCGTAGTACCACCTGGAATACTTTCACCAATTATGACACAGTCAGTTGAAGCTCCAAGAAATCTACCAATTATTCTGCCATATTCTACCGCTTTTCCAACTTCGTCAAGACTGAGAGCAGGTTCTTGCCCAATATTTTTTCCGTAATCCAAATCCATATCAATGAATGGTAGCTTTGGGGATATTTTGCTGCCAGCATTTATTATTACATTTGGAATACTTGCTGCTTCTAATGCAGTTTTTGTTAACAGCGCCGGAGTTGGTTTTCCATCAGGAGTCATTGGGATTACAGAGATGCTTTTACAGTGCCCATAGTGAATAAATTCAGCATCAGCAGGACCTGTGAATTTTATCAGATCAGGATGTTCTCCAGCCATGGTTATTCCAGGTATTTCAGATGTGGCAGTATAAGATATTACTAGAGTAAAGATGAATTTCTTTTGCTTGGTTTGTTTGATGAATTCTAAACCTTTTTGCTTGTTGCCAAGTATTTCTATATCTTGCAATGACTAATCACTGCCCATAAAATCTAAAAATTCTGATTCTGTTCTAGGTTGCAGCACAAAATTTGTCTTTTTTTCTTTGTCTATAGTGGAATTTGGTGAACTTCCATAATTATGACCCGGATACAAAACAAGGTTACCATCAAGTTTGTAAACAATATCAAATAGACTATGATAAAGTTCTTTTGCACTCCCTCCAGGTAAATCTGTTCTTCCACAGTTTCCCACAAAAAGCGTATCACCTGAAAAGATCTTCCCATCACCAACTAAACATATACTATCTTTAGAGTGTCCAGGGGTATGTATCACAACAAGTTCAGATTTGCCAAATGTTATTTTTTCGCCATTAGATATACGCACATCATTTTTTAAAGTAGAGGCTTCATGTTGTAAGATTTTAGATTTAGTATGTTTTACAATTGCATCGTTTCCAATAGTGTGATCAAAATGATGGTGTGTATTTATAACATATTTGACTTTTAGATCATTTCGCTCTATAATTTCTATAACCATTTCCAGATCCCACGATGGATCTATGATGACAGATTCCTTTGTATCTTCATCTTCAAGAACATAGGTAAAATTTTGCATGTTTCCTACTTGGAGTTGATATACTTTCATGACAACACACCAATCTCCGCTTCAGGCGGAATTCCTATTTTTTCAACGGTTATTTTACCGCACATATCTTGTGCCTTCGGCATTCCAATTTTCATCTTGTGAAAAGTTATGGTAACATCTGCTTTTACACATTTGTCATTTACTATTCCGGTATCCGGATCAAGACCGGATGGCACATCAATAGATAGTTTGAAAGCACTGGATTGATTTATCAGATCTATTGCTGAGGAGTATGGTTCTCTAATCTTTCCATGTATTCCAGTTCCTAGTATTCCATCTACTATAATTTCAGCGTCATTTATAATCCCATTTGTATCAGAGGCAATTACAAGATTTACAGAATTCATTTTTTCTAATAGTTGCCAATTAGACCTGGATTCATCTGTTTTTATTTTTTCAGGATTTCCTAGAAGTATGACTGTAGGGCAATAGTCAAACGCGGCTAAATGTCTAGCCACCACAAAAGCATCTCCTCCATTATTACCCAACCCTGCAAAGATCGTTATTTTAGATTTTGAATCAGGATAAAGTTCAACAATGTGTCTCACAGTAGAGGCACCAGCATTTTCCATCATCAATTTTCTAAAATATCCCATTTGATGTCCATTCTCTTCAATTTGCATCATTTGTTTTACAGTGATTTCCATATTAATACAGAATTTTATGTCAAATAAGGGCTTTACCAAAATGCATATTCATAGATAAACCAGAA
>Ga0310813_10001102_pt1 | contig 16342 bp, 11 predicted proteins | sample YN3metagenome_FD_203086 | JGI IMG/M metagenome (GOLD analysis project Ga0310813, IMG submission 203086) | Soil microbial communities from experimental microcosm in Duke University, North Carolina, United States - YN3 | ecosystem: Engineered > Artificial ecosystem > Soil microcosm > Unclassified...
TGGCGGTGCCGCGGCCGTTCTCGCGGATGCCCATGCAGGCGAACTCGACGGTGCGCTCCTCGCCCGACTTGGTCACGATCTCGAGCTGGAAGGGCTTCACCTCGCGGCCGTCGAGGGCGTCCCGGAGGGCCGTGAACATCTTGTGCATGTGGCCCTTCTTGACGATCCGGTTGAGGTTCATGCCCAGAAGTTCCTGGCGCAGGTAGCCCAGGGCGCCGCAGGTGGCGCGGTTGACCCAGGTGAGGCGTCCCTCGGGGTCGGTCATGAAGATCGGGTCGGCGGCGTTCTCGACGATGGCGCGGTAGCGCTCCTCGGACTTGGCGGTCTCGCGGGCGCGGATGTCCGCGCGCTGGAGGAGGGGGGCCAGCTCGCTGGCGATCTTCTCGGCGTCCCCGTTGGCGTGCTCGCGGATGATCTTCAGGACTTCGTCCTGGAGCGCGGGCGGGGCCGGCTCCTGCGCGGCGGGACGAGGATTCGGAAGTTGCGGCTCGGAGCCCATGGTGATCCCTACCTCAATTGGAGTATAGGGCTGTCTCCGATCATTGTCAATTCGGCCAGTCTTTATTGAACGCCGCGGGCTACTTCCGGACGCTCACCGCGAACTTGCGGCAGAAGTAGGCGCGCTGCTGGGCCTCGCGGACGCGGTCGAGGAGCGCCTCCGGGACGCGCCCGCTCTTGTATTCGTCCTGGGCGGGACTGTAGCCCTCCTGCACGGCCTGCGTGAAGAGCTTGAGCGCCTTCTTGTTCTCCTCGCCGGCGGTCTCCGGCTTGATCCGGGGATCGCAGTTGTTGAGGTGCTCCATCGCCTCCTTGAAGTAGCGGTCCCCCTTGGCCACGAGGGCGTTGATCTTGTCGTTCGTGCCGTCGGGCATCGCGACCGCCGTGACCTCGCCCGGGGGAGTGGGATCGGTGACCCGGATGGGGGCCTCCGGCGGCTCGGGTTTGGGAGCGGGCGGCGGCTCGGACTTCTCCTCAGGCTTCGGGGTGGGCGGGGTGACGGGCGCCGGCTTGTCCAGCGGGACCGGCGGCGCCGGCTTCGGCTCGGTCGCCTTGGCGATCGCGCTGGGCGGACGCGGGTTGAGCACGCCGTCCATGGCGGCCATGAACTCGGAGTCGCCGGAGACGCGCTCCTTGTAGGCCTTCGACTCGGCGTAGCGCTCCTTCAGGATCTCGAGGGTCTTCTTCGCATCGTAGCGGGCCTTGATGGTGAGGAAGTAGACCAGGACCTCGACCATGCGCTCGGCCTTCGCCTCGTGGACGGTGTTGAGGAGGTCGCGGTCGCGCGAGAGGGCCTCGTCGAAGAGGGGGACGAGGCGCTCGTTGGCGCCGTTGCGGGCGCAGAAGTCGGCGAGGTCGAAGATCTGGAGGCTGGTGGCGCTGCGGCCGGGCTTGTCCTTCAGGCTGAGCGATTTGGCCGGGTTCCCCGGGTCCTCTTCGATGACGAGGCCCTTGTAGTCGGCCTGCTTCTTGAGTTCGAGCTTCACCTCGACGCGGGCGTAGACGGGCTCCAGCGCCTTGATCTCCTCGCAGCGCGCCTTGTCGATCTTGGAGCGGATGCCGGTGAGGGTCTCGTAGGTGACGGAGTCCTTGTCCTCGTGGATGACCTTGACGATGAGCTTGCCGCCGTCCTTGATGAGGATCTGGGTCATCTTCGGCATCTCGACGGTGCCGGCCTTGGTGGTCTCGAGGAGCAGCGCGTGGTAGAGCGCGACGCGCGACTCGTAGTCGTTGAATCTGGAGAGCGAGTCCTGGGGGACCATGAGGCGGCTGGCGCTCTTGACGCGGTCGCGAGCCTCGAAGAGCTTGCCGCGGCGCAGCAGGTCGTCGGTCTCGTTGAAGAGGATGCTCATATCGATCGCGCTGTACATCTTGGGGCCGGGCAGGGCGGCGGGGGCCTCGGTCTTCTTGACCTCGACGATGGGATTGGCGGGCTTGGGCGTGTCGGTCTTGCGGACGACGGGGGTCTCGGCCTTGGGGGACTCCTTCTTGGCGACGGCGGGCGCCGCCGCTTCGGGCTCTTCCTTGGAGAACATCTTGAGGATCGCGAGGGGGCTGCGGCCTTCCTCGACGCAGGCCCAGACGTAGCCGCAGAGGAGGGCGAAGATCACGGCCGCAATGAGTTTGCCGCCGAAGCCGTAGCTGTTCGACTCGCTCATATCGTTGTCATCCTACAACGTTGGACGCGCGATTGGGATCGTATTCTCCACAAATTTGAGGGGTCGCGCGCCTTCGGAAATTCCCGAGGACTCCCTCCGTCGCTCCTCCGGTGATGGGGCTTCGGAGGGCTCCCGTCGGCGTGGCTGAGGCGGGCCGCAGCGGTCGGGGTCGGTTTCCGCTTGACCGTCTTCTCTCGCGTGTTAGAATCGGCCGCGGCTGGACGGACACGCGGCAGGCACTCGCGCTGGCGTAGCTCAACAGTAGAGCACCTGTTTTGTAAACAGGCGGTTGTCGGTGCAAGTCCGACCGCCAGCTCCAGTTCGACTCGGCCGGCCGCGCCGGCCTCGCTCACGGCAAGCGGTTTGGCAGGCCGAGTCGAACCACTAGCCAGAAGGCCCCAGGCCTCAGGCAACAGCGGCGGCGCTGAGGCCTGAAGCCTGAGGCCTTAGGGCCTCCAGGCGGGCAGGTACCCAAGCGGCCAAAGGGGGCAGACTGTAAATCTGTTGGCTCACGCCTTCGGGGGTTCGAATCCCTCCCTGCCCACCATCCTTCGCTCGCCGGAGCGGGAGCGAAGGATGTCCCGCCCCCGCGAAGGACGCAAGCCACGATCGACGCGACCTGCGTTGAAGTTCTTGAAATAGATCGGCGCTTCCTCGATCAATGATGTCGACCGGCGCGCGGGGGTAGTTCAGTGGCAGAACACCAGCCTTCCAAGCTGGTTGTCGCGGGTTCGAATCCCGTCCCCCGCTCTCCGTCGACGAGGGTCGAGCAAACGGGGGAGGCGCCGGGTGCGTCAAACTTGTGACGGCGCTCAACTGCAGGAATACGACGGGGACTCGAGGCGATAAGAAAGGACGGTCGCGGGCGGGAAGCGCTCGACACTTTTTCGGCGCGTGGGGAAAAAATCGGCATTCCAAGGGTCAGAAATTTTTCTTTTTTCCTCGCCGATCTTGTTGACATTGGCATGCCGATTGCTATAATTTCGGGCTACTTAAGGGACCGGATTTTCCCCCAGCGTTTCTGCCCATCAAAAGCGAACAACGTGGGAACGATTGTGATGCTGTCGTTGTTGATTGGGGCCCGGACCTCGTGCTGGGGTAGCTCAGTGGTGGAGCACGTCCTTGGTAAGGACGAGGTCGCGGGTTCAAATCCCGTCCCCAGCTCCATGTGAACGGAACGCGTTGCGAACGCAGACAGATATAGAGAACTAGGAGGGAGACCCGACCATGGCCAAGGAAAAGTTCAAGCGCACCAAGCCGCACGTGAACGTGGGGACCATCGGTCACATCGACCACGGCAAGACCACACTGACCGCGGCCCTTACCGCGGTCGCTGCCGCGGTCGGCGGTGGCGTCGTGAAGACGTATGACGAAATCGCGAAGGCGTCTGAGAAGGACGGCCGGCGCGACCCCTCCAAGATCATCACGATCGCGATCTCGCACGTCGAGTACGAGTCCGAGAAGCGGCACTACGCCCACATCGACTGCCCGGGCCACGTCGACTACATCAAGAACATGATCACGGGCGCGGCGCAGATGGACGGCGCCATCCTGGTCGTGTCCGCGGCCGACGGCCCCATGCCCCAGACGAAGGAGCACGTGCTCCTCGCCCGGCAGGTGCAGGTGCCCGCGATGGTCGTCTTCCTCAACAAGGTCGACCTCGTGGACGACAAGGAACTGCTCGATCTGGTCGAGATGGAAATCCGCGACCTCCTGACGAAGAACGGCTTCCCCGGCGACAAGACGCCGATCGTCCGCGGCGCGGCGCTGAAGGCGCTGCAGAACCCGAAGGACGCCGAGGCGAACAAGCCCATCCGGGAGCTGCTCGCCGCGCTGGACTCCCACATCCCGCTGCCCCCGCGCGAGACCGAGAAGCCCTTCCTGATGCAGATCGAGGACGTGTTCTCGATCAAGGGCCGCGGCACGGTCGGCACGGGCCGCATCGAGCGCGGCGTGGTGAAGGTCGGCGACGAGTGCGAGATCGTCGGCCTCCGCGAGACGCGGAAGAGCGTCGTGACGGGCGTCGAGATGTTCAACAAGGAAATGGAGTCCGGTGAGGCCGGCGACAACGTCGGCGTCCTGCTCCGCGGCGTGGACAAGGAAGACCTCGAGCGCGGCATGGTCATCGCGAAGACCGGCTCGATCACGCCCCACACGGAGTTCGCGGCGCACATTTACGCGCTGTCGAAGGACGAAGGCGGCCGCCACACGCCGTTCTTCAAGGGGTACCGTCCCCAGTTCTACTTCCGGACGACGGACGTCACGGGCGAGGTCTTCCTGAAGGAAGGCACCGAGATGATCATGCCCGGCGACGACACGGATATCACGGTCAAGCTGATCACGCCGATCGCCATGGACAACAACCTGCGCTTCGCCATCCGAGAGGGCGGCAAGACGGTCGGTTCGGGCGTCGTCACGAAGATCACGAAGTAGTCCTGAGGCCCTAACGACATCGGAGTGAACGATGCCACGCGAGTGGGTGTTTCTGGAGTGCGGCGAGTGCGGCACTCGGTACTATCGCACCACCAAGAATCCGAAGGCCCAGAACCAGGCGAAGCTGGAGCTGGTGAAGTTCTGCCCCCAGTGCCGCAAGCGGGTTGGGCATAAGGAGAAGAAGAAGTAAGCCCGTCAGGGCCTAGGGCGGTAGGTCAATTGGTAGACTATCGGTCTCCAAAACCGAGGGTTGCGAGTTCGAGTCTCGCCCGCCCTGCCACCCTGAAAAGGACACAGGATGCCTGAGACAAAAGACGAGAAACAGGTTCAGCAGCAGCCGCCGCAGCCCGCCGCGGCCGGGGGTGCCTCCAAGCCGGAGCTCTTCCGGGTGCTGTCCCGGGTCTGCGTGGCGCTGATGGCGCTCGGCTGGGCGGGGACGGCGACGTTCCTGCTGACGGGCCTTTCCTTCATGGGGAGCGAGAGCGTCCCCCTGGGGAGGCTGCACGTGAGGCCGGGGGCGCTCGGCGTCGGCGTGCTGCTGGGCGCGGCCGTGGCGTTCGGCCTGCTGAAGAAGCTGGGCGACAAGATGGTCTGGTCGCGTCCCGGGCTCGGCCGCGCGGTGCGGCTTTCGGCCTTCGGTGGAATCGCAGCCCTGACGGCGTTCGGCGCCTATGCGCTGTACATGGCGCCGACCATCCACAGCCTGTGGTGGGCGGACGTCGTCGGGCCGGCGATGATCTTCGGCAAGGCGCTGACGCTGAAGCCGATCCTGTTCCCGGCGGTGGCGGTGTTCCTGAGCGTGATGTCGGGGGTCTTCCTGCTGCTCAACCAGGAGAAGTGGGCGGACTTCCTGATCGAGACGGAAGGCGAAATCAAGAAAGTGTCGTGGCCGGCGCGGAAGGAATTCATGGGCTCGGCGATGATCGTGGTCCTGGTGGTCGCGATCGTCTCGATGTTCCTTCACTATGTAGACAAGGGCTTGAGCCAGCTCATGCAGTACTGGGGCGTCGGATTCTAGCCATGGGGGAAGAACCTGAAATGAGCGATGCGGTGCCTCCCGAGGAGGCGGCGGCCCAGCCGTCGTCGGATCCGAACCTCCGCTGGTACGTGGTGCGCGTGCAGAGCGGGCGGGAAGAGTCCGTGAAGGACGGCCTGCTCCGGCGCGTGAACGCGGCCGGCCTGCAGACGAAGATCACGAACGTCATCGTGCCGACGGAGAAGGTCACGGAGATCCGGAGCGGCCGGAAGACCGTGCGCGAGAAGAAGCTTTATCCCGGCTACATCATGATCCAGATGCTCCAGGACAAGGACGCGTGGTTCCTGGTGCGCGAGACCCCGGGCATCGGCGACTTCCTGGGCCTGAAGGAACCGATTCCGATGGCCGAGCACGAGGTCAACAAGATGCTCGTGGAGCAGACGGGCGCCGAGGAGGAGAAGCCTCGGATCAAGATCGACTTCCAGAAGGGCGACACGGTGCGCGTGAAGGAAGGCGCGTTCGAGAACTTCGACGGGATCGTCGAGGAGATCAACGGGCAGAAGGGCCTGGTGGGGATCACGATCACGATCTTCGGCCGGGCGACGCGCGTGGAGCTGGAGTACTGGCAGGTGGAGAAAGTATAGGAACGAGCCATGCCTCCGAAAAAAGAAGTGATGGCGAAGATCAAGCTCCAGTGCCCCGGCGGGCAGGCCACTCCGGCGCCTCCCGTGGGCCCGGCGCTCGGCCAGCACGGCGTGAACATCGGCGAGTTCGTGAAGCGTTTCAACGACGCCACGAAGAAGGACGCCGGCCTCACGATCCCGTGCATCGTGACGGTCTACAAGGACCGCACGTTCGACATGGTCTACAAGACGCCCCCGGCGAGCGTGCTTCTGAAGAAGTACGCGAACGTCGTCAAGGGCAGCGGCACCCCCAACAAGGAGAAGGTGGGGACCGTGACGCGGAAGCACCTCGAGGAGATCGCCAAGATCAAGATCAAGGACATGAACGCCGGCACGATGGACGCGGCGATCAAGGCGATCGAGGGCACCGCTCGGAACATGGGCATTAAGGTCGAAGGGTAGGGATCCATGCGCAAGCGCAGCAAGCGGTACAAGGCGGACGCGGCGAAGGTCGACGGTCAGAAGAAGTACGAGCCGGCGGAGGCCGTGAAGATCCTCAAGAGCTTCACGCCGACGAAGGCCGACCAGTCGATCGAGATCGCGGTCAAGCTGGCGATCGACCCGAAGAAGAGCGAGCAGTCGATCCGCGGCTCGGTGTCGCTGCCCAAGGGCATCGGCAAGGCGCGCCGGGTGATCGTGTTCGCCGACGGCGCGGAAGCGCAGCAGGCGACGGATTCGGGGGCCGACGCGGTGGGCATGGACGACCTGGCCAAGAAGATCGAAGGCGGCTGGCTGGAGTTCGACGTCGCGATCGCGATGCCCCGCACGATGCGGGTGATCTCCAAGCTCGGCAAGGTGCTGGGCCCGAAGGGCCTGATGCCGTCGCCGAAGAACGGCACCGTGACGGACGACGTCAAGACGGCCGTGCGGGAGTTCAAGGCCGGCAAGATCGAGTACCGGAACGACGCCGCGGGCAACGTGCAGGCGGCGATCGGGAAGCTCTCGTTCAACGAGGAGGACCTCCGGGCGAACGTCGAGGCCTTCATTGAGCACATCAAGTCGGTGCGGCCCGCGACGGTGAAGGGCGCGTTCATCCAGAACGTGTCGATCTGCCCGACGATGGGCCCCGGCGTCGCGGTGGCGGTGGTCGAGGCGTAGCCGACGAAAGCTCGAACCTGAGGATAGGCGATTATGTCGAAAGTGCTGCGGCGGAAGATGGTCGACGAGCTGGCCGAGAAGCTCAAGGGCCAGAACAACCTGGTGCTCGTCGATGCCAAGGGGCTCACCGGCAACCAGACGGTGGAGCTGCGCAAGGCGCTGCGCGAGGACAAGAACAAGCTTCGCCTCGTGAAGAATTCGGTGGCGCTCCATACCTTCAAGAAGCTGGGCGTGCCGGGCTTTGACGCGTCGCTCTCGGGCATGAGCGCCGTGGTCTTCGGGCCCGATCCGCTGGCGATCGCGAAGAAGCTGGTCGCGTACAAGGAAAAGCATCAGAAGCCCGCCGTGAAGGCGGCGCTGATCGAAGGAAAGCCGGCGACGGCCGCCGAGCTGGAGGCGATGTCGAAGCTGCCGGGCCGCCCGGAACTGCTCTCGCAGGTCCTCGGCGTGCTCCAGGGCGTGACGGTGCAGTTCGTCAGCACGCTCAACGAGATTCCGCGGAGCTTTGTCGGGACCCTCAAGGCCGTCGCGGACAAGGAGAAGAAATAAATGGGCAACGTGGCGGGACTCGTCCAGGAGGCGGTGGCCCTCGGCGACGCGGATCGCGTGCAGCTGCTGGGCACGATCCTGGAGAAGGAAGGGTCGCTGGGCCTGGCCCGGATGCTGGCGGCGCTCGAGACGAAGTTCGGCGTGAAGGCGGCCTCGGGCGGCGGCGGCGCGGCGGTCGCGACCGGGCCGGCGAAGGCGGCCGAGGCGCCGACGTCGTTCGACGTCATCCTCAAGAACGCGGGCGCGAACAAGATCAACGTCATCAAGGTCGTCCGGGGTGCCACGAGCCTGGGCCTCAAGGAGGCGAAGGATCTCGCGGACAAGGGCGGCGAAGCGGTCAAGAAGGGTCTGTCGAAGGAAGACGCGGACAAGCTCGCGAAGGAGCTCAAGGACGCGGGCGCGGAAGTCGAGATCAAGGGAGCTTAGTGGAATAAAGGCAAGAGCCTGAAGGAGATAGATCAAATGGCGAACGTTGCGGGTCTGGTTGAGGAAGTCGGCAAGCTGGCGGACGACGAGCGCACTCAGTTCCTGACCGAGTTCGTGGCCAAGCAGAACGTGCTGTGGCTCTCGGGCGCGGTGAAGGCGCTGGAGGAGAAGTTCGGCGTGAAGGCGGCGTCGGGCGGCGGCGGTGGCGGCGGCGGCGCGGCGGCTCCTGCGGCCGCGGCGGCCAAGGAAGAGAAGACGTCCTTCGACGTCGTCCTCAAGAACGCCGGCGCGAACAAGATCAACGTCATCAAGGTCGTCCGTGCGGCGACGAACCTCGGCCTCAAGGAGGCGAAGGACCTCGTCGACAAGGGCGGCCAGACCGTGAAGGCGGGTGTCACGAAGGAAGAGGCCGACAAGCTCGCGAAGGAGCTCAAGGACGCCGGCGCCGAGGTCGAGCTCAAGTAGTTCTCGATCCGGTCCGGGCGACTTGCCCTGGCCCCGTGCCGCGACGCGGCCGGACTGCAGGGCGGCTTTTCTTTCTTCGGAGGCAGAATGACCGAGTTGATCCGGTTCGGGCGCTTCAAGAACGTCCTGGATGTCCCGGCGCTGACCGAGCTGCACGTCAAGGCCTACATTAAGTTCCTGCAGCGCGAGCTGGCGCCGGACAAGCGCGAGGATCTCGGCCTCGAGTCGATCCTCCGCGAGACGTTCCCGATCAAGAACTACGACGGGACGATCTCGCTGGAGTACGTCCACTACGAGATCGGCCAGCCGAGGTACACGCCGGAGGAGTGCCGCATGCTGCGGCTCTCGTACGGCGCCCCGCTCAAGGTGCGCCTCCGCCTGAACAAGCCCGAGAACCCGATCGAGGAGGACGTCTACCTGGGCGAGATCCCCCTCATGATCGGCGGCGGCGCGTTCATCGTGAACGGCGCCGAGCGCGTGCTCGTGAACCAGCTCCACCGCTCTCCCGGCATCGACTTCATGGAAGAGCGCGTCGGCGACAAGAAGATGCACTCCTGCTGGATCGTGCCCGAGCGCGGCAGCTGGATCGAGATCTCGGTCACCAAGCGCGACAGCGTCGCCATCCGCATCGACCAGGGCGGCAAGATCCCCGCGACGACGTTCCTGCGGGCCTGCTCGCCGGAGTTCTCGACCAACGAGGACATCATCCGCGTATTCTACGAGACCGCGGAGGTGAAGCTCGCGGGCGCCGACGAGGACCAGCTCATCGGCCGCGTGGTGGTCAAGGACGTCGTCGATCCCACGAAGAACGAGAAGATCCTGGCCGGCGGCCAGCGCATCGCCAAGGGCATGCTGAAACTCATGGAGGAGGCCGGACTCAAGACGGTGGAGATCATCCCCAAGAGCGCGACCGAGGACAACCTGATCCTCAACACGCTCGAGGAGGACGACACCCACTCGCATGAGGAGGCGCTGCTCAAGATCTACGGCCGCCTTCGCCCCGGCACGCCCCAGACGCCCGACAAGGCCAAGCAGCTGTTCTACGAGCGCTTCTTCGATCCGCAGCGCTACCGGCTGGGCCGCGTCGGCCGCTTCCGCCTGAACCGCAAGTTCAACATGAACGTGCCCGAGTCGGAGATGACGGTCCAGAAGGACGACGTCGTCAACTCGGTGAAGTACATCATGAAGATGCGCCGGAACGAGGGCACGCCGGACGACATCGACCACCTGGGCAACCGCCGCGTCCGCACGATCGACGAGCTGGCGGGCGAGGAAGTCCGCAAGGGCTTCCTGCGCCTGAAGCGCTCGATCCTCGAGCGGCTCAACATGACGATGCAGGAGAACCTGACGCCGAAGAACCTGATCAACTCGAAGACGGTGTCGAGCGCGATCGAGTACTTCTTCGGGCGCAGCGAGCTCTCGCAGGTCATCGACCAGACCAACCCGCTGTCGCAGCTCACGCACGAGCGGCGCCTCTCGGCCCTGGGACCGGGCGGCCTCAACCGCAAGCGCGCCGGCTTCGAGGTGCGCGACGTGCACATCTCGCACTACGGCCGCGTCTGCCCGATCGAGACGCCGGAAGGCACGAACATCGGCCTCATCTCGTCGCTCGCCATCTACGCGAGCGTCGACCCGTACGGCTTCCTGACGGCGCCGTACCAGGTCGTGAAGAACGGCAAGGTCACGGACCAGATCGTCTTCCTCCGCGCCGATGAGGAGGTGGACAAGGTCATGGCCCCGGCCGACGTCGAGACCGAGAAGGACGGCAAGCTGATCGGCCATTCCGGCCGCGTCATGGGCCGGGTGAACGGCGAGTTCCAGTTCGTCGACAACGACAAGGTCGAGTACGTCGACGTGTCGCCGGCGCAGATCGTCGGCGTCTCGGCGGCGCTGATCCCGTTCCTCGAGCACGACGACGCCAACCGCGCGCTGATGGGTTCGAACATGCAGCGCCAGGCGGTGCCGCTGATCCACACCGAGCCGCCCGTCGTGGGCACCGGCATGGAGAAGTGGGTGGCCGAGAACTCGGACATGATCGTCAAGGCGCAGGAGGACGGCGTGGTCCGCAAGGCGACCGCCACCGAGATCGTGGTGCGCGCGTCGGGCGGCCGCGAGATCGTCCACAAGCTGCGCAAGTACAGCGGCCTGAACGAGCGGACCTGCCTCAACCAGCGTCCGATCATCAAGGAAGGCGACAAGGTCGTGAAGGGCCAGCCGATCGCCGACGGCCCGTCGACCTCGCAGGGCGAACTGGCCCTCGGGCGGAACGTGCTGGTCGCCTTCATGCCCTGGGACGGGTACAACTTCGAGGACGCGATCATCGTGTCCGAGAAGCTGGTCAAGGAGGACGCGTACACCTCGATCCACATCGAGGAGTTCGAGGTCGAGATCCGCGAAACCAAGCTCGGCAAGGAGGAGTTCACCCGGGACATCCCGAACGTCTCGGAGAAGATGCTCCGGAACCTGGGCGAGACCGGCGTGATCAAGCCGGGCACCCGGGTGAAGCCGGGCGACATCCTGGTGGGCAAGGTCGCGCCCAAGTCCAAGAGCGAGCTGACCCCGGAAGAGAAGCTCCTGCACGCCATCTTCGGCCGCGCGGGCGAGGACGTGAAGAACGAATCGCTCGAGGTGCCCAGCGGCGTGGAAGGCATCGTCATCGACACCCGGACCTTCTTCCGCAAGACGAACCTCTCGCCCGCCGAGAAGAAGAAGATCAAGGAAGAGTCGAAGGACATCGAGCGGGAGATGTACAAGCGGATGAACGAGCTCATCGAGCACGGCACGGACGACCTGAAGGACGTCCTGGGCCGCGCTCCCGCGAAGGGCTTCGAGTACGGCCCGAAGGGCTCGGTGAAGGACCTCCGCTCGCTGAAGGAGAAGCTCTCGATCGCCGGCATGGAGATCAAGGGCCGGCGCCAGTTCGAGGAGGCCGAGGCGATCCTGCGCAACCTCTTCACGCAGATCGAGGCCCTCGAGAACGAGAAGGAAAAGAAGATCAACCAGCTGACGCGCGGCGAGGAGCTGCCCACGGGCGTCCTCGAGATGGTGAAGGTGTACGTCGCCACGAAGCGCAACCTGTCGGTCGGCGACAAGGTGGCCGGCCGCCACGGCAACAAGGGCGTCATCGCCCGGATCCTGCCCGAGGAGGACATGCCGTTCCTCGAGGACGGGACGCCGGTGGACATCGTGCTCAATCCGCTGGGCGTGCCCAGCCGCATGAACGTCGGCCAGATCCTCGAGGTGCACCTCGGCTGGGCGATGAAGAAGCTGGGGATGCGCGCGATCTGCCCGCCCTTCGACGGGCCCAAGGAGAAGGAGATCGAGGAGTACCTGGATAAGGCCGGACTGTCGCGGCACGGCAAGGTGAAGCTCTACGACGGCCGCACGGGCGAGTCGTTCGACGAGAACGTCACGGTGGGCATCATGTACATCATGAAGCTGCACCACTTGGTGGACGACAAGATCCACGCTCGCGCGACCGGACCGTACTCGCTGATCACGCAGCAGCCCCTGGGCGGCAAGGCCCGCGCGGGCGGCCAGCGCTTCGGCGAAATGGAAGTCTGGGCCCTCGAGGCCTACGGCGCGGCGAACATCCTCCAGGAGCTGCTCACGGTGAAGTCGGACGACGTCGACGGCCGCACCAAGATCTACGAGTCGATGGTGCGCGGCGAGAACATCCTGGAGCCGGGGACGCCGGTGTCGTTCGAGGTGCTCACGAACGAGATCAAGGGCCTGGGGCTGAGCCTGAAGCTCGAGAAGCAGAAGGAAGCCCCGTCGTCGTCGTCGTCGTCGTGATGAACGGATTCAGGGTTGTGGCCATAGGGGCTGGAACGCTGACCACGATAAAGGGGAACCGCAGATGGAATTGATGTACGACCGCATCAACGAGTATAGCGCGGTGACCATCAAGCTGGCGTCGCCGGAGGAGATCCGCAGCTGGTCCTACGGCGAGGTCAAGAAGCCGGAGACCATCAACTACCGGACCTACCGCCCGGAGAAGGACGGCCTGTTCTGCGAGCGCATCTTCGGTCCCGAGAAGGACTGGGAGTGCTTCTGCGGAAAGTACAAGGGCATCAAGTACAAGGGCATCGTCTGCGACCGCTGCGGCGTCGAGATCACGCAGGCCCGCGTGCGCCGCAAGCGCATGGGCCACATCAACCTCGCCGCGCCCTGCGCCCACATCTGGTTCTTCAAGACCATCCCGTCGCGCATCGGCAGCCTGCTGGCCATGAAGACCAGCCAGCTGGAGCGCGTCATCTACTACCAGGACTACATCGTCACCGAGGTCCGCTCCAAGAAGTGCCCCCTGAAGGAGAAGCAGCTCCTCACCGAGGAGCAGTTCCGCGAGGCGCGCGAGCGCTACCGCGAGGACTTCGAGGCGGACATGGGTGCCGCCGCGATCCGGACCCTGCTCCAGAAAGTTGACCTGAAGGCCCTCTCGGACCTGCTCCGCACCGAGCTCGGCAAGACGACGTCCGCCCAGAAGATCAAGGACATCGTCAAGCGGCTCCGCACGACGGAGATGCTGATCGAGTCCGGCAACAAGGCCGAGTGGATGGTCATGACGGTCATCCCCGTCATCCCGCCCGACCTGCGCCCGCTGGTCCTGCTGGACAGCGGCAACTTCGCCACGAGCGACCTGAACGACCTCTATCGCCGCCTCATCAACCGGAACAACCGGTTGAAGAAGCTGCTGGAGCTCAACGCGCCGGAGGTCATCATCCGGAACGAGAAGCGCATGCTCCAGCAGTCGCTGGACGCGCTCTTCGACAACACCCGCTGCCGCCGGCCGGTGCTGGGCTCGAACAACCGCCCGCTCAAGTCGCTCTCGGACATCATCAAGGGCAAGCAGGGCCGCTTCCGCGAGAACCTGCTCGGCAAGCGCGTGGACTACTCGGCCCGCTCGGTCATCGTGGTCGGCCCCGAGCTCAAGCTCCACCAGTGCGGCCTGCCCAAGAAGATCGCCCTCGAGCTCTACCAGCCGTTCATCATCCGCCGCCTGAAGGAACTGGGCAAGGCGGACACGATCAAGAGCGCCAAGAAGATGCTGGAGCGGCGCGACGAGAGCGTGTGGGACATCCTCGAGGAGGTCATCAAGGACCACCCGGTGATGCTCAACCGCGCCCCGACGCTGCACCGAATGGGCATCCAGGCCTTCCAGCCGGTGCTGGTCGAAGGCAACGCCATCGAGCTGCACCCGCTCGTCTGCACGGGCTTCAACGCCGACTTCGACGGCGACCAGATGGCCGTCCACCTGCCCCTGTCGTACGAGGCGCAGGTCGAGGCGAAGACGCTCATGATGTCGACGCAGAACGTCTTCTCGCCCGCGCACGGCAACCCGGTCATTTCGCCGACGCAGGACATGGTCCTCGGGCTGTACTACGTCACCGTCGGCCGCGCCGGCCTCATGGGCGAAGGAAAGATCTTCGGCTCGCCCCAGGACGCGATCCTCGCGTACGACATGGGCAAGCTGCACCTCCACTCGCAGATCGTGGTGCGTTTCCCGGGCCAGAAGACGGTCCTGCAGTCGCGCTCGCAGAGCGAGCAGCACACGAACGCCCGGATCAAGACGACGGTCGGCCGCATCCTCTTCAACGAAGTCCTGCCGGCGACGATGCCGTTCTTCAATTACGAGCTCGACAAGAAGGGCATCCAGGACGTCATCAACCGCTGCCACCGCCTCTGCGGCAAGGAGCACACGCTCCGGCTGCTGGACGATTTGAAGGCGACGGGCTTCAAGTACGCCACCCGCGCCGGCATCTCGTTCTCCAAGGACGACATGACGATCCCGCCCGAGAAGGACAAGATCGTCAAGGAGACCCAGGAGAAGGTCGACAAGATCGAGAAGAACTACCAGCGCGGCGCGCTGACGCCGGGCGAGCGCTACAACCAGGTCATCGACGAGTGGACGCACTGCCGCGAGAAGGTGACCGAGGCCATGATGGCCGAGCTGCGCATCGACACGCGCAACAACAAGCCGTTCCTGAACCCGATCCGCCTGATGGTCGACTCGGGCGCCCGAGGCTCCCAGGACCAGGTGCGGCAGCTGGCCGGCATGCGCGGCCTGATGGCCAAGCCGTCCGGCGAAATCATCGAGACGCCCATCCTGTCGAACTTCCGCGAGGGCCTGACGGTGCTGGAGTACTTCTCCTCCACCCACGGCGCCCGCAAGGGACTGGCCGACACGGCGCTCAAGACGGCCGACGCCGGCTACCTCACCCGGAAGCTCGTCGACGTCTGCCAGAGCGTGGTGGTCGCGACGCAGGACTGCGGCACCCTCAACGGCGTGACCAAGGGCGTCGTCTACCGCGGCGAGAAGGTCGAGGTGTCCCTGGCGCAGGGCATCACGGGCCGCGTCTCGCGCGACAACATCACGGACATCGTGACGGACGAGGTGATCGTCAAGGAGAACGAGATCATCACGGACGAGGCCGCCAAGAAGATCGAGTCCCTCGGCTTCACGAAGATCCGCGTCCGCTCGGGCCTCACCTGCGAGGCCTTCTCGGGCATCTGCGCCAACTGCTACGGGATGGACCTGTCGCAGGGCCGGATCGTCGAGGAGGGCAGCGCGGTGGGCATCATCGCCGCGCAGTCGATCGGCGAGCCGGGCACGCAGCTGACGATGCGGACGTTCCACATCGGCGGCGTCGCCGTCAAGACGGCCGAGGAGTCCAAGATCTTCTCGAAGACCAAGGGCGTGGTGAAGCTCGTCAACATCAAGTACGTTCCGACGAAGGATGACCAGATCATCGTCGTCAACCGGAACGGCGAGATGGTCATCGTCGACGACAAGGACCGCGAGATCGAGAAGTACATCGTGCCTTCGGGCTCGTACCTGAAGGTCAAGGAAGGCGCGAAGGTCAAGCCGCGCGATCTCCTGGCCCAGTGGGACCCGCACAACGTGCCCATCATCGCGGGCAAGGACGGCGCGGTCCGCTACGAGGACATCAAGAAGGGCGAGACGATGCAGGAGGAGCGCGACCCGCGCTCGGGCGTCCTCCGCCGCGTCATCATGGAGCACAAGGGCGAGCTGCACCCGCAGCTCGTCGTCACCGACGACAAGGGCGGCGTGCTCGAAGTGCACCCCCTGCCCGAGAAGGCGCACATCGAGGTCGCGGAAGGCGACAAGATCCGCGCCGGCACGATCCTGGCGAAGAACCCGCGCGAGATCGGCGGCACGCAGGACATCACCGGCGGCCTGCCGCGCGTGACGGAGCTCTTCGAGGCCCGCAAGCCGAAGGAGCCCGCCGTCATCAGCGAAATCGACGGGTACGTCGAGCTGGGCGAGAAGAAGCGCGGCCGCCGCACCATCATCGTGAAGAACGAGGAGACCGGCATCGAGAAGCCGCACGTCGTCCCGCTGGGCCGCCACATCCGCGTCCACACGGGCGACCGGGTGCGCGCCGGCGAGCCGCTGATCGAAGGGCCGCTGGTCCCCCACGACATCCTCCGCATCCGCGGCGAGGAAGAGGTCCAGCAGTACGTCCTCCGCGAGGTGCAGTCGGTCTACCGCGCCCAGAACGTGACGATCAACGACAAGCACGTGGAGCTCATCG
>Ga0310813_10001103_pt1 | contig 16335 bp, 17 predicted proteins | sample YN3metagenome_FD_203086 | JGI IMG/M metagenome (GOLD analysis project Ga0310813, IMG submission 203086) | Soil microbial communities from experimental microcosm in Duke University, North Carolina, United States - YN3 | ecosystem: Engineered > Artificial ecosystem > Soil microcosm > Unclassified...
ACCGGGAGGCCGTGCTCGAGGCGAAAGCCCGCGAAGGTGCCCGCGCCGTAGTACTCGAGGCGATCCTCGGAGAGCTCGTCGCCTCCCAGCCGGATCACGCCGCCGTCCGGGCGCACCAGCTCCTCGGCCACGTGGTTGAGCATCATCATGCGGCCGAGCGGCGCGGGCAGCGCGGCCACCAACAGCCCGTGGAAGCGGCGGGTGCAGACGCCGGCGATGGTCCCGGCCGCGTAGCCGCCCAGGCCGTTGGTCGCGAGCCACTCGCGCGTCACCAGGCTCTCGTGCTCTTTCATGGCGCTCCCGCGCTCAGCACCGCCGCGCAGCCGCCGCTCAGGCGCCAGCGGCCGGCGGCATCCTCGGGAGGCCGCCAGCCGAAGCCCCCGTAGGCGGGGTCCTCGCTGCACCAGAGCGCGCGCCAGGCGCGGCCGGCGGGCGGCGCCAGGAGCGGCTCCGGGACGGGCTCGAGCTCGAGATCCGCGCCCAGGTTGAGGAGGAGGAGGCGGTCGTCGCCGCCGGAGCCGAAGAAGCGCAGGACGAGCGCACGCGGACCCAGCACGGCGCCGTCCAGAAGGTCGGCGCGCTGGGCGGCGAAGACCGGGTCCTCCCGGCGCAGGCGCAGCAGGTCGCGATGGAGGGCGAGCCAGGGGCCGCTCCTCGCGCGCTCCGACCAGTCCAGCCGGCAGGCCTCGAAGGTCGCGGGGTCGCCGGGGTCGGGAAAGACCCGGTCGAGGCTCTCGGCGGCGGTCGCGAACTGGGCCAGCTGCGCTCGCCTGCCGGCGCGGACCTTGTCTCCGAGCTCTCCCCGGTGGTCGGCGAAATAGCGGAACGGCGTCGACGAGCCCCACTCCTGGCCCTGGAAGAGCATCGGCGTGGCCGGGGCCAGGAGGAAGAGGGCGGTCATCGCGCGCCAGTCGCCGGGGCGCGAGGCCAGCCGGGGACGCCCCATGGGCAGATTGGCGAGCTGGTCGTGGTTCTCCAGGCTGGCCACGAACGCGGCGGCGGGGACGTCGAGGGCGGGCTCGCCCCGGCGCCGGTCCTGCCAGCCGTAGCGCTGGCCTTGGTACAGGAATCCGCGCTTGGCCAGCGAGATCAGCTCCTGCGGCTCGCCCCGGTAGTCGAGGACGTAGGCCTCGCGCCGCCCGGTGAGGGCCGCCGCCGCGCTGTGGTGAAAGTCGTCGTTCCACAGCGCGTCCAGGCCGAGCCCTCCCTGCGAGGGCGGCCGGAGCATGGACGCGCGCTGCGGCTCGTTCTCGGCGAGCACGAGGACGTCGCGGCCCGCGGCGGCGGCCCGGGCGCTGCGCGCGATCAGCGCGACGACGTGCTCCGGAGAGTCGTCCACGATCGCGTGCGTGGCGTCGAGGCGAAGGCCGTCGAGGTGGAACTCCGAGACCCAGTACGCGGCGTTCTCCGCGGCGAAGGCCCGCACCGGTCCCGAGCCCTTCCCGTCGTAGTTCACGGCGTCGCCCCACTCCGTCGCGCGCCCGCCGCCGCGGTAGCCCGCGGAGAAGCGGTCGACGAAGCAGCCGTCGGGGCCGAAGTGGTTGTAGACGACGTCGAGGACGACCCCGACGCCCAGGGCATGGGCGGCGTCGACGAAGGCCCGGAAGTCGTCGGGGCTCCCATAGAGGCGCGAGGGCGCGAAAAGGTCGACGCCGTCGTAGCCCCAGCCGAAGCGCCCCGGGAAGTCCGCGACCGGCAGGAGCTCGACGCAGGTCGCGCCGATCTCCCGCACCTCGGGCAGCCGCCGGGCGGCCCCCGCCCACGTCCCTTCGGGGGAGAAGGTGCCGACGTGGAGCTCGTAGAGCACCTGGCCGCGGAGCCGGATGCCGCGCCAGCCGTCGTCGCTCCAGCGGAAGGCGCCGGGATCGATCACTTGGGACGGGCCGAGCGGGCCGTCGGGCTGGAAGCGGGAGGCGGGGTCGGGGAACGGGCCTTCTCCGTCCAGGCGGAAGCGGTAGAGGGAGCCGGGCGCGGCTTCGAGAACGGACGCGGACCAGTAGCCGTCCGCCTCGGCGCGGAGCGGCCGGACGGCGGGCGACGGGCCCTCCAGGACCAGCTCGACCCGCCGCGGCTTCGGAGCCCACACCCGGAAGTGGACGCCCGCCTCGGGGAGCGGCTCCGCGCCGATGGAGAGCAGCCGCCGGGCCGCCGTCGGGGTCACCGGGCGGAGCGGCGCAGGAGGCGGTCCAGCGCGGGTACGTGGGCCCGGGTCCGGGGCAGGAGCTCGGTCAGGATCAGGCGCTTGGCTCCGGAATCCAGCGCCTGGTCGGCCAGAGCCTCCTCGTAATCGCTGGCGCCCTGCTCCTCGCCTTCCTTGAGCGCCCGTATCGCCGCGTCCTCGCCCAGGGCGACGCTGACGCCCTCCACGGCCCGGGACCATATCCCGCGCAGGCCGGAGCTCTTGGGGGGCTTGCCGCCCAGCTCCGCGAGCTTGTCCCGCAGCGCGTGGATCGCCTCGCCGTGCTCCTCCTGGATGCGCCGCAGCTCCGCGGCGCGCGGGTCCTCTCCGGAGCGGGCTTGGCTCGCGACGAGCTTTCGCAGCGCCTGGCCGTAGGTCTCCGCGGCGGCCAGCTCGCCCCGGATCAGCGACGGCAGGTTTCCCGAGATCTTCGCGGTCTTCATGGCTCTTCCTCCTGACGGCACTCGCGCCATTATAGGGCCGGCCTCGACGGGCGGACCATGGACGGCGGGTGATGGTTTCGTGGCTACGGCCGCAGGACCACCTTCATGCACTGCTCCAGCTTGTCGTTGAAGGCGCGGTAGGCCCGAGGCGCCTCGGAGAGCGGCAGGCGGTGGGTCACGATGTCGTCGGCCCGCATCTTTCCGTCGCAGACCAGCTCGAGCAGCTGGTCGATGCAGGCGTGCGGGAGAGCCTGCCCCGCGCGCAGGCGCAGGCCCTTCTCGAAGACCTCTCCCAGGGGGAAGTCGGCGTCGGCGCCGTAGACGCCGATCGCGCAAACGGCGCCGCCGCGCCGGGCCGCTCGAATGGCGGCGCGCAGCGCGCGGATGCTGCCCACCTGCGCCGTGAGGATGTTCTTGGCCGACTCGAGCCAGCCGTGCTGGGCCTCCATGCCGACCGCGTCGATGCAGGCGTCGGCGCCGCGGCCCGCCGTGAGCTGGCGGATCGCCTCCACCGGGTCCACGCGGGACGCGTCCACGGTGTCCGAGCCGCACAGGCGCTTCGCGAAGGCGAGGCGGTAGGGCAGGATGTCCACCGCGATCACCCGCCGGGCGCCGTGCAGCCACGCGGCCCGCTGCGCCATCAGGCCGACCGGCCCGCAGCCGAACACGGCCACCGTGTCCCCGCCGGAGACCCCGCACCATTCCACGGCGCTCCAGCCGGTCGGGATGATGTCGCTGAGGAAGAGGGCGCGCTCGTCCGAGAGCCCCTCGGGGACCTTGCGGGGCCCGTAGTCGGCGAAGGGCACGCGCACGTAGTCGGCCTGCCCGCCGGCGTAGCCTCCGTAGAGCTCGGTGTAGCCGAAGAGGCCGCCGCCTTTCTGGGTCGGGCTTCCGTCGGGGCCGTAGTGCTTCGGGTTCGACTGCTCGCAGTGGGTCTGGAGGTCCCGCCGGCAGAACCAGCAGACGCCGCAGGCGATGGGGAAGGGCACCACCACCCGGTCCCCGCGCCGCAGGTTCGAGACGCGCGGCCCGACCTCCTCCACCACGCCCATGAACTCGTGCCCCAGGATCATCGGGGCGGGCTGGGGAAGGTAGCCGTTATAGATGTGCAGGTCCGAGCCGCAGATGGAGGCCGCCGTCACCCGCAGGACGGCGTCGCGCACGTGCTGGATCCGGGGATCGGGCACCTCCTCCACCCGGACGTCCTTCGGCTTGTGGAACACCAGCGCCTTCATATCGGCCTCCCGGGCGCTCAGCCCGCCTTTTCGCGCGCCTTCTCGCGAATCTCCCGAGCCGCCTCGCGGCCGCCGCGCTTGAGGGCGCCGCCCACTCCGCCGGCCACGGTCGCGATCTTGAGCCGCGTCGGGACCTTCTCCAAGACCTTGGCCGCGGCGCCCTTGCCGTCGCCGGGAGAGCGCCGGCCCCGGAGGCCGGCGAGGAGGCCCAGCGCCGCTCCCTCGGCCAAGCCCCCGAGGACCGCCCGCGCGTGCCCTTTGGCGTGGCGGGCCAGCAAGACGAGCCCGAGGAGCATGGAGCCGGCGGCGGCCCCGTACCAGCCGCCCCCGGGCGCGGGCTCCGCGTCGTCCACCGCGCGGGCCGCCATAGAGGCCGCGTTGAGCGGCGTCACGGCGTACACGGCGCCCGGCTTGGGCGGGACGCTCCGCCCGCCGCGCGTCGCCCAGGCGCGGGTGAACTCCGCGCCGAAGAAGAGGATCTGGGACGAGTAGAAGACCCAGAGCAGCACCACGATCAGGGAGCCGGCGGCGCCGTAGGCGGAGGCGGCGCCGCTGCGGCCCAGATAGAGCCCGATGGCGGCCTTGCCCACGGCGAAGAGGAGCGCGGTCGCGAAGCCGCCGACCAGGGCCGAGCTCCAGGGGAGCTCGACGTCGGGCAAGAGCTTGAACACCGACGCGAACAGCGCCCCGATCACCGCCAGCGAGACGGCGAAGTTCACCGCCGCCCACAGGGCCGCGCCGCCGGGAAGGGCTCCCGCCGCCCATTGGCCCGCGGCCGAGAGCGCGGCGCTGACGAGCATCGACACGAGCAGGATGAAGCCGATCACGGCCACCATCGCGAAGGAGAGGAGGCGCTGGCGCAGGAACGCGCTCCACCGAGCCTTTGGGTTCGCGGCGACCTTCCAGATGAGGTTGAGCGACTGCTGGAGCTGCTGGAAGACGCCGGACGCTCCCGCGAGCAAGGCGACGAAGCCCGCGGCCGCCGCGACGACGCCTGCGCGGGGGCGGCTGGACGCCGCCTCGATCATCGACTCGACGGCGGAGGCGCCGCGCTCCCCCAGGAGCCCGCTCAGGGCGTCGAAGACCCGGCCGGCGGCGTCGCCGAAGGCCAGACCGGCCAGCCCGATGGCGATCACGAGCAGCGGGGCTATGGAGAACATCGTGTAGTAGGCGAGGGCGGCGCCCATCATCGGCGCCTGGTCTTCGGCCATGGACTTCGCCGCCTTCGCGAGCAGCTCGCCGATCGATCGAAGCGATTTCATCGCGCCCTCCCGGGGACAGCAGGCCCCGTCAAGCCAGTATTGGCCCGCCGTCGAGCGGCCGCGATGCGCGCCGCGTAACGGTCTCGCGTCGAGGCTGGGACGCCTACGGCCGCAAGGCGCGCTTCGCGTTCCGTCGGAACGCTTTCGAGAGGGAATCGACGAGCTCCTCGGCGGCCTTTTGGGCGGTGAGGCGCAGGCGCACCGCCTTCTCCTTGCGCCGCTCCTCGGGAAGTTCCTTGAGGGCGCGCCGATTGATCCGCGCCAGGGCGGTCTTGGACCATATCCGCGCGCCGTCGGCGCCGCTGCGGAGCTCCCCATCGAGGATCACGGGAGTGAACACCCGGTTGAACACGAAGGCGCCGCCGCCCCAGGTGAGGCTCTCCTGGGCGACCTCCTCGACCGCGATGCCCAAGCCGGCCCAGGGGCCGCCGACCTGGGCCAGCAGCGCGCCCTGTACCGCGCCCTCCACGACGCCCGAGCCGATGAGCCAGAAAAGCCACGAGCGCTTCACCTTTCCGTAGCCGCCCACGTCCACCTGGAGCGCCGCCTGGCCGCCCGCGGCCGTCGAGGCCACGACCTCGAACTCCGGATGACGGGCGAGCTCGCCCGCCAAGGCCTCGTGCACTTCCCGGCTCACGCGCCCGGGGTCCTCGACTCTTACCGAGCAGCTCGTGGGCAGAAGGGCGAGGCGCATGCGGCGCTCGGGCTCGACGCGGACGCCGTGCTCGGCCCAAGCGGCGCAGCCGGCCGAGGCGACGCAGGCGGCCAAGAGCGCTCCATGGATCTTCATCCGCCGAGTGCGATTTAGCGCGGAGCGGGCGCCGCGGCTGGGCCGCGGCGCCCAGATCCGGGCGCTCTAGTTCACGTTGGCGGGCAGCGTCGGCGGGGCGCTCAGCTCCGAGCGCAGCCGCACGAGGTTGCGGAAGTATTCCTCGACCTTGGGCAGGTCGACGTCGGGGAGGTGGTGGGCGTGCGCGTCCTCGGGGAACTCGCCGGCCTTGACCGCCTTCACGTACCACTGGTAGGCGTTGAGGATGAAGCCCCCGGCGGTCAGGCCTTCGCCCGCGGCGCGGTAGGCCTTGAAGTGCCGCGGCGTCCGGTTGCCGGGCCACTCGTAGAGGTCGAGGAGGTCGTAGCTGATCAGCAGCTGCCCGTCGAGGCCTCGTCCGCCGGCGATCCCCAGGACGGGGATGTCGACGAGCTTCTTGACCCGCTGGGAGACCTCCTCGGTCACCGACTCGAGGAGGATCATGCAGGCGCCGGCCCGCTCGCCCTCGACCACGACCTCGCAGAGCTCGCGCACGCTCTCCGCGGTCTTCCCATAGGTCCGGTAGCCGCCCAGCATCTCGGCCTTGTTGGGGTTGAGTCCCGCGTGCATGATCACGGGGCAGAAGTTCGCGACGGCCGCGATCCGCTCCAGGTACGCCCGGTTGGTCTCGATCTTGACCGCGTTGCAGTCGGTCTCGCGCATGAAGCGGGCGGCGTTCCTCACCGCCTCCTGGTTGGAGACCTCGTAGGAGCCGAGCGGCATGTCGCCTACGACGAAGAGCCGCTTGGTGCCGTTGCGCACGGAGCGGGTGTAGATCAGCATCTCGTCCATGCTCATGCACTTGGTGTTGGGCTCGCCTTGGATCGTCATCGCCGCCGAGTCGCCCACGATGATCATCTCGCCGCCGGCCCGGTCGAAGAGGCGGGCGTGGCAGGCGTCGTAGATGCTCAGCGCCGCGATGGCCTCGCCCTGCGCCTTCATGCGCGAGAGCACCGGCAGCGTGATCCGGTCGTGCAGCAGGGGGATCCCGCCGGGGGGGAACGCCTCGAGGTTGGAATCAGCCATGGTTCTTTCTCCTAGTTCAGGAACAAGCTCCTGATCTCCGCCACGCCGGCCACCCGGACGCGCGCGTCGTGCCCCGGGGGGACGGCGGCGCCGTCGAAGGCCGGGTTCCTCACGCGCACCGTGAGCATGCCCAGCTCATTGGCGCCCTTGAAATCCATGTGGGGGTTGTCCCCGACGTAGGCGGCTCTCTCGGCTTGGACGCCCATCGCCTCAAGGAGGCGCCGGAAGGGGAGCTGGCCCGGCTTGTTCTCCGGTAGTCCGCCGGAGAAGACGACGCGCTCGAAAGCGCCGGCGATGCCGAGGAGCCGGAGCTTGTTCTCCTGCACCGCGCGCATCCCGGAGGTGATCAGGCCGAGGCGGTAGCGCGGCCGGAGCGCCGCGAGGAGCTCGCCCGCGCCCGGGAACAGGCTGAGCTTCGGCCGAACGCCGCGGAACACCGCCAGGAGCGGCTCGAGGTGGACGCGCTCCTCCAGGCCCAATTCGGCCAGGAGATCGTTGAAGACGCGGTGGTAGTGGCGTCCTTTCGTCCGATGGATGCGCCGGATGCGCTCCAGGACCTCCTCGCGGCCGACGCCCGGCGGCCGGGGCACGGCGTAGGACACCGCCTCGAAGGCCGCGGCGAAGTAGGCCCCCTCGTCGTAAAGGGTGTCGTCGAGGTCGAAGGCGACGACCTCGAGGACGGCCGGGACGTCCGAGATCAGTTTGGAAATTGGAAGTACTCCTGGTAGTAGCGGAGCATCCGCACCCGGTCGCGCACCGTCCGCTCCGGGACCTCCTCGCCCAGCGCCATCTTGACCGCGAAGTAGGCGATGTTGGCCCCCGCCGCGGCGCAGAGGATCAGCGAGGTCCCGCCCCGCGGGTTGATGTCGTAGACCCGCGGCCGCCCCTCCCGGTCGAGCTTCATCTCGTAGTTCTGCAGGAAGCTGAAGTTGAAAGCGGCGCAGAGCTGGCGGGCCAGCGCGATCGGGGCGCCGTCCATGTCCACCTGGCCCACCGTGGTGTTGCTGGCCGAGCCCTGCACCCGCACCTTGGGGATGGCGTAGTAGGGGGAGCCGTCCCGGGAGAGGACGTCGACGCTGTAGTAGGTCCCGGGCAGGTGCTCCATCGCGATCATCTGCGGGAAGGAGCCGCTTATAGAGGAAGGGGCCAGGGCGTTGAGGGCCGCGTCGAGGCTCTCGGACGGGGCGTCGCCGGCCTTCGCGTTGCCCGGGCGGTTGAGGCGCGAGCGGTGGACCACGAGGCGCGCGCCGCGTCCGCCCTTGGAGAAGGCGGGCTTGAGGAAGACGTCCTCCTCCGGGTAGCCCAGCTCGCGCAGCGCGGGCTCGATCTCCTCGAAGCGCTCGATGGCGCGAAAGCGCGCGTGCGGCACGCCGCGCGCCCGCAGGTGCTCGTGGAAGCGCGCCTTGTTGGTGGCGATGCGCAGCATGTCGGCCGCGCCCGGCGTGATCACGGCGACCCCGGCGGCGCGGAACTCGCCCAGGCGCTCCGCCGCGGCGATGGCCTCCTCCTCGCCCAGCGCGTAATAGACGTCGACGCGCCGCTCCCGGCAGACCTCGAGGATGCGGTCGAGATATCCCGGCGAGGTGCGCGCGGGGACTTGGACGAACTCGTCGGCCACGTGGCGGCCGATCCCGTCGGGGTCCATGTCCGCGCCGATGACGACGACGGTCCTTTCCCCGTTGTCTCGCAGGGCCTGGACCAAGGAGGGCCGGGTGGGATGTCCTATGGATGGGACGAGAACTCGAACCGCTTTCATCGTTGCGACTGGATGTTAGCGGAGTCCCGCCCGCGATACCATTGCGGGCGGGCAAGACTATCGTCAGCTTTTTTTGGCGGCTACTTTATGCCGACGACCATCGAGTCGGGCCCGACGAGATGCTCGACGCGCGTCTTGCGAAAGCCCGCCTCGCGCAGCCAGCCCCGGCAGTCGGCGCCGGTGTAGTCGAAGCCGCCGGCGGTCTCGATGAGCATGTTGAGGCTCATGAGCAGGCCGAAGGCGTTCTCGCGGCGCTCGTCGTCGATGAGCGCCTCGTAGGCGATGAAGGCCCCGCCCGGCGGAAGGGCGCGGTAGACCTTGGCGATCAGGGCCTTCTTCTGCTCCAGGCTCCAGTCGTGGAGGATGTGGCCCATCACGATCACGTCGGCCTTCGGCAGCTCGTCCTTGAAGAAGTCGCAGGTCGCGAATGCCAGCCGCTCGGAGAGCCCGGCCTGGGCGACGTACTCCCGGAAGATCGGCTCGACCACGGGCAGGTCGAGCCCGGTCCCGCGCAGGTGCCGGTGCGCGAGGGCGATCGTGACCGGCAGCGCTCCCTGGGCGGTGCCCACGTCGAGGAAGGTGCGGTAGGTCTTCCAAGGGAACTTCGCGGCGATCGCCCGCGCCGGCCCCAGGCTGATCCCCGTCATCGCCTTGCAGAACTCCTTGAGCCGGGCCGGGTCCCGGTAGAGCTCGTCGAAGAGGTCGCCGCCGCGTTTGGACTCGTTCTGCTGGCGGCCGGTCTTGAGCCCCTCGGTGAGGGAGCCCCAGAAGGGGTAGAGGCGGCTGTTGGCCATCTCCAGGATGCCGCCTACATAGGAAGGCTTGCCTTTGTCCAGGAACAACGCCGTCTCCGCGGTGTTCGAGTAGACGCCGCCCTTGCGCTGGAGCATGCCCAAAGATACCAGGGCGTCGAGGAAGTCGCGGGCGGCGCGGGGGTGGAGGCCGAGGGCCTTGCGCAGGGACTCGAGCTCGCGGGGCTTCTTGGCCAGCTCGCTGAACACGCCCAGCTCGACGGCGCTGAGCAAGGTCTTCGAGCCCCAGAAGGCCATGCCGAGCTGCATGATGTTTTCCGGGGTCGGGCGGGTCTTGGTCTTTGAGCTCACGGTCGATATCTTACAAAACGCCAGAGGCCGGCCCCGTCCCGAAAGCGGGGGACGGGACCGGCCCGGCGCTCACGCCGCGGCGGGCTGGGAGACCTCCTTGACCACCTCGCTGGCCAGGTTCGGCGGGCAGCGGCGGGCGATGTCGGCCTGCGACACGATCCCGCAGCAGCGGCCGTCCTCGTCGACCACCAGCACGCGGCGGATGCGGCGCTGCTCGATGAGCTGGCAGCACTCCTCCAGCTCGGTCTCCGGCGTCACGGTGATCACCGGAGAGCTCATGCAGTCCTGGGCCTTGAGCTGGAGCGGGTTCTTGCCTTCCGCGACCGCGCGGCAGGTGATGTCCCGGTCCGTGATCACGCCGACCGGCTTGGGGTTCGTCGGGCTCTCGACGATCGGGATCTCGCCGCAGTCGGCGTCGCACATCATGTGCGCCACGGCCTGCAGCCCCGTCTGGGGCGTGCAGAATATCGGGTCCTGGGTCATGATGTCCTTTACTTTCATGTCGCCTCCTAGTGGATCTCGATGCGGCGCGCCTTCGGGGCCTCGGCCTTGGGCAGGCGGATCTCCAGCAGGCCGTCGTGGTAGCTCGCCTTCACCTGATCCGACTTCACCTCGGCGGGGAGGCTGAAGGCGCGCTGGAACTCGCCGCAGGGCAGCTCGTGGCGGAGGAGGTCCTTGCCTTCGCCGCTGGGCTCCTTGCACTCCCCGCTCAGCATGAGGGTGCTGTCCTGCACCTCGATCCGGACGTCCTCCTTCTTGATGCCCAAGAGCCCCGCGTAGACCACCAGCTGGTCGCCCTCGTCGCAGATGTCGACCGGGGGGACCCAGCCCTGTGCGCCGAGAGACGTCTCGCCGAAGGACGACGACACCGGCCGTCCTCGGAAGAAATCCTCGAACATCCCGTTGATGGTGTCCCGCAGGCCGATCACGTTGCGGAGAGGGTCGCCTCCCGCGCCGCGCGACATGCCCCGCTGGCCGGTCCTGCTCATTTCCTTCGCCATAGCTCCTCCTGTATTCCCCGAGAATTGGCTGCGTCCGCTGCGGGTCCATGTTAGCGCGCGCTCGCCGCGGCTCCAATGGCCGGGAGGTCACGTTGCTGTGTCGGCGCGGGTCGCAAGACCGTGACGCCGCCGCATTAGCGGCGTCGGCCGCGAAGTTTCTAGGATGGCGGGATGAAAACCGCATGGACCGCGGCCGTCGTGGCATGTCTGGCGTGGGCGTCCGTCTTCGCCGCGGAGGGGAGGTACCCGAAGATGCTCCTCAAGCTCAGCAGCTCCGCTTTCAAGCCCAAGGGGAGCATCCCCAAGGAGAACGCCTGCGACGGGGCGGACGTCTCGCCCGCGCTCTCCTGGTCGGGCGCCCCGAAAGGGACGGCGAGCTTCGCCTTGATCATGGAGGACCCGGACGCTCCCGCGGGCGTCTGGGTGCACTGGGTGGTCTACGACATCCCCGCCGGGGAGAAGGGCCTGGCCGCGGCCGCGCCGAAGGCCGACGCGCTCCCCGACGGTGCCCGCCACGGCCTCGCCTGGGGCGTGAACGCGTTCGATCGCGTGGGCTACTCGGGGCCCTGTCCGCCCCCGGGCAAGCCGCACCGCTACGTCTTCACCTTGTTCGCCCTGGACAAGAAGCTGAACCTGCCCGCCCGCAAGCCCAAGCCCGAGCTGGTCAAGGCCATGGAGGGCCATATCCTGGCCCAGGCGGAGCTGATCGGGCTCTACGGCCGCTGAGCCGGCGCGCGCCAGGAATATCGTAGGATGGTTATCCGCGCATGGGGCTTCCCTCGAGCTGGCCTCTCCTCCTCTTCACGGCGCTGCAGGGGCTCTGGGCGCTCGCGGGCGCCCTCTGCCTGGCCGCGGGCGTTGTGCTCGTCGTCCGGCCGGGCGCGGCGGCCGAGGCCGAGCGCCGCCTCGCCGGACGGGCGCCCGCCCTCTTTCTCGGCGCGGCTCTGCCCGCCGTTCTGTGCATCTTCAAGCTGGCCCAGCACGGCTTCCACTACCTGCTCATCGACAGCGGCCAGCTGGGAAACCTGGCCTGGAATTTCTCCCACGGCTACGGCTTCATCGCGAGCGCCTTGGCCGAGAGGAACTACCTCGCGGTGCACTTCGCCTTCGCCGGCATGCTGCTCTCGCCCCTCTTGTGGCTGCGCTCCGACGTCCTGGTCCTGGTCCTGGCGGAGACGGTCCTCGTGGGGACCAGCGTGCTCGCGGTCTACGAGCTGGCGCGGCTCCAGCTCAAGCGCCGCTTGCCCGCCTTGTGCCTGGCGCTGCTGCTGGCGTCTTGCCCGCTCTTCTTCCACAGCGTCGCCTCGATCTTCAACAACACGCAGCTCGCCCTGCCGTTCTTTTTGTGGGGCATCTATTGCTGGGAGACGAAGCGCTTCAAGGCCGCGGCGGTCCTCGCGCTCCTGTTCCTGACCACTCGGGAGCAGGCGCCTCTCGTCTTCGTGGGCGCGGGGCTGCTGCTCGCGACGCGGGGGAGGGCCCGGCAGGGCTTCGCTTTGGCGGCCGCGGCTCTGGCCCTGCTCCTGGCGGAGATGGCGGTGGTCGCGCGCTTCGAGAGGGCCTGCGCCCACCACTACACGATGTGGGAGCTCTGGAACGTGAATCTGGGGCGCTCGGCCGCGGAGGTGCGCGGCAACCTCCTCGCGCGCCCCTGGATCTTCGCCCGCGAGCTCGTCTATCCACCGGCGAAGCTCCTGATCCCGCTCAAGACGTTCGCCTCGCTCGCCTTCCTCCCGCTGCTCTCGGGGACGCTCCTCCTGCCGGCCTCGATCGTCTGGATTCCCCAGCAGCTGGGGCAGTCGGGCGAGTGGCTGACGCTGACCGGGCATCACGCGGCCCTTCTGGCGGGCCCGCTGGCCTGGGCGGCCGTCCATGGCTTGCGGCGGTTCCAGGAACGGGCCTCGCCGGCCGCCCGGCGGCTGGGCCTCGCGTGGATCCTGGCGGTTTGCGGGGGCTCCTTCGCGGCCGCCGACTTCATGCCGGGTCCGGAGTCCTTGATCATGAACACCTGGCTCGAGTCGGCTCCGCGGATGCTCGCGAGCATCCCGCCCCGGGCGAAGGTCTGGTGCGACGAGTACCTGGCGGCGGACCTGGCCATGCGCCGCTACCTCAGGCCGCTCCCCTACGAGCCGAACGACTATTTCTTCGAGGACAACCTCTTCGTCCCGGACCGCGTCGTCCTGTCGAAGCGCTGGCTGGCCCTCTGCCAGCGCGAGCCTCGCGCGCGCATCTTGAGGCTGCTCCAGGAGCTGGGGTTCCGCGCCGCCTACCAGGACGAGAGCTTCATCGTCCTGGCCAATCCCCGGACGAGAGCCGACGGCTCGGAGCCGGCGGAATTCCTCCGGCTTCCGGGCGAGTGACCGGATATATGATAATATAGGCATATATTCATATGCCTGACGCCGGCCTCGTCTTCAAGATCAAGGCGGACTTCCTCAAGGCTTTGGCCCATCCTCTGCGCCTGGCCGTGATCGAGCGCCTGAAGAGGGGGGAGTCGTCGGTCGGGCGGATGGCGAGGGACCTGGGGGTCGAGCAGTCGGGGCTCTCCAAGCACCTCGCGATCCTGCGCGAGGCGGGCATCGTCGGCTCCCGGCAGGAGAAGGTGACGGTGTTCTACTCGGTCCGGGACCGCGACATCTTCAAGGTCCTGCGTCCCATCGCGGAGATGCTGCGCAAGAGATTCCGCGAGGGACAGCGCGTCCTGGCGCATTTGGGCGAGACATGAGCGCCGACGCCGCCGCCCCGCGGGAAGAGCCCCTCTTCCTTCCCAAGCTGCTGACCTCGCTCGGCGCCTACTCGCGGGAGGCCCTCCTCGGGGATGTCGCGGCGGGCGTGATCGTCGGCGTCGTGGCCCTGCCGCTGGCCATCGCCTTCGCCATCGCCTCCGGCGTGACGCCGGAGAAGGGGCTGACGACCGCGATCGTGGCGGGGTTCCTGATCTCCGCGCTCGGGGGCTCGCGGGTGCAGATCGGCGGCCCGACCGGCGCCTTCGTGGTCATCGTCTACGGCATCGTGCAGCGCTACGGCGTCGACGGCCTGACCGTCTGCACCATCCTCGCCGGGCTCATCCTGATCGCGATGGGCGCCCTGCGGCTCGGGGCCGCGATCAAGTTCGTGCCCTATCCCCTGACGGTCGGCTTCACTTCGGGCATCGCGGTCATCATCTTCTCGCAGCAGATCCGGGATCTCCTGGGATTGGACACGGGAGCGGTGCCGGCCGACTTCGTGGAAAAGTGGCGGCTCTACGCGCGGGTGCTGCACACGGCCAATCCCCACGCAGTCGCCCTTTCCGCGCTCTCGCTCCTCATCCTGGCGCTATGGCCGCGGGTCAGCCGCCGGCTCCCGAACTCGCTCGTGGCGCTCCTCGCGGTCACCGCGCTCGCGGCGGCCCTCGGGCTTCCCGTGGAGACGATCGGCTCGCGCTTCGGCGGCATCCCGTCCGGCCTGCCGCGGCCGTCGTGGCCCCACATCTCGCTGGCCCAGGCCGGCGGCTTGATCGGCCCCGCCTTCACGGTCGCCATGCTGGGCGCCATCGAGTCCCTGCTATCGGCGACCGTCGCGGACGGCATGAGCGGCGGGCGCCACCGCTCCAACACCGAGCTCATCGCCCAGGGCGTGGCCAACGTGGTCTGCCCGCTTTTCGGGGGCATCCCGGCCACCGGGGCCATCGCCCGCACCGCGACCAACGTCAAGAACGGCGGCGCCACTCCCGTGGCCGGCATAGTCCACGCCCTCACCTTGCTCCTCATCTCGCTCCTGTTCGCCCGCTGGGCGGCCCGGATCCCCCTCTGCGTCCTGGCGTCGATCCTGCTCGTCGTCTGCTGGCACATGAGCGAGTGGCGGGCCTTCCGGGCCCTCTTGCGGGCGCCGCGCATGGACGCGGGGGTGCTGCTGCTGACCTTCTTCCTGACCGTGTTCGTGGACCTCACCGTCGCCATCGCCGTGGGCATGGTCCTATCCTCGATCCTCTTCATGAAGCGCATGACCGACGTGACGACCGTCCGCGAGATCACCCGCCAGCTCGGGGGCCCCGAGGAGACCCTCGGGGAGGCGGCGGAGGCGCTCTCGCACCCGGAGGCCCCCGTCGGGGTCGTCGTCTACCAGGCCGAGGGCGCGTTCTTCTTCGGCTTCGCGGAGAAGCTGCGCGACACCCTCTATCTCGGCTCCGACCCGCCGCGTGCCCTGATCCTGCGCATGCGCCACGTCCTCGCCCTCGACGCCTCGGGCCTGCGGGCGCTGGCCGACCTCGACAAGGCTTGCGCCAAGGCGGGCACCCGCCTGCTCTTGGCCGGCCTCCAGGCCCAGCCCAAAGCCGCGATGGAGAAATCCGGTTTCCTCCAGGAATTCGGCCCGGATAAGGTCTTCAAGAACGTCCGCGAGGCCCTCAAGGCCGCCGCGAAAATCCCGGCATAAAAAGACGTAAAATCCCTCCATGGCCCTATCGGAGGCCGAGGTCCGGCGCTTCTTATCCTCGATTCAGCCGTTCGCGGCTCTTGCGCCCGACGACTTGGCGCGCGTGGCCTTGGTAACCCGCGCGGAGGCGTTCGCCAAGGCCGAGACCATCTACAACGAAGGCGAGGCCGCCGACAGCGTCTGGCTCCTCTATAAGGGGAGGGTGCAGGTCTTCAAGCACACCCGGGAGGCCAAGGCCTTGGCGATCGAGAGCCTGGGACCGGGCGAGATGTTCGGCACGCTATGCCGCCTGGGCGGCAACGGCCGGACCTACCCCTGCACGGCGGTCGCGGCCGAGCCCACCACGGTCCTGCGCGTCTCCGACCGCACCTTCCTCGAGTTCTACATGAACAGCCCCGGCTTCATCCGCGGGGTCTGCTCCCTCTGCTCGGAGCGGCTTAAGGACGTCCAGGACCTGCGCTGCGTGGGTCAGGAGATGGTCCCGGTGCGCCTGGCCTCGACCTTGGTGCGCCTGCACCAAGTCCACGGGCCGACCGTGCCCTTCACCAAGCGCGAGATCTCAGAGCTCATCGGAGCCACCCTCGTGACGACGTTCCGCGTCCTCGCCGATTTCCAGAAGAAGGGCCTCGTCGCTTCCTCCCGAGGGAAGATCCACATCAAGAAGCCCGATGAGCTGCGCTCGCTCGCCGAGAAAGGCTAGTCCCCTCGGGCGCGGTCATTGACCGCGCTCTATAACATAGGCAATAGTCGGTTTTTGGGTTTTCGCGTACCCTGTAGGTGAAAGGGGGGAACGAAAAACATGAACACCTACTTGCCGGCCCTCGCGGGAGTGCTCACCATCGCGGCCGTCGCGGCTTTCGCCGCGCTCGGCCTCAAGGGCGTAAACGACGAGGGAGCGCGATGAACGCCCTGCGGACGTTCGCCGCCGCGAGCCTTCTCGGCCTCGCCTGCGCCGGCCCCGGCCGCGCGGGCGAGAGCGCGCGCCTGGCGCTCCAGCCGCAGAGCCGGCTTTGGCTCGAGGGCACGTCGACCCTGCACGCCTACTCCAGCACGGCCACCCGGATCGAGCTCGCGGGCGAGGCCCAAGACGCTTCCGCGGACGGCCTGCT
>Ga0310813_10001106_pt1 | contig 16306 bp, 12 predicted proteins | sample YN3metagenome_FD_203086 | JGI IMG/M metagenome (GOLD analysis project Ga0310813, IMG submission 203086) | Soil microbial communities from experimental microcosm in Duke University, North Carolina, United States - YN3 | ecosystem: Engineered > Artificial ecosystem > Soil microcosm > Unclassified...
TCGCGAGTCGCTACCAGATGCGCGGCTACTCGTCGTCGGAATTCGTGCTGCGGATGACGCGTGAGGAGATCGGCAGCCACCTCGGTCTCAAGCTCGAGACGGTCAGCCGCCTGTTCTCGCGCTTCGACGAGGAGGGCCTAATCCAGGTGCAGGGCAAGATCGTCAAGCTGGTCGACCGCATCGGGCTCCACCTGCTCATCGCGGCTAGTTGACGCGCGACGCCGGCGCTCACCGATGCGCCGGCGCGAGCGACATGATGTAGCGCGCCATCGCGCGCGCTTCGGCCGCCGAGACTTCCGGATGCGGCGGCATGTGCCACGGACCGCCGCTTCGCATGCCGTGGCGGATGTTCCGGGCGATGACCGCCACCGCATCGGGCTTGCCACGGAAATACGCGGCCACGTCCTGGTATGCGGGTCCCGCCTTGGCCTGCCGGTCGGCGTGGCAGATGTAGCACTTGTATTGCGTCAGCAGCACGCGCGGATCCACCGCCGCGGCGCCGGCTGGCGATGCGAGCGCGGCAGCGCATGCGAGCACGCCGAGCGCGGCTGCCCGCCGCGCGTTGCTTCGTTTCCGTTGCATAAGACCCGTTCCTGCGGCAGCATTCATTCTGAGAGGTCGGCACGCGACGACCTTGACGCGAGTCAATTCGCGCGTCATCGACGCGAATGAGGCGGCAAAGCCCGGTCGGGGCGGCCGCTGCCGACGGGAGAACGTGAGGTGAACGAAACCCAACGCGGGGGCGTCGACTTCACGCGCGCGTCGCTCGACTGGTGGACGGCGCTGTCGCGCGCATGCGAGATCTGGTGGGTGCGCAGTGCGGGCCGGCGCGCGATCGCCGCGAATGCCGCCGAGCGCACCGCCGACCTGATCCGCTTCGCGCGGGCGCGCTCGCCGTTTTATCGCGACGCGTGGCGATCGCTGCCCGACGACGTCGCGCTCGACGCGCTGCCCGTCGTCGGCAAGCGCGACCTTATGGAGCGCTTCGACGACTGGGTCACCGACCGCGCCGTGAACCGGCGCGACGTCGAGCGGTTCCTCGGGGATCGCGGCCACATCGGCGATCTCTACCTCGACCGCTTCGTCGTATGGAAGAGCTCGGGCAGCACGGGCGAGCCCGGCATATACGTGCAGGACGCGGCGGCGCTGTCGACGTACGACGCCCTGCTCGCCGTGCAACTGCAGGCGGCGCATCTCGCCGGACGCTATGCATGGGGCTGGCTCAGCCAGGGCGGGCGCGCTGCGCTGATCGCCGCGACCGGCGACCACTTCGCGAGCATCGCGTCGTGGCAGCGCGTCTGCCGCGGCAGTCCGTGGCCGAACGCGCGGGCGTTCTCGGTCATGGACTCGCTGCCCGATATCGTCGGGGCGCTGAACGAGTACCAGCCCGCATTCCTCGCGAGCTACCCGACGACGCTGGCACTGCTCGCCGGCGAGCAACGCGAAGGGCGCCTGCACATCACGCCCGCCTGCATCTGGTCGGGTGGCGAATGTCTTGCACCCGCTGCCGAGAAAGCGATTGAGCACGCATTCGGCGGCGTGCTCGTCAACGAGTACGGCGCCTCCGAATGCATGAGCATCGCGTTCTCGTGCCGGGAAGGCTGGCTGCACGTCAACGCCGATTGGGTAGTGCTCGAGCCCGTCGACCGCGATTTCCGTCCGACGCCACCCGGCCACCGGTCGCACACGGTGCTGCTCACGAACCTCGCCAATCACGTGCAGCCGATCATCCGCTACGACCTCGGCGACAGCGTGCTCACGAGTGCGCGTCCCTGCCCGTGCGGAAGTCCGTTGCCGGCGATACGCGCCGAGGGACGTCGTGACGACATCCTCGCGCTGCGCTCCACCGACGGCCACGTGATTCGCCTGTCGCCTCTTGCACTGAGCACGGTCGTCGAGGACGCGACGCCCGGCCATCGCTTCCAGCTCGTGCAGACGGCACCCGACCAGATCGACGTGCGCCTTGACGTGGCCGATCCCGACGCGCGCAGCGCCGAATGGGATGCCGCCGAGAAGGCGCTCAACGCCTATCTCGCGCACCAGTCGCTCGCGAACGTGCGCGTGTGCCTCGATGAGACCCCACCCGTTCCCGATCCGCGAAGCGGCAAGCTTCGTGAAGTGATTGCAGCCGTCCGCGCCTGACGCGGCAGCGTGGTGGCTGCGGCCCGTCGCGGAGTTGCTGGCCGATGTCGGTGTCGGCGCGCCCGGGCTCTCCGAGGTGCAGGCACGCAGGCAGGCGCGGCGCTTTGGCGCGAACCGCTTGCGCGACACGCCCGAGCAGCCGCTGCCGATCCAGTTCCTGCGCCGCTTCGGCAATCCCCTCGTGATGATCCTGCTCGCCGCGAGTGTCGTTTCCGCGCTGACCGGCGAAGTCGCGAGCTTCGTCATCATCATCGCAATGGTGTTGCTCAGCGTGACGCTCGATTTCGTGCAGGAGCATCGCGCGGGGCGCGCCGCGCAGCGGCTGCGCCACTCGGTGCAGGTGCATGCCACGGTGTTGCGCGACGGCGCTCCGAGGAGCGTACCCGCGACTCGCATCGTGCCGGGCGACGTCGTCCTGCTTGCCGCGGGCAGCCTCGTTCCCGCGGACGGCGTCCTGCTCGAATCGCGCGACCTCCACGTCAACCAGGCGCTGCTCACGGGCGAGGCGTTCCCGGTGGAGAAGGATGCGCAGGCTCGCCCGCAGGCCGGCCCCGGTCTCGCGGAAGCATCGAACGCGCTGTTCGGCGGTACGTCGATCGTCAACGGCAGCGGCCGCCTGCTGGTCTGCCGCATCGGTGATGCGACGGCCATCGGGCGGATTGCCGCCACGCTGACGCGCGCGCCACCGCCCACCGCATTCGACATCGGCACGCGTCGCTTCGGCATGCTGATCCTGCGTCTGACGATGCTGATGGTGCTGTTCGTGCTGCTCGCGAATGCGGCCATGCACAGGCCGTGGCTCGAGTCGTTCCTGTTCGCGATCGCGCTCGCCGTCGGACTCACGCCCGAGTTGCTGCCGATGATCGTGTCGGTCACGCTGGCGCGTGGCGCGATGCGCATGGCGCAACGGCGCGTCATCGTCAAGCGCCTCGCGGCGATCGAGGACCTCGGGTCGATGGACGTGCTCTGCACCGACAAGACCGGCACGCTCACCGAGGCGAAGATCAGCCTCGAGTCCCACGTCGATCTCGACGGGCGCGACAGCGCGCGCGTGCTGATGCTCGCGCAGGTGAACAGCCGCTTCGAAACGGGGATCCGCAGTCCGCTCGACGACGCCGTCCTCGCGCATTCGGCAGTCGACATCGACGCATGGCGCAGGATCGACGAGGCGCCCTTCGATTTCGAGCGGCGGCGCGTCTCCGTGCTCGCCGAGGACGGCCATGCGCGGCTCCTCATCGTCAAGGGTGCACCGGAGGAGATCCTGCGGCTTTCGACACGCTACGAGACGGGCTTGGCGACGGCGCCGTTCGACGCCGCGGCGCGCGCACGCGCCGAGGCGCGCTGGAATGCGCTCTGCGAGGCCGGCTCGCGCCTGCTGGCGGTCGCCATCCGGCCGATACCCGAAGGGCAAGACCGCATCGGCAACGCCGACGAGCGCGAACTGGTGTTCGTCGGCTTCCTGTCTTTCCTCGATCCGCCGAAGGCGAGTGCGGCCCGGGCGCTGGCGGCGCTCGCATCGCACGGCGTCGCGGTCAAGATCGTCACCGGCGACGACGAGCGCGTCGCACGGCACGTGTGCAGCCGGCTCGGCATTGCGGTCGCCGGCGTGCTGAGCGGCGCTGAAGTCGCGCGGCTCGACGAGCCGGCGCTATCGGCGCGCGCGCTCGACGCGAATCTCTTCTGCCGCGTCGATCCCGCGCAGAAAAATCGCATCATCGTCGCACTGAAAAGGCGCGGACGCGTCGTCGGCTTCCTCGGCGACGGCGTCAACGACGCGCCGGCATTGCACGCGGCCGACGTGAGCCTCTCGGTGGACACGGCGGTGGACGTCGCAAAGGAGGCCGCAGACCTGATCCTGCTGAAGCGCGACCTGCACGTCATCGACGACGCGATCGTCGAGGGACGGCGTACGTTCGCCAACATTCGCAAGTACATCATGATGGCCACGAGCTCGAACTTCGGCAACATGTTCAGCATGGCCGGTGCCGCGCTGTTCCTTCCATTCCTGCCGATGCTGCCGACGCAGATCCTGCTGAACAACGTGCTCTACGACCTCTCGGAGATCGCGATCCCGCTCGACCGCGTCGACGATGGCGAGCTGCAGGGCCCGCAGCCGTGGGACATGACGTTCGTGCGCAACTTCATGTGGGTGCTCGGGCCGGTCAGCTCGCTCTTCGATTTCGCGACGTTCTACGTGCTGCTCGTCGTGCTCGCCGCACACGAGGCGCTGTTCCAGACCGGCTGGTTCGTCGAGTCGCTCGCAACGCAGGTGCTGGTGATCTTCGTGATCCGCACGCGCGGCAATCCGCTCGCGAGCCGGCCGCATCCCGCGCTGACCGCCGGCGCGCTCGCCGTCGTCGCCGTTGCGTTCGCGTTGCCGTACACGGCGCTCGGCCGCGCGTTCGGCATGCAACCCCCGCCGGTCGCGTTCTACGCGATTCTCGCCGCGATGGTGCCGGCGTACCTGCTGCTGGCCGAAGTGGCGAAGCGCGTGTTCTACGCGCGCCTCGCGCCTCAACGCGCGTGAGCGCCGACAGACCGCCTCGAGGCGCGAGCCACGTCCCGTTGGGGGGCAGCGCAGCGGCGACACCTGCAAGCGTGGAGGCACATCAGTTGACCCCGCGCGAAGCGCGGCTGCACGGAGTTTCGAGCCGCGAGGCCGCCGCGCGCCTCGCGCGCGACGGTTACAACGAGCTGCCGTCGGCGAAGCCGCGCCGGCCGTGGGCGATCGCCTGGGACGTGGTGCGCGAGCCGATGTTCCTGCTGCTGATCGGCGCATCGACGATCTATCTGCTGCTCGGGGACCTGCGCGAGGCGCTCGCCTTGCTCGCGTCGGTCGTCGTGATGATCGGCATCGCGTTCTACCAGGAGCGCAAGACCGAGCGCGCGCTCGACGCGCTGCGCGATCTCGCGAGCCCGCGCGCGCAGGTGCTGCGCGATGGCGACTGGCTCACCGTCGCCGGGCGCGACGTAGTCGTCGGCGACCTGTTGCGCGTCAAGGAAGGCGACCGCGTACCGGCCGACGCGACGCTCGAGGCGGCCACCGACCTGATGGCCGACGAGTCGCTGCTCACGGGCGAGTCGGCGCCGGTTAACAAGCGTACGGGCGATGCGGCGACCACCTGGCAGCGTCCGGGTGGCGACGACCTGCCGCACGTCTATTCGGGAACGCTGCTCACGCGCGGCCACGGGCTCGCGCGCGTGGTCGCGATAGGGCGCGCGACCGAGATGGGGCGCATCGGCAAAGCGTTGCAGACGATCGAGCCGGAGCAAAGCCCGCTGCAGCGCGACACGCGCTACGCGGTGGTGGTGTTCGCCACGATCGGTGCCTCGCTGTCCGTGCTGGTCACGCTGATCTACGGCTTCGTGCGCGGCAACTGGCTCGACGGCGTTCTCGCCGGCATCACGCTCGCGATGGCAAACCTGCCCGAGGAATTTCCGGTGGTGCTCACCGTCTTCCTCGCCCTCGGTGCTTGGCGCATTTCGCGCAGCGGCGTGCTGACACGGCGTGCGGCGGCGATCGAGACGCTCGGCGCTGCACAAGTGCTGTGCGTCGACAAGACGGGCACGCTGACCCAGAACCGCATGCAGGTGCGGCGGCTGTGGACACCGGCCGGCACTGTCGAGGCCCGCAGCGCGCACGATGCGCGAAGCGTCGAATTGATCGTGCAGGGCGCGCTCGCGAGCGAGCGCGAGCCGTTCGACCCGATGGAGCAGGCGCTGGTGCGGCTTGCGCGCGAACGCGACCCGCAGCGCAGCGCCGCGTCGTCGCACTGGAAGCTTGCGCAAAGCTATCCGCTATCGCCACAGCAGTTGTCGGTTACGCGCGCCTGGGAGGACGACCAGGTCGGTTATGTGATCGCCGCCAAGGGCGCGCCCGAGGCCATCGCCGACGCCTGCGGCGTTGCGGGCGATGCACGCGGCGCGATCCACGAGGCGGTCGAGGCGATGGCGCGCGATGGCCTGCGCGTGCTGGGCATCGCGAGCGCCACGCGCGAGGCTGGCGCCGCGCCTGCGTGGCCCGCCTCGCAGCGCGAGCTCGGCTTGCGCTTCCTAGGCCTCGTCGGCCTTGCGGATCCCGTGCGGCCGGGCGTTCCGGCCGCGATCGCCGAGTGCTACCGCGCCGGCATCCGTACCGTCATGATCACCGGCGATCACGCCGGCACCGCGCAGGCGATCGCGCGCGAGATCGGTCTCGCCGACCCCGACCGCGTCGCGACGGGGCATGACATCGAGGCGGCGAGTGACGAGGCGCTGCGCGAGCGCGTCGCGCACGTGAACGTCTTCGCGCGCGTGATGCCCGAGCACAAGCTGCGCCTCGTCGAGGCGTTCAAGAAAAGCGGGCGCGTCGTGGCGATGACCGGCGACGGCGTGAACGACGCGCCCGCGCTGCGCGCCGCGCACATCGGCGTGGCTATGGGGGGCCGCGGATCGGACGTGGCGCGCGAGGCGGCCGCGCTGGTGCTGCTGCACGACGACTTCGCATCGCTCGTCGCGGCCGTGCGGCTGGGCCGGCGCATCTACGACAACATCCGCAAGGCGTTGTGCTATATCGTGGCCGTCCACGTGCCGATCGCCGGCATGTCGCTGCTGCCACTGCTCTTCGGCTGGCCCGCGCTGTTCCATCCGGTGCACATCGTGTTCCTGGAATTCGTCATCGACCCGGCGTGCTCGATCGCATTCGAGGCGGAACCAGCCGATCGTGACGTGATGCGGCGGCCGCCGCGCAACCCCGACGCACGCCTTTTCGACCGCTGGCTGCTTGCGCTTGCGATCGGGCAGGGCGTCGCCGCGCTCGCCGCCGTCGCGGTCCTGTATGCCGTCACGCTCGCGAAGGGTGCGAGCGAGGCGACTGCACGGGCCACGGGTTTTGCCGCGGTCGTGCTGGCGAACCTCGCGCTTATCCTCGGCGAGCGCTCGCGCCGTGGCGACGTGCGCGAGATGCTGCGACCGAATCGTGCGTTGTGGTGGGTGGTCGCAGGCGCTGCGATCGCGCTGGTCCTCTCGATCTACGTGCCGCCGGTTGCGCGCGTATTCCGCTTCGAACCGCTTGCGGCCGGCGGCTGGATCGCGAGCATGCTGCCCGCAGTCTTCGTGCTCGGCGTGACGTTCGCCGTCGGCTTCGCGCATGCACGGAGGCGTCGATGACCATTCGCAATCTCGACGCGTTCTTCGCGCCGCGCTCGGTGGCGCTCATCGGCGCGTCCGAGCGGCCGCACAGCGTCGGTGCGACGGTGCTGCGCAACCTGCTGGCAGGCGGTTTCGCGGGGCCGGTGATGCCGGTCAATCCGCGGCATCGCGAGCTTGCGGGCGTCACCGTGTACCCAGGCGTAGCGGCGCTGCCGACGGTCGCCGACCTCGCGATCGTGTGCACGCCCGCACCCACCGTGCCCGGAATCGTGGCGGAGCTCGCGGCGCACGGCACGCGCGCCGCCGTCGTGATCACGTCGGGTCTCGGCGCCACGCGCGACGACGGCACGACGCTGAAGGACGCCATGCTCGCCGCCGCCGGGACCGCGCTGCTGCGCGTGCTCGGGCCCAACTGCGTCGGGCTGCTGGTGCCCGCGATCGGGCTCAACGCGAGCTTCGCGCACACCGATGCGCTGCCGGGCCACGTCGCGTTCGTATCGCAATCGGGCGCGCTCGTCACCGCGGTGCTCGACTGGGCGAAGTCGCGCGGCATCGGGTTCTCGAAATTCGTCTCGATCGGTGATGGAGCGGACGTAGACTTCGGCGACCTCGTCGATTACCTCGCGAGCGATCCGCAGACGAACGCGATCCTGCTGTACGTCGAATCGATTCGCACCGCGCGCAAGTTCATGTCGGCGGCGCGCGCCGCCGCGCGCAACAAGCCGGTCATCGTCGTGAAAGCCGGGCGCGCCGCGGAGGGCGCCCGGGCGGCCGCGTCGCATACCGGCGCGCTCGCGGGCGCCGACGACGTGTACGACGCCGCGATCCGCCGCGCCGGCATGTTGCGCGTGCTGACGACCGAGGAACTGTTCGATGCGGTCGAGACCCTGGCACGCGCGAAGCCGCTCGCGGGGGACCGGCTGGCGATCGTGACCAACGGCGGAGGCCCCGGCGTCATGGCGACCGATGCGCTCGTGCTCGGCGGCGGCCATCTCGCGGCGCTGTCGCCACCCACGCAGGCGCGACTCGATGCCGTGCTGCCGCCGACGTGGTCGCACGGCAACCCGGTCGACATCGGCGGCGATGCGCCGGTCGAGCGCTACGTCGAGGCGCTGCGCGCGCTCGAAGGCGAGCCCGGCTGCGATGCCGTCCTGTTCCTGCATGCGCCCACGGCGATCGTCCAAAGCGACGCGATCGCCGCGGCCGTCGCGCCGGTCGTGCGCGACATGGCGAAGCCTGTCTTCGCGTGCTGGCTCGGCGGCGACGCGGTGCGCGCCGCACGCGCGCGCTTCGCGCAGCAGGCGATTCCCGATTACGACACGCCGGAAGCCGCCGTGCGCGCGTTCCTGCACGCGGTCGCGTATCGGGACAACCAGGAGCTGCTGCTCGAATCGCCGCCCACGACGGCCGGTGCGTTCGTCCCCGATCGCGCACGTGCGCGGGCCGCGCTGGAGCCGTCGCTGCGCACTCCCCGGGCAATCCTGTCCGAGGCCGATTCCAAGCGAGTGCTCGGCGCCTACGGCGTGCCCACCGTGGAAACGCGCATCGCCACGACGATCGACGAGGCGGTGCGATTTGCCGACGAGCTCGGTTACCCTGTCGCGCTGAAGATCCTGTCGCCGCAGATCACGCACAAATCCGATGTGGGGGGCGTCGTGCTCGACCTCGCCGACGCCGACGCCCTGGCAGCCGCTGCACGCGCGATGCGAGAGCGTGTGGCACGCGCGCGTCCGGACGCGACGCTCGCCGGGTTCACCGTGCAGCCGATCGTGCGCCGCCCCGACGCGCACGAGCTGATCGCCGGCGTGACGACCGATCCGGTCTTCGGTCCGATAGTGCTGTTCGGTGCGGGCGGCAAGGCGGTCGAGATCATCGCCGATCGCGCCGTCGGCCTGCCGCCGCTAAACGCGGTGCTCGCTCGCGACATCATCTCGCGCACGCGAGTCGCGAAGCTCCTCGCCGGCTATCGCGACCGCCCGGCGGCGAACCTCGACGCGATCGCGGACACGCTGATTGCGATTTCGAACCTCGTGGCCGACCTCCCCGAGGTGATCGAGCTCGACATCAATCCACTCCTCGCCGATGCACGCGGCGTCGTCGCCCTCGACGCGCGCATCGTGGTCACGCCGGCCACGTCGAGCGGCGTCGAGCGCTTCGCGATCAAGCCATACCCGGCGGAGCTCGAGGAAACGGTCGCCTGGAACGGCACCCGCATCGTGTTGCGCCCGATCCGTCCGGAAGACGGCGAGCAGCACCGGGCGTTCCTCGCCTCGCTTGCGCCCGAGGACATCCGTCACCGCGTGTTCATGCGCGTGCGCGACTTGAGCCCGACGCAGTTCGGGCGTCTCACGCAGATCGACTATGATCGCGAGATGGCGTTCGTGGCGGTTGCCGAAGAAGGCGGGCGCGCGCAGACGCTCGGCGTCGTGCGTGCGATCGCCGATCCCGACAATCGCATCGCCGCGTTCGCGATCATCGTGCGCTCGGATCTGAAGGGGCAGGGACTCGGCTCGAAACTGCTCGCCAAGATGATCGCGTATTGCGCAAGCCGCGGCACGTACGCGATCGAAGGCGAGGCGCTCGCGGGTAACGCGCGCGTGCTCGCGCTTGCGCGGCGCTACGGATTCGCGACCACGCCTTCGGCCGACGCCACCACGCTCACGCTGCGGCTCGTGCTCGGGAACGGCAGGATTTCGGCCCACGCGCCCGATGCGCGCTGATCGATCGCTTCGCGCACGCTGACGACGTCGCCGACGATGATCAGCGTCGGCGATTCGAGCGCGGCATCCGCGACCAGTTCTGGCAACGCGCGCAGCGTGCTCGTCACGATGCGTTGCGTGGGCAGCGTGCCGTGCGAGATCACGGCGGCCGGCGTGTCGGCCGCCAGGCCGTGGCGGACGAGCTCGCGGCACAGCAGCGGCAGCGCGGCAAGGCCCATGTAGACGACGAGCGTCTGGTGCGGGCGTGCGAGCGCGGCCCAGTCGAGGTCCATCGAGCCGTCCTGCAGGTGACCGGTCACGAACACGCACGTCTGTGCGTGCTCGCGGTGCGTAAGCGGAATGCACGCGGCGGCGGCGATTCCGTTCGCGGCGGAGATCCCGGGAATCACCTCGAACGCGATGCCGTGCGCGGCGAGTGATTCGATCTCCTCGCCGCCGCGGCCGAAGATGAACGGATCGCCGCCTTTGAGGCGCACGACGCGCTTTCCTTCGCGCGCGAGGCGCACGAGCAGCGCGTTGATCGCCTGCTGCGGCAGCGCGTGACGGTCGCGCGCCTTGCCGACGTAGACGCGCTCGGCGCGCGCGGCGATCGCGAGGATCGCATCGGAGACGAGGCGGTCGTGCACGACCACGTCGGCCTCGCGCAGGCGGTTCACCGCCTTCAGCGTGAGAAGCTCGGGGTCGCCGGGACCCGCACCGACGAGCGAGACGGTGCCGACGTCGCGTGAGACCGGTCCCGACGCATGCGTGCGCGAGCGCGGCGCGCGTCGCAGCGGCAGGATCCCGCGTTCGTCCATCGTTCCGTCTGCCATTCGCGTCCTTCCGCGGAAGCAAAGTCCCGCGTCGACGTGAACGATAGTTGCGAGGGCGCCGGCAAACATTAACCTTCGTCAAGGAATGCCGCCGCGCGAATGTCGATACTGCCGCCGATATCCGACGACGTTCACTTTCGTTACCCAAATCACAAGGGGCAATCCGTGAGAACTCGCAAGTCCACGTTGATAGGCAGTCTGGCCATGGCGGCGGCGCTCGCCGTCGCGGGCGGTGCATGGGCACAGGAAAAGAAGGACGCGCCGGCGGCGCCACCGACGTCGGTCCCCGGCAGCGACGCGGCGAAAGCCGAGCAGGGACACTCGGACCAGCCGCTGCTGCGCTACGAAGGCGCGGCGAGTTCGCCGCTTGCCGGCGAGTCGATGCACCAGGACATCAATCCGAAAGCCCCGAAGATGACGGAGGCCGAGTTCGACAAGGGCAAGCTCATCTACTTCGAGCGGTGTGCCGGCTGCCATGGCGTGCTGCGCAAGGGTGCGACGGGGAAGCCGCTCACGCCGGATATCACGCTCGGCAAGGGCACCGAATATCTGAAGGTATTCATCGGCTACGGCTCGCCCGCCGGCATGCCGAACTGGGGCAGCTCGGGCCAGCTCACCGAGGGCGAAGTCGACCTGATGGCGCGCTACGTGCAGCAGACGCCTCCCACTCCGCCGGAGTTCGGCATGAAGGAGATGGAGGCGTCGTGGAAGGACATCATCGAGCCCGCGAAGCGGCCGAAGCACAAAATGAACAAGTACAACATCGACAACATCTTCTCGGTGACGCTGCGCGACGCGGGCGAGATCGCGCTGATCGACGGCGACTCGAAGAAGATCATCAACATCGTCAAGACAGGTTACGCGGTGCACATCTCGCGGCTGTCGGCGTCCGGCCGCTACCTCTACGTGATCGGGCGCGACGCGAAGATCAACCTGATCGACCTGTGGATGGACACGCCCGACAACGTCGCCGAAATCAAGATCGGCCTCGAGGCGCGCTCGGTCGAGACGTCGAAGTACAAGGGCTACGAGGACAAGTACGCGATCGCGGGCTCGTACTGGCCGCCGCAGTACGTGATCATGGAAGGCGATTCGCTGAAGCCGCTGAAGATCGTATCGACGCGGGGCATGACGGTCGACCCGCAGGAGTTCCATCCCGAGCCGCGCGTCGCGTCGATCGTCGCGTCGCACTATCACCCCGAGTTCATCGTCAACGCGAAGGAAACCGGGAAGATCAACCTCGTCAACTACCAGGACCTCAAGAACCTCAAGGTGACGTCGATCGACTCCGCACGCTTCCTGCATGACGGCGGGTTCGACGCGACCGGACGCTACTTCCTCGTCGCGGCGAACGCGTCCAACAAGATCGCGGTCGTCGACACGAAGGACCAGAAGCTCGCCGCGCTCATCGACGTCGGCAAGACGCCGCACCCGGGCCGAGGGGCGAACTTCGTCGACCCGAAGTACGGTCCGGTCTGGGCAACGGGTCACCTCGGCGACGAGACGATCTCGGTGATCGGCACCGACCCCGTGAAGCACAAGGCGAATGCGTGGAAGGTCGTGCGTACGCTCAAGGGCCAGGGCGGCGGGTCGCTGTTCATCAAGACGCATCCGAAGTCGAAGAACCTCTGGGTCGACACCGCGCTGCATCCGGATCCGAAGGTGAGCCAGTCGATTGCCGTCTACGACATCAACAACCTCGACAAGGGCTTCGAGGTGCTGCCGATCGCCGAGTGGGCGGGTGTGGGCGAAGGCGCAAAGCGCGTCGTGCAGCCCGAGTACAACAAGGCGGGCGACGAGGTGTGGTTCTCCGTATGGAGCGCGAAGAACCAGGAATCGGCGATCGTCATCGTCGACGACAAGACGCGCAAGCTGAAGGCGGTGATCAAGGATCCGAAGCTGATCACGCCGACCGGCAAGTTCAATGTGCACAACACGCAGCACGACGTCTACTGACGTGCAGTGAGCGGGCGGTCGCCATGGCGAGAACGACGGCAACGGGCAGGAGAGCGCTGCATGCGCTCACGGCCGTCGTCGCGCTCGGCGCACCGCTGGCGGTGATGGGAGTTGAAGCGGGCGCGCCCACCACGAGCGGCACGCCCGATGCACCGCGGCAGCGCGAGCTCGTGCGGTTGCTGCGGCAGGATTGCGGCTCGTGCCACGGCATGCGCCTTACCGGCGGCCTCGGCCCGCCGCTCACGCCGCAGGCGTTGCGCGACAAGCCGTCCGACAGCCTCGTCGCCACGATCGTGAGCGGCCGCGCGGGCACCGCGATGCCGCCGTGGCGGCCGTTTCTCTCGGAGGCCGAGGCGGCGTGGCTCGTCGCGCGCCTGCGGGAAGGAGATCCGCATGCGCCGTGAGCTCGTCGCGCTGCTGGCCGCGCTTGCGGCCGGCTGCGCGCAGGTCGAAACGCGCGGCACCGGCGACCTCGGCGTCATCATCGAGCGCGCCGCCGGCCGCGTGCAGGTCGTCGACACGACGGCGCGCGCAAGCCTCGGCTCGGTGGCAGGACTCGGCGACTTGTCGCACGCGTCGGTCGTCTATTCGCGCGACGGGCGCTTCGCGTACGTGTTCGGGCGCGATGGAGCGCTCACCAAGGTGGACATCCTGCAGCGGCGCATCGCCGCGCGCACGGCGCAGGCGGGCAACTCCATCGGCGGCGCCATCGTCCAGGACGGCACACTGGTCGCTGCGCAGAATTACGAGCCGGGCGGTGTGAAGGTGTTTCGCGCCGACACGCTGGAACTGGTCGCCGACATCCCGGCTACCTACGGCGCGAATGGCGAGCGCTCGAAGGTAGTCGGGCTGGCCGACGCACCCGGCAACCGGCTGGTGTTCAGCCTGTTCGACGCGGGCGAGATCTGGGTCGCGGATCTGTCCGATCCGCGCGCGCCGAAGATCGACCGCCATCCCGACGTGGGACGCCAGCCGTACGACGGCCTGGTGACGCCCGACGGGCGTTACTACATCGCCGGCCTGTTCGGCGAGGACGGCCTCGCGCTGCTCGACCTCTGGCATCCTGAGCAGGGCGTGCGCCGCATCTTGGACGGCTACGGGCGCGGCAGCGAGAAGCTTCCCGTCTACAAAATGCCGCATCTTCGCGGCTGGGCGATCGCCGGCGAGTTCGCATACCTGCCCGCGATCGGTCGCCACGAGGTGCTGGTCGTCGATACGCGCGATTGGCAGATGGTCGCGCGCGTGCCGGTCGCGGGGCAGCCGGTTTTCGTCATCGCGCGGCCCGATCGGCGGCAGGTCTGGGTGAACTTCGCGTTCCCCGACAATGCGCTGGTCGAGGTGATCGACACCGAGACGCGGCGCGTCGCGCATCGGCTCGCGCCGGGCAAGGCGGTGCTGCATCTCGAGTTCACGCCGCGCGGTGAAGCCGTGTGGATTTCCGCGCGCGACGACGATCGCGTGCTGGTCTACGACACGGCGACGCTCGCGCGCATCGCGTCGCTCGCCGTCGACAGCCCGAGCGGCATCTTCTTCACGAGCCGCGCGGCGCGGATCGGGTTCTGACCCCATGAACGCGCGCGAGCGGGCGCTGCTGAACGATTTCCAGCGCGGCTTTCCGCTCTGCGCGGCGCCGTACGCGGCGATCGCGCAGGCGCTGCGAGCCTCGGAAGACGAGGTGATCGCGATGCTGCGGCGCCTGATCGCCGAAGGCATCGTCGGACGCGTCGGCGCGGTGTTCCGGCCGGGAAGCGTCGGTGCAAGCACGCTCGCAGCACTCGCCGTGCCCCCTGCACGCCTCGCCGACGTCGCGCGCCGCGTCAGCGCGCATCCGGGCGTCAACCACAATTACGAGCGCGAGCACCGCTTCAACGTGTGGCTCGTTGCGAGCGCGCCCGACAAGGAGCGGCTCGCCGCGCTGCTCGCGGCGATCGAGCGCGAAACGGTGCTGCCGGTGATTTCGCTGCCGCTGCAGCGCGAATACCACATCGACCTCGGCTTCGACCTCGACGGGGCTCCGGCGACGCGCGTGGCGGTCGAGGCACCCGCCGCCGGCGAGCCGCTCGCGCTCGACGCGGAAGGCGCACGCCTCGTGGCCGCGTTGCAGGAAGGTCTGCCGCTCGTGCACCGGCCGTACCGCGCGCTGGCCGAGCGCGCCGGACTGCCTGCCGAAGCCGGCGAGTCGCGCGTGCTTGCCACGCTGGCCGAGTGGTTGCGCGAAGGCCACGTGAAGCGGCTGGGCGTCATCGTCCGCCATCGCGCGCTCGGTTTCGTCGCCAACGCGATGGCCGTATGGGACGTTCCCGACGCCGAGGTGGACGGGGTGGGCGCGGCGCTCGCCCGCGAGCCGCGCGTGACGCTCTGTTATGCGCGCGCGCGGGCGCTTCCCGCATGGCCTTACAACCTCTTCTGCATGGTGCATGGGCGCGACCGCGCCGACGTCGAGGCGGTGCTCGACCGCATCGCCGCTCGGCTGGGTCTGCGTCGATACGCGCACGCGCGCCTGTTCTCCCGTGCAGCGTTCAAGCAGACCGGCGCACGTCCTCTCGCCGCGATCATCGATGGATGAGCTCGATCGCACCATCGTCGATCGCCTGCAGACCGGCTTTCCGGTCAGCGAGCGGCCGTTCCTCGACGCGGCGCGCTCGCTCGGGACGACCGAGGACGAGCTCATCGCGCGCATCGATCGCCTGCTGCACGACGGCACGCTCACGCGCTTCGGGCCGCTGTTCCAGGTCGAGCGCATGGGAGGCGCCTTCACGCTCGCCGCGATGAGCGTGCCCGCGGAGCTGTTCGAGCTCACGGCGGCGGCGGTGAACGCGTTCCCGCAGGTCGCGCACAACTACGCACGCGAGCACCCGCTCAACATGTGGTTCGTCGTGGCCGCGGAGACGCCGGAGGGAGTCGACGAGACGTTGCGCCGCATCGAGGCGCGCACCGGGATGCCGGTGTTCGCGTTCCCGAAGGAGCGCGAATATTTCGTCGGTTTGCAGTTGAAGGCGCTGGCTTCGGCGGTGGTTGCCCAGTGATCCTGGACCGCAACATCGTCGAGCGGCTGCAGGCCGGGATGCCCCTGGTGGCGCGCCCCTACGATGCGGTGGCAGAGGCGCTCGGCGTCGCACCCGAGCTCGTGCGCTCGCGCGTGGCGGCGATGCTCGCCGACGGACGCATTCGCCGCATCGGTGCCGTGCCGAATCATTACGCACTCGGCTGGCGCGCGAACGGCATGAGCGTCTGGGATGTCGACGACGCGAGCGTCGACGCGCTCGGCGCCGCGGTCGGCGCACTGCCGTTCGTTACCCATTGCTATCGCCGGCCGCGTCGGCTGCCGCACTGGCGCTACAACCTCTTCGCGATGGTGCACGGCGCCGATCGCGGCGAGGTCGAGGCGAAGGTGGCGCGGATCGCCGCCGTGCTCGGCGATGCCGCCCGCGCGCACGACGTGCTCTACAGCACCCGCATCCTGAAAAAGACCGGCTTGCGCCTCGGCGCCGGCTGAAACGAAGGCAAGGACCCCATGTTCCGCGTTACGTCGTATATGCAGGAAGT
>Ga0310813_10001108_pt1 | contig 16281 bp, 12 predicted proteins | sample YN3metagenome_FD_203086 | JGI IMG/M metagenome (GOLD analysis project Ga0310813, IMG submission 203086) | Soil microbial communities from experimental microcosm in Duke University, North Carolina, United States - YN3 | ecosystem: Engineered > Artificial ecosystem > Soil microcosm > Unclassified...
GGTGCTGCTCGGCCGGCAGGCGGTCCGCTTCGAGGAAAAGGAGCACGTGCTGTTCTATCGCCGGCTGATGAAAGGCGCCGGCTCGATGACGCACCCGAACGGCATGCGTTTTCAGGCCTTCGACGAACAGGATCAACTGCTGGTCGAGAAAGAGTATTACTCGGTTGGCGGCGGCTTTGTCGTGAACCGCGACGGCGAGCGTGTGAACGGCCTGCGCGCCGATGCGCCGGTGCCGTATCCGTTCCGCACCGGCGACGATCTGATGCGCCAGTGCCGCACAACCGGCCTGTCGATCGCCGAGGTGGCCCTGGCCAACGAATGCGCGACGCGCAGCGCCGACGAAGTGCGCACCGGCCTGCTCGCGATCTGGCGCACGATGGCCGACTGCGTCGCGCGCGGCTGCCGGATGCGCGGCGAACTGCCCGGCCCGATGCGCGTGAAGCGCCGCGCCGCCGAACTGTGGGGCCAGTTGCGCGAGCGCTCCGAGGAATCGTTGCGCGATCCACTATCGATGCTCGACTGGGTCAACCTGTACGCGATGGCGGTCAACGAGGAAAACGCCGCCGGCGGGCGGGTCGTCACCGCGCCGACCAACGGCGCGGCCGGTGTGATCCCGGCGGTGCTGCACTACTACGTCAAATTCGTACCCGGCTCGAACGAAGACGGCATCGTGCGCTTTCTGCTGACGGCCGCCGCGATCGGCATCGTCTACAAGGAGACCGCGTCGATATCCGGCGCCGAGGTCGGCTGCCAGGGCGAGGTCGGCGTGGCCTGCTCGATGGCCGCCGCGGCGCTGGCGGCCGTGATGGGCGGCAGCCCCGCGCAGGTCGAGAATGCCGCCGAAATCGGCATGGAACACAACCTGGGCATGACCTGCGATCCGATCGGCGGCCTCGTGCAGATCCCCTGCATCGAGCGTAATGCGATGGGCGCGATCAAGGCGCTGAACGCATCGCGGATGGCATTGAAGGGCGACGGCCAGCACTACGTATCGCTCGACAGTGTGATCAAGACGATGCGCGAAACCGGCGCCGACATGAAGACGAAATACAAGGAGACGTCGCGCGGCGGGCTGGCCGTGAACGTCATCGAATGCTGAACGCTGCTACGCCAACACGAACACGCACCACCACGAGGTTACCGACGATGAGCCGCTATTCGATATTCAGCCTGTTGCGCAACGGGATGTCGTATCACGAGAACTGGGAGCGGCAGTGGCGCAGCCCCGAGCCGAAGAAGCAGTACGACGTGGTGATCGTCGGCGGCGGCGGTCATGGCCTTGCCACCGCGTACTACCTGGCGAAGGAGCATGGCGTGAAGAACATCGCGGTGCTCGAAAAAGGCTGGATCGGCGGCGGCAATACCGCGCGCAACACGACGATCGTGCGTTCGAACTACCTGTGGGACGAAGCGGCCGCGCTGTACGAAAAGGCGATGAAACTGTGGGAAGGCCTCGCGCAGGACCTGAACTACAACGTGATGTTCAGCCAGCGCGGCGTGATGAATCTCGCGCACACGCTGCAGGACGTACGCGATACCGAGCGCCGCGTGAACGCGAACCGCCTGAACGGCATCGACGCAGAGTTTCTGACGCCCGCGCAGATCAAGGAAATCGAACCGACCATCAACCTGAACAGCCGCTATCCGGTGCTCGGCGCATCGATCCAGCGGCGCGCCGGCGTGGCGCGGCACGACGCGGTGGCGTGGGGTTTCGCGCGCGGCGCGGACATGCATGGCGTGGACATCATCCAGAACTGCCAGGTGACCGGGATTCGCCGCGATGGCGCGCAGGTGACCGGCGTCGATACGGTAAAGGGCTTTATCGCCGCGAAGAAGGTCGCGGTGGTGGCGGCCGGCAACACCACCACGCTCGCCGATATGGCCGGCGTGCGTCTGCCGCTCGAGAGCCATCCGCTGCAGGCGCTCGTATCCGAGCCGATCAAGCCGGTGGTCAACACGGTGGTGATGTCGAACGCGGTGCACGCGTACATCAGCCAGTCCGACAAGGGCGACCTCGTGATCGGTGCGGGCATCGACCAGTACACCGGCTTTGGACAGCGCGGCAGCTTCAACGTGATCGAAGGCACGCTGCAGGCGATCGTCGAGATGTTCCCGGTGTTTTCGCGCGTGCGGATGAACCGGCAGTGGGGCGGCATCGTCGACGTGACGCCGGATGCGTGCCCGATCATCAGCAAGACCGATGTGAAAGGCCTGTATTTCAACTGCGGTTGGGGCACCGGCGGCTTCAAGGCAACGCCGGGCTCGGGCTGGGTATTCGCGCATACGATCGCGCACGACGCGCCGCATCCGCTGAACGCGCCTTTTGCGCTGGACCGCTTCTATAGCGGCCACCTGATCGACGAACACGGCGCTGCCGCCGTGGCTCACTGAACTTCACGCACAACGGAGAGACCTGATGCTGCTGATCGAATGCCCGTGGTGCGGACCGCGCGCCGAAAGCGAATTTACCTGCGGCGGCGAAGCCGATATCGCGCGCCCGCTCGATACCGATGCGCTCAGCGACCGCGAATGGGGCGACTACCTGTTCATGCGCAAGAACCCACGCGGCGTGCACCGCGAGCAATGGTTGCACACGCAAGGATGCCGACGCTGGTTCGTCGCGACGCGCGACACGGTCAGCTACCGGATCGAAGGCTACGAAAAGATCGGCCAGTACGCCGCGGAGGGCAAGTAACCATGAGCCAGAAAAACCGACTCGGCACCGGCGGGCGCATCAACCGCGCGATCCCGCTGAAGTTCACCTTTAACGGCCGTACGTATCAGGGCTTTCAGGGCGATACGCTGGCTTCGGCGCTGCTGGCGAACGGCGTGCATTTCGTTGCGCGCAGCTTCAAGTATCACCGGCCGCGCGGCATCGTCAGCGCGGATGTGACCGAACCGAATGCGGTCGTGCAACTGGAGCGCGGCGAATATACGGTGCCCAATGCGCGTGCGACTGAAATCGAGCTTTACCAGGGGCTGGTGGCCAACAGCGTGAATGCAGAGCCCAGCCTCGAACACGACAGAATGGCGATCAACCAGAAGTTCTCGCGCTTTCTGCCCGCGGGTTTCTACTACAAGACCTTCATGTGGCCGCGCAAATGGTGGCCGAAGTACGAAGAAAAGATTCGCGCGGCGGCGGGCCTCGGCACGGCGCCCGAGACCCGCGATGCGGACCGCTACGACAAGTGCTACGGCCACTGCGACGTGCTGGTGATCGGCGGCGGCCCGAGCGGGCTCGCTGCCGCGCAGGCGGCGGGCGCATCCGGCGCGCGCGTGATTCTGGTCGACGATCAGCGCGAACTGGGCGGCAGCCTGCTGACCTGCAAGACCGAAATCGACGGACGTCAGGGCTTGCAATGGGTCGAACAGATCGAAGCGGCGCTTGCCGCGATGCCTGAGGTCAAGGTGCTGACGCGCAGCACCGCATTCGGCTACCAGGACCATAACCTCGTGACCGTCGTGCAGCGTTTGACCGATCATCTGCCGGTATCGACCCGCAAGGGCACGCGCGAACTGCTGTGGAAGATCCGCGCCAAACGCGTGGTGCTGGCGACCGGCGCGCATGAGCGGCCGCTGGTGTTCGGCAATAACGATCTGCCGGGCGTGATGCTCGCTTCGGCGGTGTCGACCTACATACACCGTTATGGCGTGCTGCCGGGCCGCAACGCGGTGGTGTTCACCAACAACGACCGCGGCTATCAGTGCGCGCTCGATCTGAAGGCGTGCGGCGCAGCGGTGACGGTGGTCGATCCGCGCGCTGCGGGCCGCGATGGCGCGCTGCCGGCCGCTGCGCGCCGGCAAGGCATCAAGATCGTCAATAGTGCGGCGGTGATGGCTGCGCACGGAAAAACTCACGTGAGTTCGGCACAAGTGGTTGCATACGCAACTGGCCGTGCGGGCGAGCCGGTTGCGGATTTGCCGTGCGACCTGCTGGCGATGTCCGGCGGCTTTAGCCCCGTGTTGCATCTGTTCGCGCAATCGGGCGGCAAGGCGCGCTGGGACGACGCACAGGCGTGCTTCGTGCCCGGCCAGCACATGCAGCCCGAATGCAGCGTAGGCGCCGCTGCCGGCGAATTTGCGTTCGGCCGCGCGCTGCGGCTCGCCGTGGATGCCGGTGTCGATGCCGCGCAAGCCGCCGGTTTCAGCGTGCAGCCGGGACGCATGCCGCAGGCTGCCGATAGCGCGGAAACACCGCTCGAACCGCTGTGGCTGGTCGGCACGCATGCGCAGGCTGCGCGCGGCGCGAAGCAGTTCGTCGACTACCAGAACGACGTGTCCGCGGCCGACATCCTGCTGGCCGCACGCGAAGGCTTCGAATCGGTGGAGCACGTGAAGCGCTACACCGCGATGGGTTTCGGCACCGATCAGGGCAAGCTCGGCAACATCAACGGTATGGCGATCCTCGCCGCCGCGCTCGGCAAGACGATTCCGGAAACCGGCACCACCACGTTCCGCCCGAATTACACGCCGGTAACGTTCGGCGCATTCGCCGGCCGCGAGCTCGGCGATATGCTGGACCCGATCCGCAAGACCTGCATTCACGAATGGCACGTCGAACACGGTGCGGCGTTCGAAGACGTCGGCAACTGGAAGCGCCCGTGGTACTACCCGCGCGCCGGCGAAGACCTGCATGCGGCCGTGGCGCGCGAATGTCTTGCGGTGCGTAACGGCGTAGGCATGCTGGACGCGTCGACACTCGGCAAGATCGACATCCAGGGGCCGGACGCGATCAAGCTGCTGAACTGGGCGTACACGAACCCATGGAACAAGCTCGAAGTGGGCAAGTGCCGCTACGGCTTGATGCTCGACGAAAACGGCATGGTGTTCGACGACGGCGTAACGGTGCGGCTCGCCGAGCATCACTACATGATGACCACTACCACCGGCGGTGCCGCGCGCGTGCTGACGTGGCTCGAGCGCTGGCTGCAGACCGAATGGCCGGACCTGAAGGTGCGGCTCGCTTCGGTGACGGATCATTGGGCGACTTTCGCCGTGGTTGGCCCGAAGAGCCGCGCGGTGGTGCGCAAGCTGTGCAGCGATATCGACTTCGCCAACGAAGCGTTTCCGTTCATGACGTATCGCGACGGCACGGTGGCCGGCGTAAAGGCGCGCGTGATGCGCATCAGCTTCTCCGGCGAGCTGGCCTACGAGGTGAACGTGCCGGCCAATATGGGCCGCGCAGTGTGGGAGGCGCTGATGGCAGCGGGCGAGGAATTCGACATCACGCCGTACGGCACCGAGACGATGCACGTGCTGCGCGCGGAGAAGGGCTACATCATCGTCGGCCAGGACACCGACGGTTCGGTGACGCCGTACGACCTCGGCATGGGCGGACTGGTTGCGAAGTCGAAGGATTTTCTCGGCAAGCGTTCGCTGGCGCGCGCCGATACTGCGAAAGCGGGCCGCAAACAGCTGGTCGGCTTGCTGACCGACGAGCCGCGCACGGTGCTGCCGGAAGGCGGGCAGATCGTCGCGGATGGCGTGGGTCTCAGCTCGAATCCGGACGGCACGACGCCGATGCTCGGTCATGTGACATCGAGCTATTACAGCCCGATCCTGCAGCGCTCGATTGCGCTCGCAGTGGTGAAGGGCGGACTCGACAGGATGGGCGAGCGCGTGGCGATTCCGCTCGCGGACGGCAGGCGCATCGCGGCGACGATCGCCAACACCGTGTTCTACGACAAGGAAGGAGCGCGCCAAAATGTGGAATGAAACCCGAAGCGATACGGCAAAAAACGGCGCGGCAGGCGTGCGGCAGGAGTCGCCGCTGGTGGGTGTGGCGGAGTTGCTGAGTGGGCAGACGGCGCGTGCCGCCGGGCTCTTTTCGTTGCGCGAGCGCCCCTTTTGCGATCTGGTGAACCTGCGCGGCGACGCGCGCGATCCGGCGTTCGCGGAGGTCGTTGCGCAGGCAACCGGTGTGCGGCTGCCCGTGCAGCCGAATACGGTGGCGCGCGGCGCCGAGTACGACGCGCTGTGGCTCGGGCCCGACGAGTGGCTGGTGCGTTCGCTGGAGCCGCGGCCTGCGTTGCTCGAGACGCGCCTGACGGGCGCGCTGGCGGGGCAGTTTGCAACGGCAGTGGATGTCGGCAGCGGATATACGGTGCTCGAGGCGCACGGTACGCGAGTGCGCGACGTGCTGGCGCGCGGCTGTCCGCTCGATCTGCATCCGCAAGGGTTTGCGCCGGGGCAGTGCGCGCAGAGCCATTATTTCAAGGCGTCGATCGTGCTGGTGCCGGTGCAGCGCGATGCGTACGAGCTCGTCGTACGGCGCAGCTTTGCCGATTATTTCTGCCGGATGATGCTGGACGCGGCGCTGCCGCTCGTATCGTGAACGGGGGCGCGTTCGATACGCACGCGCCGGCGGCGCTGCAGTCGCCCATGTATGCGCCGCGCGGGCGCGGCTGGTGCGTGTTCGTCGATGCGCTGGTGGTGTGGACGCGCATCGGCCTGCACGCACACGAGATGCATGCGCCGCAGCCGGTCGTGCTCGATTTGCGGTTCAGCTATCGCAGCGATCCCGCGGAGCGCGACGACGCGCTGCTCGACTACGAGCAGGTGTGTGACCGGATCGCGGCGTTTTGCGCGCAGAAGCCGCATACGCGTTTGCTGGAGACGCTGGCCATGGAACTGGCGGCGCTGTCGTTCGACGCATGGCGGGCACTCGATGCGCTGACCTTGTCGCTGCACAAACCGAAGATCCGCGATGGCACGCAGCGGGTTGGCGTGGAACTCGACTGGACCCGGGCGGACCATGAAGCGCGGCGGAGGGTCGAAGCGGTGGTTGCGGCCGCGCCGCTGCGATAGGCCGCGGCGATGGCGCGTGCTCGTACTGCCGAATTGCTGCGGCGCGCATACGAAGCCGGCGATCCGCATGCTGCAGTGGAATTGCTGGAGCAAAGCATCGCGCTGCGCCACCGGCGGGTTGCGTTGCTGCGTTATTTGCAGGCGCAACGGCTTAGTGCACCGCTCGATGCGCGGCATCACGAGTACGCACAACAGGTTGCGGCAAGGCTAAGTGGCGAGACACTTGCGCGCTTGCTGGATGAGGCGCGCCGGCGCGGCGCGTGGCACGCGGGCAGTCCGGATCGAAACTAGTTGCTGTGAAGCCGCTTTGAGCACGCTACGCAGTGTCCGAATACGACGAGGTTCGTGCCGACATATGTATAACCGAACTCGGCCGATACTTCGGCGCAACGCTCGCCGAGCAGCGGTTCATAGATGTTCTTCAACTGGCCGCAGCTGACGCACGACAGATGGTAGTGCGCACCCTTGCTGTTCAGTTCGTACACTACACGGGCCTCGCTGATCGTGGTGTTCAGTATCAGCTTCGCCTCGGACAGCTGAGAAAGCGTGCGATACACGCTGGGCAGACTGCAGCCAGGCTCGTTGATGAGCATCCGATAAACCTGCTCCGCCGTCATATGTTCGTCGGGATGGTTGTTGAGCAGCTTGAGTATGGCTACCCGGCTAGGCGTCGAACGGAGGCCGAGCCTGCGCAAGTCCGCGGAGATGTCGGTCATTGGGTTGACGAGATTATCGACGCTAAACGCCAGATTGTCCCGCTCAGAAGCTTAACGAATGCTTAAGCCCGTGCTGATTGTGCGTCGCCAATGGACCAGGCGCATTGCCGGTCGGATGCGACGCTTAAGAGAGCCTTATTAAAAAAAGCCTGTTGCGTAAACGATTCGAGATTGGCAGTTATTGGCCAGCTGATGGAAATGAAAGCGATAAATCATCGGATCGACTTATTCGAACTTCAGATTGGACCTCGATTCACCACGTGTATCCACTCCCAACGAGGTCAAATGATGATGATGAGGACACGCAGATCGATGCGCGCAGCGCGCATCTTCGGTGCCGGTGTTGTATCGCTGGCAAGCTTGCATATGGCGCTCGCCGCTGAGCGCGACGACCACCAGCATCAACGCAACACCATCAAACACGTGCTGCTGATCAGTTTCGACGGTCTGCATCAGCAGGACGTGGCACGCTGTATCGGCTCAAATGCGTGTCCGAATCTCGCGTTGCTTGCGAAGGCAGGTACGACGTATACGAATGCCCATACGCCTGGCTTGTCGGATTCCTTTCCCGGGCTCGCGGCGCTCGTCACGGGTGGTTCGCCGAAGACGGCTGGGCTGTTCTACGACGTGTCGTACGACCGCACGCTCTACGCGCCTTCGGACACCCACTGTTCGGGCAAGCAGGGCTGGAACGTCGTGTTCGACGAAACCACCGGCATCGATGCCGAAAACGGCGGGGCGCTTACGCATCTGAACGGCGGCGGCGGATTCAATCCGCAGGCGATTCCCCATGCTCTGGTCAATGGTGTTTGCAAGCAGGTGTTTCCGCACAACTACGTAAAGACCAACACGCTGTTCGAAGTGGTCAAGCAAAACATGCAGCACGCTCGCACCGCGTGGGCAGACAAGCACGCGTGGGGTTACGACTGGCTCAATGGCCCGTCGGGCGCCGGCGTCGACGACCTGGCGCGTACCGAGATCAATTCGATCGACGCCGCCACCGGCACCGACTTCACCGACGTGTACACGCACACCGAGCAGTTCGACAATCTGCATGTGCAGGAACTGATCAACGAGATCGACGGTAAAGATTCGAGCGGGCAGACGAATGCCGGCGTGCCGACCGTGTTCGGCGCCGATTTCCAGACCTTGAGCGTCGCACAAAAGGCAACTGTGGCGAACGGCGGCGGTTATCTCGACGCGAGCTTCACGCCTGGACCGCAAGTCAGTGCAGCGATCGGCTATATCGACGACTCGCTTGGCCGCCTCGTCAACGAACTGAAGCAGCGGGGACTGTATACGTCGACAGCAATCGTCGTGACGTCGAAGCACGGACAGTCGCCGGCGGATCATTCGAAGCTGGTGAAAAACGGCGACACGCTGACCAAACTGCTCGAGGCGCAGAACTTTCTGGACCCGGCAGGCAACTTCGGTCAGGCGGCGACCAAAAGCGGCCAGTTGAACGATGGCACCGGGCTTGTCGGTACCGGCTTCGTACAGACCGACGATGTCGGGCTAATCTGGCTACGCGATCAAAGCCAGGCCGCAGCGGCCGTGCGCGCGCTTAAGGACAATCTGTCCTGCAATGCGCCGGGTATCTGTGCGGACGGACCACAGGCCTATATTCTTTCCGGGCCGCAATTGGCCGAACGCTTCGGCAATCCGGCGCAAGGCCGCACGCCGGATATCGTCGTGCAGCCGAATCCGGGCGTCATCTACACGTCGAGCAAGTCGAAGGACGAAGAGCATGGCGGCAACGCTCCGGACGACAGTCATCTCGGGCTGGTCGTGTATGAGCCGGGACAACGCCATGCCGGACGAACCGTCGACGATCGCGTACTGACCACCCAGGTCGCGCCGACGATCCTGCGCATGCTGAGCCTCGAGCCTGAGCTGCTGAATTCGGTGGCGGTCGAGGGCACACGTGTGCTGCCGGAGTCGGACAACGGACGTTTCTGATCGAATCAAGACGATGCGCGCGGCCGGCAGATGTTCATGTCCGGTTGCGCGCATCGGCTCTTTCATTGCATGGCGTGCGGCTCGAAGCGCTTATTGCAGATGCCGTTCGCCGGCAAGCTTCGCGAGAAACGCGCCGATCTCGCGATTCTGAAACTCCACTTCAGGCTGCGTGACGCCCGCTGCCGAAAAATGCCCGGATGGCCAGCGCGGCTCGATCGATTCGAATTGCGCGCCCTGGATGTAGCGCGCCGCTTCCAGCGCCTCCGGCTCCGGATTCAGCAGATCGCCGACACCTGCCAGCACCAGCGTACGCGCACGAATCGAACGGAGCGCTTCGTGATAGTCGCCGTTGAAGCCCGGCGTCGTACCCAGGTCGTGCGCATCGTATGCCCACGTTTGATAGATCCAGTTGCGCGCGTCGAAATTTTTCCAGGCGCTATCTTGCGTCGTACGCAGCCACGCAGCCGCATCGCCGCCAGCGGGCAGCGTGTTTTTCATCAGTTCGGGCGTGCGCGTGATCAGCGCCAGCGTGCCGGCCCACAAGCGCATGCCTTGCTCCGGCTCCTTGCGATAGTTGCCGTTGTCCCAGGCCGGGTCGTTCATGATTTCCTGACGCGTCAGCTCGAGCACGGTCTTGGTCCACGGCGGCGTGCGTCCTAGCGGCACGATCGGCACCAGCGCGTCCATCATCGCCGGATGGCTGACGCCCCATTGCAGCGTCTGCATGCCGCCCATCGATGCGCCGATCACCGCGAACAGATGGTCGATACCGAACTTGTCCTTCACCAGCCGGTATTGCGATTCGACCATGTCGCGAATCACGAAGCGCGGGAAGGACATGCCCGGTTGCGCCGTGCTGTTGGACGGCGATGTGCTCAGGCCATTGCCGATCGCGTCGGTCGTGATGATGAAGTAGCGGCTCGTATCGAGCGCCTTGCCGGGGCCGATCAGATAGTCGAGCCGATGATGGTTGCCGCCGATCGCGGTGACCATCAGGATCGCATTGGACTTGTCGGCATTCAGCGTGCCGTAGGTCTCGTATGAGATCGAGAAGTCTTTGATTTTCTGCCCGCTTTCCAGCGGCAGATCGCCTTCGGCATAGGTGCCCGTCTGGCCGCCGGGGGCGGGTGGCATCTGGGCGTGAGCGGTGAGGGTGAAGCTTGCTGCTGCGAGGAGTGTAAGCGCGAAACTAACGGAACGCATTCGGGTGTCTCGTTGTCGTTTGGTTGATGTGATGCACGTTGGGGGGGAACCGAAAGGCCGTAGCTGCACGGCCTTATCATTGTCGCATCGGAATCAGGGCAACGGCATCGAAGCGCGCATTTGTCGGCCTTGTGCAAGGATGACGCCTCAAGCGAACCTCCTGGCTACCCTTAGCCCTCGCACATTCTCCTTAACGTCTGCACTACCTGATCGGCGACCTCGATATGGTTTCCGGCAATCCGTTGCTCGCGCTGCGCAATCGACCGCTCAAAGGGCATCCTGACCGTCGCTCCATTTTCAACCGGCCGCGTCGAGCGAATCGCGTCCGCATACGCATCGACATTGCGCTTGTAGTCCTCCAGCGAGCCCAGCAGATCGGGCCGCACCGCGAGCGCAACAAAGCCGAATTCGCGCAGCTCGCCAGGCATCATCGCCGAGCCTGCCAGCATGCCGAGCAGATGCACGACCACCGCTAATCCGCTGCCTTTGTGTCCACCCCACGGCGCAAATGCGCCACCGAGTGCGGCAGTCGGGTCCTGTGTCGGCCGGCCGTCGCGATCGAACGCGACGCCGGGCGGCAAGGTTTCGCCGATGCGCTGCGCGAGCTTCACCTGCGCGTGAATGATCGACGACGTGCCGATGTCCCAGATCACCGGCTGCCGGTTCGACGGAAAGCCGAAGCAGATTGGATTGGTGCCGAAGCGGCCCTCGGTGCCGCCATGCGGCGCGACCCATGGCGACGCGTTCGACGCAAGCATCACCACGAGCTCGCGCGCGACCGCCATCTCCGCGTAGTACGACAGCATGCCCGTGTACCACGTGTCGCTCGCGCCGACGATCGCGATGCCGGCGGCCAGCGCCTTGTCGATCGCCAGACGCGTTGCGCGTTCGGCGACCAGATAGCCGAGCTGGTCCGCGCCGTCGAGCCGCGCGGACACTGCGGATTCCTTGACGATTGCGATCGGCCGCGTCGAGCGCGGCGTGGCCGCATGCCGTTCCGCAATGCTCAGAATGCGCGCGAGTCCGCTATAGCTGAGTCCGCGCAATTCGCAATCCATCAGATGCGCGGCGATGATCCGCGCGTCGCCGGCATCGTAGCCGAGCTGCGCGAGCGACGCATGCGCGAGTTCGCGCGCTTGCTCGATGGTCAGTTTCATCAACGCGGCGCGGCGTCGAGCCGCACGATCCAGCCATCCGTTTCGCGGCTATGCGGCGCATAGCGCGTCAGCACCTGCGGATCGTGCCCGGGCACGACGTGCTGTGCGGAGTCGGCCAGTTCATGCACGCGCCGATAGCCCTCGATCATGTCGCCGACGTTGTAGACCGCCGGAAACGGCCGCTGCTGATCCATATTCGCGTACAGATGCGACGCATCCGACGCGAGCACGACCCAGCCGCGTTCGGTATGCACGCGCACGACCTGCAAACCGTCGGTGTGCCCGCCGACGCGATGCACGCTCAGGCCGGAAGCGAGCTGCGCTTCGCCGTCGTGGAACGTCACGCGTCCGTCGAATATGCGGCCGACCATGGTCTTCACGTCCTCCGGATCGAACGGATGATTCAGCGCGCCGTGACACATGCAGCGGCCGGTGCAGTACGCCATTTCGCGGTCCTGTACGTGATAGCGCGCTTTCGGAAACAGCGAGCGGTTGCCCGCGTGATCGTAGTGCATATGCGTAATGATCACGTCCTCGACGGACTCCGGACGGATGCCGAGCGCCGCGAGCCCGTCTTCGACCTTGTTCGTCGTGGTGCGGCCGCGCCGCGCGCCGCCTTCGACGTCGAAGCCGGTATCCACCAGAAACGTCCGGCTTGCCCCGACCACTGCCCACACGAAATAGTCGAGCGGCATGTTCACGTCGTGAGGATCGCCGCCGAGGAAATTGTCGCGCGCGGGGCGGTCGTGGTGCGCGTATTTGATCGCGTAGATCTTGTGGTTGTCGGGTGCGGATGCCATGACGGCCGTCTCCTTTTCGCCGGTATGAGAGCGCTATCATAACTCGCGTTTCCACCTGTGTCAGCGCTTCGGACTCAGGGCAAATCCCCAGGTTGCCGTGCCGATCCATTTTGGTTAAGTTAGCGCTATCATTCGCGCCGGCCGCAGCGCGGCCTCGCGCGGCAGTTCGGCGAAGGGTTAGGGATACACAAGGAAAACGGCAAGATGAAAGGAAAAAATGCACTCGTCACCGGCTCGTCGCATGGCCTCGGTTACGCGATGGCAGACGCGCTGGCGGCCGCGGGCTATCAGGTCGTGCTGCAGGGCATCGAAGCGCCCGGCGAAGTGGAGCCGGCGCGTGCGGCGTTCGAGCAGAAGCACGGGCGCCGCACCGACTATCTGCAACTCGACCTCGGCGACGCGCGCGCGGTCGAACGACTGGTGTTCGAGACCACCGAGCGCATCGGGCCGATCGACGTGTTGATCAACAACGCTGTGGTGCGCCATTTCGCGCCGATCGAAGCGTTTCCAGTCGACAAGTGGGAGCAGGCGTTGTCGGTCAACCTCAGCGCGGCCTTTCACACGATCCGGCTGACACTGCCGGGCATGCGCGAGCGCGGTTGGGGCCGTATCGTCAACATGACATCGGTGTACGGTATGCGCGGTACCGCGAACCGCGTCGATTACGTGACGACCAAAACCGCGTTGCTCGGGCTGACGCGCGCCGTAGCGGCGGAAACCCTGGGTGCCGGGATTACCTGCAATGCGATCTGTCCGGGCGCGGTGCATACGCCGACCAGCGAGCGCCGCATCCAGGCGCTGATGGACGAGGATGACAGTCTCGACCGTGCGGCCGCCATCGAACGTTTCCTGCGCGGCAAGCAGCCGACCGGGCAGTTCGTCGAGGCCACGCACGTGGCGGGCATGGTGATGTTCCTTTGCAGCGATGCCGCGCGTGAGATCACGGGCGCAATGCTGCCGGTAGAAGGCGGCTGGCTGGCCACCTAGAGCCAGCTGCAGGGGGTGCGCGCAGCGGCCTTGCGCGGCGTCGCACCAAAGAGCGTGGGCAATATCTTCTTGACCGATTGTATTACGCGAATATAATCGCTTGGAATGGTAACGCTCACATTGCGGAGGTCCACACGCCCGCCGCAATCCACGACGACAACAAAAAACGTCAACGGAGACAGCAGCCATGCACAACGAAGCAACGATCGGATACCGACTGGACCGCCTGCCGCTGTCCGGTTATCACTGGCGGCTGCTCGGCCTGATCGCAGCGGGTATGTATTTCGATTCATTCGACATTTACATTGCCGGCACGGTGCTGGCTGCGATGATCCATAGCGGCGAATCGACGCTGAAGCTGAACGCGGCTTTCGTTTCGGTGACCTTTATCGGCATGATGACCGGTGCATGGCTGTCGGGTGTGCTCGGCGACCGTTTCGGCCGGCGCTTCTGCTACCAGTTCAATCTCGGCATCTACGGTTTTGCGTCGATTGCGGCAGCGCTTGCGCCTTCGATGTACTGGCTGATTTTCTTCCGGCTCGTGATGGGTGTCGGCATGGGCGCCGAGATCGTGGTGGGCTACGGCACGCTGAGCGAATTCATCCCTGCCACATGGCGCGGTCGCTTCGGCACGATCCTGAACCTGATCATCAATACGTCGCTGTTTCTGTCGACTTTCCTCGGCTGGCTGATCGTGCCGCATTACGGCTGGCGCTGGATGTTTGCGATCGCGGGCTGCGGCGCACTGTTCGTCTGGTTTCTGCGCAAGTCGATGCCGGAGTCGCCGCGCTGGCTGATGGCGCGCGGCAAACCGGACGAAGCGAACCGTATCGTGTCGAGCATCGAAGCCGCCTGCAACGTCGATTCGGCGCGCTCGATCGCGGCCGCCGCCCAGCAGCCGCAGCGCGGCGCCGAAGCGGCGCAGGGGCGCCTCGCGGACCTGTTCTCGCGCAGGCTGCTGACGCGCACGATTACCGCGATCACGGTGCTGGTGGCGCTGTTTATTGTGAACTTCGCGTTCGTCAGCTGGATTCCGACCTTTCTGGTCAAGCAGGGACACAGCGTATCGAACTCGCTCGGGCTGACCGCCGTGATGTTTGCCGGCGGTCCGGTGGGTTCGCTGATCGCGTTCGTGCTGGCCGAGCGGATTGGGCGCAAGTGGGGCATCGTGCTGTTCTCGCTGATCTGCGCCGCGTTCGGCACGGCCTATCCGTTTGCGCAGTCGGAAGTGGCGATCACCGCACTCGGCTTTGCAATCACCGCCTGCATTTACGTGCTGTCGTCGTTCAGCGTGGCGACCTATGTGCCTGAACTGTTTCCCACCGAATTGCGGCTGCGCGGGTCGGGTGTCGCGAATACGGTTGGACGTGCGGTCAGCATCGGCGTGCCTTACGCGGTGGCGGCGGCCTTCACGGGCTTCGGCATTGCCGGCGTGCTGACGCTGATCGTCGGCACGCTGCTCGTGCAGGCCGTGATTGTCGGCGTGCTCGGTACGGAGACGCGGCGCCGTTCGCTGGAGGCGATTGCCGCGGAAGTGGCCGAGACCACCGACGCCGATCCAGCGGCGCATGCGGGCGCGCGCAATCCTGCGGCCGCAGCACGCTCGTGACGATGCTTTGCATGCAGTCAATATGAGGATTTCATCGTACATGTCAGCGCAATCAGGCAGTTCTGCGGTCGGTTCTGCGTCAACCAGCGCCAGCACTAACCGCACCGACGGCAAGGCCACGCAGCGGCTCGCGCAATGGACCGCACAGCTCGCATGGCAACACGTGCCGGCCGCGGTGCGCCATGAAGCGAAGCGCGCGCTCGTCAACTATGCAGCCGTCGCGCTGGCCGGTTGCAGCGATCCGACCATCGAGCGGGCCGTGCGCACGTATTGCCGTTTCAGCGCGGATCAACGCGCGGGCATCGTCGGCCGCCGCGAGCGCACCGACATGCTGAACGCCGCCGCGCTCAATGCGATGAGCGCGAACGTGTTCGATTTCGACGACACGCATATCCCGACCATCATCCATCCGACCGCGCCGGTGGCGGCCGCGCTGTTTGCGCTGGCCGAAACGCAGCCGCTAAGCGGTGAGGCGTTTCTGCTCGCGTTGATTGCCGGCATCGAAGTGGAATGCCGGATCGGCAATGCGGTATCGCCCGAGCACTATCAACGCGGCTGGCACATCACGTCCACCTGCGGCGTATTCGGCGCGGCCGCGGCCGTCGCCAGCGCGCTGCGTCTCGATGCGCAGCAAACCGCGTGGGCGCTCGGCAATGCGTCGGTGCAAACGGGCGGCCTCGTGGAGACGCTCGGCACGATGTCGAAGAGCATTAGCGTTGGCAACGCGGCGCGCAATGGCCTGCTGGCCGCATTGCTAGCGGCCGACGGTTTCTCCGGGCCCGATGCGCCGCTCGAAGGCGTGCGCGGCTTCTTGCGCGTGAGCGCCACGCAGCCGGATGTCGCGGCGCTGACCGAGGCGCTCGGTCAGGAATGGGCGCTGCTCGCGAACACCTATAAGCCTTATCCATGCGGCGTCGTGCTGAATCCGGTAATCGACGCGTGTCTGGACCTGCGCCGCGATGCGCGCTGGACCCTCGACGACGTCAAGCGCGTCGAGTTGACCGGACACCCGCTGCTGCGCGAACGCACCGACCGTCCGGATG
>Ga0310813_10001109_pt1 | contig 16281 bp, 15 predicted proteins | sample YN3metagenome_FD_203086 | JGI IMG/M metagenome (GOLD analysis project Ga0310813, IMG submission 203086) | Soil microbial communities from experimental microcosm in Duke University, North Carolina, United States - YN3 | ecosystem: Engineered > Artificial ecosystem > Soil microcosm > Unclassified...
GCGTGGTGAATTTGATGATCGGATTCATTGCGACCGACGACGTGTCCTTGAACGGATCGCCGACCGTATCGCCGACGACCGTGGCATCGTGCAGCGGGGTTCCCTTCTGCTTGAGCTCGGTTTCCACAATCTTCTTCGCATTGTCCCAGGCGCCGCCCGCGTTCGCCATGAAGATCGCCTGATACAGGCCGAACAGTGCGATCGAGATCAGATAGCCGATGAAGAAGTACGGCTCGAAGAACGCGAACGCGAGGGTCGCGAAGAAGACCGTCAGGAAGATGTTGAACATGCCGCGCTGCGCGTACTGCGTGCAAATCGCCACCACCTTCTTGCTGTCGGACACCGACGCCTTGGTCGTGCCCTCGAGGCGAATGTTCGCCTTGATGAACTCGACGGCGCGATAGGCGCCCGTCGTCACTGCCTGCGTGGACGCGCCGGTGAACCAGTAGATCACCGCGCCGCCGGTGATCAGGCCGAGCAGGAACGGCGGATGCAGGATCGACAAGTTCGAGAGCAGCTCCGGCTGTAGCCCGTGGGTGAGGGCCACGATAATCGAGAAAATCATCGTCGTGGCGCCGACCACCGCTGTGCCGATGAGCACAGGCTTCGCGGTCGCCTTGAAGGTGTTCCCCGCCCCGTCGTTCTCCTCCAGGTTCTCCTTGGCGCGCGCGAAGTTCGGGTCGAACCCGAACTCCTGCTTGATCTCGCCGCGCACGTTCGGCACCTGCTCGATCAGCGACAACTCGTAGACCGACTGCGCGTTATCGGTGACCGGTCCGTACGAATCGACCGCGATGGTCACCGGGCCCATGCCGAGGAATCCGAACGCGACCAGGCCGAATGCGAAGACCGCCGGCGCCAGCATCAGCGCGCCCAGGCCCGTCGTGCTGACGCCGAAGGCGATCGCCATCAGCGTCATCATCGTCATCCCTAACCAGAACGCGCTGAAGTTCCCGGCGACGAACCCGGACAGGATATTGAGCGACGCGCCGCCTTCGCGGGACGACGTCACGACCTCACGGACGTGCCGCGAGCCGACCGACGTGAAGACCTTCACGAACTCGGGAATGATTGCGCCGGCGAGCGTGCCGCAGGTGATCACGAGCGAGAGCTTCCACCACAGGGTGGGATCGCCGCCGATGTTCGGAATCACGAGCTTCGATACCAGGAACGTGAGCGCGACCGACACGAGCGACGTGAGCCACACCAGCGTAGTCAGTGGGGCTTCGTAGTCCATATGATCGGCGGTGCGATACTTCGCCTTCGTGAAGGCCGCGTTCAGGAAGTACGATCCCGCCGACGAAATGATCATGACCACGCGCATGACGAAAATCCACACGAGCAGCTGCACCTTCACCAGCGGCTCGTGCACGCCGAGCAGGATGAACGAGATCAGCGCGACGCCGGTCACGCCGTACGTCTCGAACCCGTCGGCGCTCGGCCCCACGGAGTCGCCGGCGTTGTCGCCCGTGCAGTCGGCGATCACGCCGGGGTTGCGCGCGTCGTCTTCCTTGATCTTGAACACGATCTTCATCAGATCGGCGCCGATGTCGGCGATCTTGGTGAAGATGCCGCCCGCCACACGCAGTGCCGCCGCGCCGAGCGACTCGCCAATCGCGAAGCCGATGAAACAGGGACCCGCGTAGTCAGCCGGAACGAATAGCAGGATGACGAGCATCAGCACGAGCTCGACCGAGATCAGCAGCATGCCGATGCTCATCCCGGCCTTGAGCGGGATCGCGTGATTGGAGTACGGCTTGCCGGTGAGGCTGCCGAACGCGGTCCGTGAGTTCGCAAAGGTGTTGACGCGGATGCCGAACCAGGCGACGCCGTAGCTGCCGGCGATGCCGATCAGGCTGAAGAGCAGAATGATGAACACCTTGCTCGCCGGGAAGCCGCGGACGACCGCGCCGGCCGCGTTCGTGGTCTCCGCCAAGGTCCCGAAGTAGATGGCGACGATCGCGCCGATGAAGATCCACAGAATAAGAAGGAAGCGGCCCTGCGTGAGGAGATACGTCTTGCACGTCTCGTAGATCAGCTCGGAGATCTCCCGCATCGCGCGGTGGACCGGCAGGTTCTTGAGCTGAGTGTATGTCATGAGACCAAAGAGGAGGCCGAGCGCGCAAACCACGAGGCCCCAGAGCAGCAGCCCACGGCCTCCGATCCCGCCGAGAAACGTTGCGCTATTGAGGTCCGGCAGAACCAGCGCGGCTTCGCCGCCGGCGGCGTGTTGTGCAGCGGGGGCGCTGGCTGGGTTCTGAAGCAACGCCAGCAAGGGCATCAGACTCATCATGCGCAACGATCTCCTGGGGTCATGCGAAACCTCGGGGGACGCGGGGGGGGGCCACCGCGACGCTTGGCCGGGAGAAGCTAATAGGGGGGATGGCCGTCGCAAAGGCGGGCGCGACGCTGGCGCCGAACTGTTCGGCACGATATACCAATGCATATGAAAATCCCCCTGGGTTTCACCCTTTTCTTCGCGGCTCTGCTAGCACCCCTCGCCGCGCAGGAAACCTTCGGCGACTACAGCTACACGCCTCCGGCAGGGTGGACGAGCACGCCGGCCGGGAATGGACTCTGGGTGGCGTCCCCCCCATTCGAAAACGGCGAGCGTTGCACCATTGGCCTCTGGCCCATGGGGCGGGCCAGCGGCAACCTGTTCGCCGATGCGCAACAGGCGTTCGTGCAGGTGTTCCAGGGTTTCGCGCCTCGTCCGGAAGGTCCGCTCAACAAGACCATTCTCGCGCGCGGCGTGGCGCCGCAGGGGTGGGAGTACGCCATCATCCGGCGCGGCATCGTGTGGCCGGCCAATCCGGACGCGCTGCTCGGCGGGATGATCATGGTGGCGAAACTGGGCGATCGCGTCGCCATCGTGTCCTTCCTCTCGAAGGATCACGACCTCAGCGCGTGCTACCTCTACGGCTACGCATTTCATCCGGAGGTGTGGCCGCGCTTCTTCGCCAGTCTGCAGTTCCGCAACTGGACGGCGCCGTCCACCACCGGACTGGCGCAACAGCTTCAGGGCGGTTGGGAGTCGTTCGGAACGAGCACCGGAGGCGGCGCCGCGCTGCAGTACGCGTTCACGCCCGCGGGCCGTTATGCGTTTTTTGGCGTGGGCCAGCGCTACATGGCGCTATCGCGGTTCGAGGCCGCCGTGTGGACGAGCACGACGTTCGGCGACGGCGGCTACACGCTGCGGGGCGGCCAGCTGACGCTCCGGCCGGATCACGGCGCTCCCGACGTCTACTTCGTGCGCCTGGAGCAGGTCAGCGAGGACGGCGGCAGAACCTGGACGGAAAAATTCTTCATGATGCAACCGACCAGGACGACCACGCTCGACGGATCCGTCACGCGGGACAACGAGGTCGCGTTCGAGCGCCGCAATCCCTAATCGCGATTACTTCTCGGCGTACTCGTAGTACTCGACGCCGAGATGCGTGATCTGCTCTTCGCCCATCATCCAGCGCAGGGTGTTCTTGAACTTGGTCTGCTGAATGAAGAGATCATTCTCAGCGTACAGGCCCGGCGCGGTGTGCGGGCTCTTGAAGTAGAACGACAGCCACTCCTGGATCCCGGACAGCCCCGCCCGGGCGGCCAAGTCGAAGAACAGGGCGAGATCGAGCACGAGGGGGGCGGCGAGGATCGAATCGCGGCACAGGAAATCGACCTTGATCTGCATCGGATAGCCGAGCCATCCGAAGATGTCGATGTTGTCCCACCCCTCCTTGTTGTCGCCGCGGGGCGGGTAGTAGTTGATCCGGACCTTGTGGTAGACCTTGCCGTAGAGCTCGGGATACAGCTCCGGCTGCAGGATCTGCTCGAGCAGGCCGAGCTTCGACTCTTCTTTCGTCTTGAAGGACTCGGGGTCGTCCAGCACTTCGCCGTCGCGATTACCGAGGATGTTCGTCGAGTACCATCCCGACAGGCCCAGCATGCGGGCCTTGAACGCCGGCGCGAGCACGCTCTTCATCATCGTCTGGCCCGTCTTGAAGTCCTTGCCCCCGATCGGCACGCGGCGCTCTTCCGCTAGGCGCTCCATTACGGCGCGCCGTTCGCGAACGGCACGTTCTCCATCAGCGCGGCATAGGCGTACAGCATCGACGGGGCGATCGACTGATCGTTCTGCTCCATCGCCTTCTCGAACGCCGCGAGCGATTGATGCGCCGGTCCCGGCGTCATGAAGACTTCCGTCGAGGCGCACCACACGATGACAAGCCGGTCGAGCCCCTGGCTCTTCTTGAAATTCCGCATGTCCTCGCGCAGCTGCTCGGCGAGCTCCCGCTTGTTCTTGCCGCGCTTGACGTTCGTCCCCTGCAGCCGCTTCACGTAGTACTGGTCGAAGACGGCCGGCATCGGCTTGATGTTCTGCAGGAAATCCTTGATCGGCTCGAGGTGGTCGTGCCGGTCGAGCACGCCCGCTTTCACGGCCGCGGTGTACGCGTCATCGGGAATTGGATCCCACGCGGTGAAGACGAGATCGTTGAGATCGGCGAGCGGCACGAACTCTTTGATTTTCGGCGCGCGCTTTTCCGTCCGCTTGCCGAGCCGGATCGTCGCCATCTGACTGAGGGAGCCGATCGGCAAGGCGCGGCCTCGCCGGACATTCTCGACGCCCGCAATGAACGTGGTGGAGACGGCGCCGAGGCCGACCAGCATGACCCCCAGCTTTCCCGTCGCGGGCGCGATCTCCCGCGGCTCGCTGCCACCTGTCGCAACTGCTGTTTGCTGCCGTGCCATCACGATCCTTTGCGGCGAATCGCCGCGACTCCAGGCATCGTCTCACGTTTGGGAACTGGTGAGGGCGGTGGAGCGCCGCGCGCGACGCGCGCGACGTGCACGACCCGCTGGATCACCGTGATCGCGGAGACGATCGCGAGCACGGTTACGATCCAAAATAGCACGACACCCGGCCGGCCCGGCCCGTCTCCCAGCACCATGGCAGGAAGGCCGAGCAGCAGGATGCGCTCGGCGCGCGCGGCGATGCCGACCTTGTTCTCCACCCCGAGCGATTCGGCGCGGGCGCGCGTGTACGACACCAGGAACGATGCCACGAGCGCGACGAGGCACGCCGCGATGGCGCGTGGCTTCATGTCGCCCGCGAGCGGACCGTTCAAGAAAAAGAAGATCAGCCCGGTGAAGACGGCGCCTTCGCCTACGCGGTCGAGCGTCGAGTCGTAGAACGCGCCGAACGTCGTCATCTTGCTTCCCTGGCGCGCCACTTGCCCATCCAGGATGTCGAACACGCCGCTAAACAGGAGCAGGACGCCCGCCAACCGGATCTCGCCGAGACCGAAGGCGACCCCGGACCCGATCACGACCAGCGTACCTAACGTCGTGATGGTATTGGGTTGCACGCCTCCCCGGATCAAGGCGCGCGCGAGCGGACCCGTCAACTTGACGAATCCGTCCTTCACACGCTGGGGAATGACATTCATGCCGGGGGGAAGCTAATCGCCCGCGGCACCGGCGGTAGGGTTAAGAGGGTTTGTCGCGATCGGTCAGCGCCGCGCGTTCCCGGGCCTGGGCCAAAACCCGCTCGGCAAAGTCCATGCGCTCCTGCAGCTCGGTCAGTTGCCGCTGCGCGTCCTCCAGCGCCGCGGCATGGTCGTCCAATTGCTGCTGGACATCGGCGAGCTCACCGCTTTGCAACGCTTGAGGCCGGCGCCACGCGACGAACCCAAACAGGAACGCGAGCGACGCGTGCGCCATCGCATGCAGGAATTCGCCGGACGCCAACGCGAACGCCGCGCCCGCCACATTGAGCGCGCTGAGCACCCCGGCGATCCGGCGCCACCGCGCGCCGCTCATGCCCGCACGCCCTTCGCCAGGAGCCATAGGGTCAACGATCCCTCACCGAGCAGCGCGAGAGGAATGACGAACGGCGCGAGCAACACGGTGACGCCCAAATAGACGGCGCCGCCGAGTAGATTGGCCGCGAAGTCCACGCGCGGTGCACTCAGACGGACCAGGTGGCCCGCCATGCTCACGACGATGACCACGAGCCAGAACGCGCCCGCCAGCCTTCCTTTATTGGCAGTCATGCGGAGGCCCCGCGCGGCTCCGCCACCCCTTTGACGAGAAACCACACCGCGACCGTCAGCTCGAATATGGCGATGGGAATCCATTCGAGCTGTGTGATGATGCCGCCGAGCGCTCCGGCGAGCTGCAGCGGCAACGCCACGACGAGCACTGCCGAGCCGATCACGCCAAGCCAGCCGAGCCACGCGGGAATCATCCGGCCCCGCAACAAGAGCCATGCGAACAGCGTGCTGCCGACGGCAAAGAATGTGGCAGTGACCGGCATGGAATCGTCCAGCACGAACGTTCCCACGGCCTGCGCGTCCGGACCGCCGGCCTGGGCCACGGCGAGCAACCCAAGCGTCCCCGCAACCGACACACCACCGATCACACCCTCCGTCACCCGGCACACCATGGCGAGCATTGCAAGATCACTATCCCGCTCACGCGTGACCGCGTACAAACTCACGGCGAGCGCGAGCGCGCAGAACGCCCCGATCAACGTTAGCACGCTCGCGACGTGGACCTCGCGCGCGTGCTGGGCCAAACTTGCCAGCCTGGCGGTCATGTCGGCGCCGGCGGTGGCTTTGCCCATCAGCACCATGGCCGGAAACGCCGCGGCGATATAGAGGAGATAGCAGGCGCCGGCGAGCCGCGCGTTCGACGTGCGAGTCATCAGTGCTCCGGCAGAAGGGGTACTGGCCCTACGGCGGCCGATGTTGCGGGATTCAACAGTTTGCCGCCAAACTTGCTCCATGAACGATGCAGGCGTCAGCCGCCGCGACTTTCTCCAGCTCGCCGCCGTCTCGGCGTTACCGCTCGGCGCCGCGACGACGCCCGCGCGCGCGCCGGCTCGGGTCAACGTCGTCTGTGTCGGCGGTCATCCGGACGATCCGGAATCGGGATGCGGCGGCACACTCGCGCGCTACGCCGCGCTGGGCCACGCAGTCACGATCGTCTATCTCACACGCGGCGAGCGGGGCATCGACGGCAAGTCGCTGGACGAAGCGGCCCGCATTCGCACCGCCGAGTCGCAGGCGGCGTGCCGCATTCTAGGCGCGCAGCCATTGTTCTTCGGACAAATCGACGGCGCCACCGAGATCACGCACGCGCACGTGGATGCGATGACGCGGCTGCTCACGGCGCAGCAGCCGCACATCCTGTTCACGCATTGGCCGGTCGACACGCACATGGATCACCAGGTGGCGAGCATCCTCACGATCCGGGCGTGGATGAACCTGCGGACCCCGAGCCTGTACTTCTTCGAGGTGAACAGCGGCAGCCAGACGGAAGGCTTCTTTCCCAACACCTACATCGACATCGGTCCGGTGCTCGAGCAGAAGAAGTCGGCGTTGTTCGCGCACGTCAGCCAGGATGGTCAGGGAATCTGGCGCGAGCATCACGAGATCATGGCGCAGTGGCGCGGCCGCGAGGCCGGCGTCACCGCCGCGGAAGCGTTCATCCATCTGAATCGGGACACCCCGAGCAGCGTCCTGCCGGGACTCTAGTTGCTCACCACCCGGCTCGCGCTGAGTCTGGTTGCGACGCTTCCCCTGCAGGGGCAGTCACCGCGCATCCTCGTCTGGGGTGGGGATGCCGAAGGCGGCGCGCCGTTCGTCGAGGCCGATCCCGCCAACCCGTCACAGGTGCGGGGATTCGACGTGGAAGTCGCGGCGCGCATCGCGCGCGGCATCGGGGATCGCACCGCCCGGTTCGTCCAAGTCCAGTGGTCCAACATCGATCAGTCGGTCGAGCGCGGCGACTTCGACATCGGCATGTCGGGCGTGGAGGACACGCCGGCCCGCCGTGCGCAGCATGCCGTCACGCTGCCCTACTTCGAATTCCGGGAAGTGCTCGCCGTGCGGCCACAGGATGCGGGCCGCGTCCATGGACTCGCCGATCTGCGCGGCAAGCGCGTCGCCACCCTCGGCGCCACGATCGCGTACGAGCTGCTCGAGCGCGCGCGCGATTCGGTGGGATTGATTGCCATCTCCTACGATGACGACGTGCATCCGTATGCCGATCTCGTCACCGGACGCGTCGATGCCGTACTGCTCGATCACATCATTGCCCAGCGCGCGCTGCGACGGGCCGGGGGCAACGCCTTCGTCATCGTGTCGTCGCCCGTCGCGATTGGACATTACGTCGGCGTGCTGGCGCACACCCACGCGGCCCTGCGTGACTCGATCGATCACGCATTACGGGAGGCGATGCGCGACGGCAGCCTCGAGCAGATCTTCCGCCGCTGGAACGTTTGGGACGACGGCGAGGGCGCATTCTTCGAGCGCGTGCTGCGCGGAGGACAAGGCACGGCCGCGTCGGCGACGGGTCCGAAGGGCCTGGCGCAGGTCGTCGCCTACCTGCCGTCGCTCGCCCGCGCCGCGGGTGTCACGCTCGTCGCATCGGCGCTCTCGATGCTCCTCGCGGTGGTGGTCGGCCTGGGGCTGGCATCGGCACGCGTGTACGGGTCTTCCTGGGTCCGCATGCTTGCCACGGTGTACGTCGAAGTCATCCGCGGCACGCCGCTCTTGCTGCAGCTCTTTGTCATCTATTACGGCCTTGCCGGCGTGGTGCGACTGCCCGCGTTTCTCGCCGCGCTCCTCGCCCTGGGTCTCAACTACGCGGCGTATGAGGCCGAGATCTATCGCGGTGCACTGGAGGCGGTCGCGCGGGTACAGCTCGAGGCCGCCAGGACGCTCGGCCTGTCGGAGATCCAGATTCTGCGGCTGGTGCGCGGGCCACAGGCGCTGCGCTACGCGCTGGCGCCCATGACCAACGACTTCGTCGCCCTGCTGAAGGATTCCGCGCTCGTCTCGGTCATTACCGTTGTCGAGCTCACCAAGCAAACGGCGATCTACGCGACGAACGTCGGCAGCTGGGTGGTGCCCGGCCTGTTGTGCGCCCTCGTCTATCTCGCGATGTCGCTGCCGCTCGCTCGCCTGGCCCGGCGGCTGGAACGCCGCTGGAGCGCGAGCAGCAGCCGAGGAAGCGCATGAGCGCGCTGCTGACGATGGGCGGCGTGCGCGTACGCTACGGCGCGAGAGACGTGCTGCACGGACTGTCGCTCGAGCTCGCGCGCGGTGAGCTGGTGGCGTTGATGGGTCCGTCGGGCGTCGGGAAGAGCACCGCCCTCCGGGTCATTGCCGCACTGCAGCCATTTGACGAGGGCACCATCGCCGTGGACGGATTCGCGCTCAGCCCCGGGCCGGTGCCGCCCGAGTCGCGCCTCGTGCCACTGCGTCGCCGCGTGGGCCTCGTGTTCCAGGCGCACGCGCTGTTCGAGCACCTCACGGCATTGGACAACGTGACGCTCGCGCCGCGGATTGTGCTGCGGAAGTCAAAGGCGGAAGCAGAGACGGCGGCGATGCAGCTCCTGGCGACCCTGGACGTCGGTGCGCGTGCGAATGCCTGGCCGCGCGAGCTCTCGGGCGGTGAGGCGCAGCGCGTCGCCATCGCGCGCGCGCTCGCCGTCGATCCGCCGCTGTTGCTCATGGATGAGCCGACCGCCGCGCTCGATCCCGCCCGACGCGGTGCACTCGGGACGACGCTCCGGCACTTGCGCGAGCAGGGCCGTAGCCTGCTCGTCGCGACGCACGACGCGGAGTTCGCGCGGGCCTATGCCGACCGCGTCGTCACGCTCAACTGACGCGCCGCGCTACGCCGCCTTCTTTTTCTTGACACGCTGCACGATCGCGAGGTATTCGCTCGCGGCCTTCAAGGCGTTCCGCTTTCCACCGTAGGTGAAATCGCCGAAGAACTTCCGGTGGCGCGGCGCAGACGTCCCGTCGGGCCGCGTGTAGAATCCCGACCGGACGAACCAGCCGTGCGTGCGTGTGGACGGCTGATCGATCCGGCTGATACCGGGCCGGCGGCCACGACGACTTTGCCTCCGCTTTTTCAATGGCACTCCCTAATAGATGAGGTACTGTGCTCGCGCGTCGCGAAAGCGCGCGAGGCCACTCTCCCACCCTTCCCAGATCTCGCGCGCCTCCCGACCTGATTCTATCGCCTGCCGCAAGTCCGGCCCAGCCGCCAACCGATCGAAGCTCTGCGGGCGGAACTGAAAGTCGCCGGGATGGGCGGCCCGGAGCGCGACGAGGAGCGCCACCGCCAGACGGGTCGGATCCGCCGCCGCGCGATCGCGCACGCGCAGCTGAATGCCCGCCAGCTGGATGCCGCCGTACTTGCCGTCGGTCGGCCCGAGAGGCGTGAAGACCGTGGCCCGCACCTCGAATCCGCGCAGCGCCGCCGTATCGATCCGCGCGATCACGCGGCCGGGATCGAGCCACGGCGCGCCCAGCAGCCGGAACGCGCTCGCCGTACCCCGCCCCACCGAGAGATTGGTCCCCTCGAACAGGCAGAGCCCGGGATAGAGGAGCGCGCTCTCCAGATCGGGCATGTTCGGCGACGGCCGCACCCAGGGCAGCCCCGTCTCGTCGAACAGCATCGAACGCCGCCACCCGGCGGCGGGCAGCACGGTCACATTCGCCCGCAGGCCCATGACGTCGTTGGCCATGCGCGCCATCTCGCCGAGCGTCATGCCGTGACGCATCGCGATCGGAAGGAATCCTACAAATGCGGAGTCCGGGTCGGCGATGCTCGTGCGGACGTTTCCCTGCACCAGCGCGCCTCCCACCGGATCGGGCCGGTCGAGAATGATGACGCGCTTGCCGGCGCGCGCCGCGTCGCGCATCAGCTGCACGGTCGTGGCGATGTACGTGTAATAGCGAGAGCCGATGTCCTGGAGATCGACCAGGACGATGTCCACGGAATCGAGCGCCGCGAGTGCCGCGCTACGCGATCCACCATACAGACTATAGATTGGAAGACCGGTCGCCGAGTCGCGGCCATCCGGCAGCCCGGGGCGATCTTCGCGGATTTGGAAACCATGCTCAGGACTGAACAATACCCTGAGCCGTATGCCCGGCGCGGTGCGCAGCAGATCGACATCCCGACGGCCGAGCCGGTCGACGCCCGTGTTGTTCGACAGCAAGCCGAGACGCATGCCCGCGATGAGATGGGCCGAGTCGCTCAGCAAGACTTCGATGCCGGGACGGACTTGAGCTGCGGCTGGTGACGGAGCGCGTGTTCCGCCGGAACACCCGATCCCCAACGCAATCCAGAAGAGACGATGCGCGCGCATAGACTCCTATTGCTCACGATGTTCGCGGGGTGCGGAGGACACGTGGCGAGCAATCCGCCGCGTCCTCCGGAACCCGTTGCCGTCGACGCCGTGCTGGGGAAGCTCACACAACGCCAAAAGATCGGTCAACTGGTCGTTCCGTGGCTTGGCGGAAACTATCAGGCCCTCGACGATTCCGCCTTCCAGATCGCAACGCGCTGGGTCGACTCGCTCGAGGTCGGCGGGATCATCATCTCGGTCGGCGGGCCCTACGACATCGCGGCGAAACTCAATACGCTGCAGCGCCGCTCCAAGCTGCCGCTGCTCGTCTCCGCCGATCTCGAATGGGGTGCGGCGATGCGCGTGGTGGGCGCGACCGCGTTCCCGTACGTCATGGCCGCCGGCGCCACCGGTGACGACCGGGACGCGTACACGATCGGCCGCGTCGCCGCGCTGGAAGGCCGCGCCGTCGGCATTCACGTCAATTTCGCGCCCGACGCCGACGTCAACAACAATCCGCTGAACCCGATCATCAACACGCGCTCGTTCGGTGAGGATCCGCACGCCGTCGCGAAGCTCGTGCGCGCGTACGTGCACGGCCTGCAGGACAACGGCATGCTGGCGACGCTAAAGCACTTCCCGGGCCACGGCGACACCGACGCCGATTCGCACATCGGCTTGCCCACGATTCGCGTCGACTATCCGCGCCTCGATTCCGTCGAGCTCGTGCCGTTCCGCGCCGGAATCGACGCGGGCGCGCAAGTCGTGATGAGCGCGCACATCGCGTTCCCCGTGTTCACCGGCGACACGCCCGCCACACTTTCGCCCGCAATGCTGACGGGTGTGCTCCGCGACTCGCTCAAGTTCAAGGGTCTCGTCGTCACCGACGCGCTGCAGATGGGCGCGATCGTCGCGAGATACGGCGCGGGCGAGGCGGCGGTTCGGGCGTTCGAGGCGGGATCGGACCTCTTGTTGATGCCGGCCGACCCCGACTCGGCAATCGCGTCGATGATGGCGGCACTTCAGACCGGCCGCATCACCGAGGCGCGCCTCGATGCGTCGGTGCGGCGGGTGCTCGAGATCAAACGGAACCTCGGCCTGTTTGCGCGACGCACAGTGCCCCTCGACTCGATCGCGCACATCGTCGGTTCCAAACCGTTCCAGGATGCCGCGGACGACATCGCGCAGCGCTCTGTCACGCTCGTGCGCGACACGACCGGCGTCGTCGCGCACATGCGCGCCGCGCGCAGCCGCATGGCCATCATCGCCTATGGCGACGAGCTGAACAGCTACGTGGGGCAGCGGATGCTCGAGCTGATGCGTGCCGGCGGCGATACCGTCAGCTTCTTCCGCCTCTGGCCCATGTCCGGCCAGGCGTCGTACGACTCGGCGCGCGTCGTGATCGGCCGAGCGCCGGCCGTCGTCTTTGCGATGAACGTGCGGCCGATCGCTGCCAAGGGCGCCATCGCGCTGCCCGATTCGCTCGCGCACCTGATCGCCAACACCGACTCCGTCAAACCGACCGTGCTCGTGTCGCTCGGCAGCCCGTATCTCTTGAATCAGACGCCCACGGTGAAGTCCTACATGATCGCCTGGAGCGGCGTACGGCCCGCCGAGCGCGCCGCGGCACGCGCGTTGCTCGGCTGGTCGCCGGTGCGGGGCAAGTTGCCGATTCGGATCCCGCCGGCCTACCCGATCGGCGCGGGGCTCGTGCTGACGGACTCGACGCTGCCGCCCGTGAAGCCGCCGGCGCACGTGATCATGCCATGACGGCGGCGGCGAGGGGCGGCGCAGGGCGGCGCAGGGCGGCAAGGGGCGTTGCGTTGGTCGTGGCGATATCGGTGGGCTGCTCGCATCCCGCGCCAATCACGCCGGCGCATGGACGCTTCGAGCCCGTCGTCGCGTATCTCCGATCGCAGGTGGACAGCGCGTTTCCCGGCGGCGTGCTGGCGGTCGGCGATCACGACAGTCTCGTGTTTATCACGGCGGTGGGTCATTACAGCTTCAACGATGCTCGGCCCGTGACGACCGAGACGATCTACGATCTCGCCTCACTCACCAAAGTCATCGCGCTCACGACCGAGTGCATCTTGCTGGTGGACCAGGGCAAGCTCGATCTCGACGCGCCGGTGCAGCGTTATCTGCCGGACTTCGTGGGTCCGATGAAAGAGCAGGTGACGATCCGGCACCTGCTCACGCACTCGGCGGGGCTCGCCGCGGACCTGCCGTTGTGGGATTCGACGCGGACGCGTGAGGCGGCGCTCCAGATGGTGGACACGTCGCCACTGTTGTCACCGCCGGGGACCAAGTTCGTGTACTCGGACCTGAGCGCGATCGTGCTGATGCAGGTCGTGGAGCGCATCACCGGCCGGCCGTTCGATCAGGTGCTGGCCGACGACGTCTTCGTTCCGCTCGGCATGACCGCCACGCGCTTCGTGCCGCCCACGACTTGGCGCGACCGCATCGCACCCACCGAGGTGGACACGTTCTTTCGACACCGCTTGTTGATCGGCGAGGTGCACGACGAGAGCGCGGCGCGACTCGGCGGCGTTTCGGGGAACGCGGGCCTGTTCTCGAGCGCGCCGGACCTGGCGAGATTCGCGGCGTGGCTGCTGCGTGCGCGCGAAGGGCACGCTGCTCCGCTCCAGGCCGATTCGGGGCTGGTTCACCGCTTCGTCACGAGGCAGGACATTCCGCCAGGATCGTCGCGCGCGCTGGGCTGGGACACGCCTTCGGATCTCTCCAGTGCCGGAACGAAAATGGGACCGAGCGCATTCGGACACACCGGCTATACCGGCACGTCCATCTGGTTCGATCCCGATCGCGGCGTCTTCATTATTCTGCTCACCAACCGCGTGAATCCCACGCGGACCAACGTCAAAATCCTCGGGGTGCGGCGGCGCGTCGCCGATCTCGTCAACGACGCGCTGGCGACTACTCCACCACCGTAGCCCAGCCGCGCCGCGACAGGTCGCGGTAAATCACGAAGCCTCCCACCGCCGCGAGCGCGAGCAGCAGCAGGCCGGTTGTGGTCTCATGCAGCAGCAGCTTGCCCACACCGAAGAGCACCCCGTAGACCAGTACTAAGCCCGCGATCCAGTCGAGCAGATTTGAGAGCCCACCGCCCGCGACCTTCACGTCGGGTGCTTGCGCGGCGATGGGCGCCCAGCCGGCACGCGAGGGACGCGTGCGCCGGTAGAACGCGACCAGCGTCTCGCGCGGCTCCGGTTTGGTGAGGTAGGTGACGGCCAGCCACACGGCGGTCGTGACGGCAACGGTGATCAGCATGATGTGTGCGAAGTCGACCGGCTTATCGTTGTCGAGGCCCAGCGCCAGCTGCAGGAACAGCGAGACCACGAACGCGGAAATCATCGCCGAGACCTCGCTCCACGCATTGATGCGCCACCAGTACCAGCGCAGCAGCAGCACGCCGCCCGTTCCCGCCCCCGTGACGATCAACAGCTTCCAGGCCCCGGCGATGGACTCCAGTTTGAGCGTCACCAGCGCGGAGATGACCGTCAGCACCACGGTGGCCACCTTCGACGCCAGCACATAGTGCGCGTCGGAGCGGTCTCGCTTCCAAAACCGCCGGTAGAAGTCGTTCACCAGGTAACTCGCGCCCCAGTTCAGCTGCGTCGCGATCGTCGACATGTAGGCAGCCGCGAACGCGGCGACCATCAGACCACGGAGCGCCGCCGGCAGGTGATCGATCAGCACGCGGATGTAGCCTGTCTCCGGATCCTTCAGCCCCGGGTAGAGAATCAGCGAGGCCAGCGCGACGAGAATCCACGGCCACGGCCGGATCGCGTAGTGCGCAATGTTGAACCAGAGCGTGGCGAGCAGCGAGTGCCGCTCGTCCTTGGCCGAGAACATCCGCTGGGCGATGTAGCCGCCTCCACCGGGCTCGGCGCCCGGATACCACGTTGCCCACCAGTTGACGCCGATGTAGACGAAGAACGCGATCATCGGCATCCAGGCCGATCCCACGGCGGGAACGATGCTCAAGGCATCGCCGCGACCGGCTGCCACCAGCTTCGTCTTCATCTCCTCGATACCGCCCACCGCGTTGACCGCAAACACGGCGAGTATGATCACCATCGACATCTTGATGACGAACTGGAACATGTCGGTGACGAGGACACCCCACAGACCCGAGAGTGTCGAAATCGCCGAGGTGAGCGCGATCATCCCGAGCACTATGACCAACGCTTCGAACTTGCCGATGCCGAAGATCAGCTGCAGGATCTTCACCATCGCCAGGTTCACCCATCCGAGGATGATGCAGTTGATCGGGATCCCGAGATACAGAGCGCGAAAGCCGCGCAAGAAGGCGGCGGGCTTGCCAGCGTAGCGGATCTCGGCGAACTCGACGTCCGTCATCACCTGTGCCCGGCGCCACAGCCGCGCATAGAAGAAGACCGTGAGCATCCCGCTCGCGAGAAAGCACCACCAGATCCAGTTTCCCGCGATACCGTTCTTCGCCACGAACCCGGTGACGGCGAGCGGCGTGTCGGCGGCGAACGTCGTCGCAACCATCGATGTGCCGGCGAGCCACCAGGGGACGTTGCGTCCGGAGAGGAAGAACTCCGTCGTGCTCGTCCCGGCACGGGCTTTGTAGTAGAACCCGATCCCGATGTTGAACGCGAAGTACGCACCGATGATCAGCCAGTCGATGATGGTCAGTCGCATGGGCCACCAATTGGGGGGGCGGCTTGCGATTCGGCAAGCGTCGCAGGGGCGTTGACAGGTTCGCGATGACCCTCTAAGTTGCTGCCAGACTGGAGGATAGTCATGGGCACGACACAGAAGGCTGCGGTGACTCTGACGCTCACCGAGCGCGCAGGGCAAGAGGTCAAGAAATTCCTGGCCGAGGAGAAGGTGGCGCAGGAAACGGCTGGGTTGCGGGTTGCCGTGCTCCCGGGCGGTTGCTCGGGCTTCCGCTACAGCCTCAACATCGAAGAGCAGCCCGCCGCCGATGACGTGGTCATCGAGAGCGCGGGTGTGCGGCTGTTCGTGGACGAGTTCAGCGGGCAGTATCTCAACGGCACGGTCATCGACTACAAGAGCAACTTCCAGGAATCCGGCTTCGCGTTCGAGAATCCGAACGCGTCCGGCGGCTGCGGCTGCGGGTCATCGTTCAC
>Ga0310813_10001111_pt1 | contig 16251 bp, 38 predicted proteins | sample YN3metagenome_FD_203086 | JGI IMG/M metagenome (GOLD analysis project Ga0310813, IMG submission 203086) | Soil microbial communities from experimental microcosm in Duke University, North Carolina, United States - YN3 | ecosystem: Engineered > Artificial ecosystem > Soil microcosm > Unclassified...
CGTTCCTCGTCGCACTCGCCGCCGTGTATCAAACGCCGAATGCAGTGCGGGCGCTGAAGCGGTGAACCAGCCAGAGCAACCAATCGAGCAGCCGCACCGCTGGAAGGCGTACAAGAAGGGCATCGTCGCCGGTGGTGGTGGGGTGATCGTCGCGGGCATGGCGGCGCTCGACGCGACCGGAATTCTCACTGCCTACCCGGCGGTCAGCGCGGTCGTGTCGGTCGTGACGGCGATGGGCGTGTACGGCGTGCGAAACGAGCCCTACACCATCCCGCATCCAAAGGCACCGCCGGTGCCAACGTACAAGGCTCCGGGTGGTCCCAGTGCCTGAGCTAGGAGCACTCGGCCGACGCGAGCCGACCGACTTCAAGCACGTCGCCGCCTATCCGCTACGCGAGCTTGCGCTTCCGGTCCCACCCGAGGGAAGCGAGAAGTCGCTCGGGCTTCCCTGGTGGTGGAAGCAGCACGACCAGGGCAACGAGGGCTCGTGTGTCGGCTTCGGCTCGAGCGCGATGATGTCGGTGACGAACCACTACCAGCGTCTCGTCACGACAGGCCGGGACTTGACTTACCGCTACGCCTGTCGCTGGCTCTACCTCGAGGCGCAACTTGTCGACGAGTGGGACGACACGCCACCTGCCGAGGGAACGTCAGTACACGCCGCCTGTCAGATCCTGCAGCAAGTCGGGCATCGGCGGGTGCAGAACGGCGTGGCAGGCGAGCCGAATCTGGCGCACGGGATCGCGGCCTACCGCTGGGCGGAGACGGTGGACGAGGTGCGAGCGGCGATCTGGGCGGGGATGGCGGTGGCGTTGGGCGCCAATTGGTACTCGAACTTCGATAGCCCGGTCGTCTACAACAACGAGCGCTGGATCGGTAGGAGTGCGAACCTCGGGTGGATTCGCGGAGGCCACTGCGTCTGCTTGCTGCGCATGTCTGATCGGCGCCAGGGTTTCCTGATGATGAACTCGTGGGGCTCGGCGTACCCGCCGGTGTGGGTGCCCTACGACACGCTCGAGCGACTCATGGGCGAATACGGCGAGGTCGTCGTCATCACCGACAGATGAGGTGCACCCATGCCCGCACCCAAGGTCAACGAGACACCCGTAGAGCAGGTGCAGCTCATGGGGTTAGGTGTCTTGCTCTGGCGCTATGAGCGGCTCGAGGATGCGGGCTATCCGGTAGACGCGGCGATCGCGCTCGCCGAGCGGAGCGACGTCGACTTGCACTCGGCGTGTGATCTGCTCACGCGGGGCGCAACGGTGAGCGAGGCGCTACGGATTCTGGCCTAGCGACCCTTGATCGTCCAGGTGCGCGCGCAGGCGGGGCAACTCTGGTCGATGAAGCGCACCGAGATGCGAATCGTTGTCGCAGAGTTGCGGCGCATCGTCGACTGGATCCGCCCCCATTTGGGCGAGACGGTGATGCAGTAGACGAAGGTCCTGCCACTTCGGAACTCGCACTTCGTCCCCGTGTTCTTCCAGATCGGGTTGAGTCCTTGAGCGATGGCTTGCTCGTAGTTGGCGAGCGGAAGCGTGAACTGCCGAGCCGCAGTCGAGGCAGCGGCTCCACTTGCGAAGACGAGCGCTGCGACGATGATGACGATGAACCGCATTGGTGTGTCCTTTCGTATGACTCCACGATGCGTGCCGACGCAGGCGGTGTCGTCAGTAGGAGCTACTGCGTTCTTCGTGACACTAGACACAGAGTGGTGGGTTTCGTAGGATCGAGTGACGGCGGGAGGGGAAGGGAGAGAATCGAGTGCTGCGGTGCCGTCCGCGGAACGAAATCGCCATCCTGCGGCAGGACATAGCCGAGCTCAAGACTCTCACCTGCCTTCTTCGTTCGGAGGTCGCTGAGCTCTGCCGAGTAACTGGTCTCGAATTTCCGTCACCGCTTGACGCAAGCCAGCGATCTCGCCGCGCGTCCCTACGACTTCTTCACGCAGACGCTCAAGCTCTCCCTCATCCGGCTCGCCGTGAAGAAACCACGGAACCGGCTTCTTGAGCAAGGCTGAGATCTCGTGCATGTGAGCGTAAGGAATCGTGACGCCTGCCTCGTAGTCCTGGAGCGAGCGTTTCGAGAAGGTCGCGAGCTCTGCCATCTGCTCCTGAGTAAGCCCAGCCTCGCGTCTCGCTTGCGCGATTCGTTCGCCGATCGCGCGACCCTCTAGCTGCGACACAAGAAGAAAGGTACGGAAATTGCGTCCTTTTGTCGCCGCAGTTCTCTGCGTCGCAGCACCATTGCGCTTGACTTGCGTTTTCACTACGCGTAGTATGCGTCGCAGAGAAGCTGCATGTCAAGCCCGTCGATCACATACCAGCCAGTCGAAGACCTCCGTCGTCGCATGGACGAGGAGGATTTGACTCAGGTTGAAGTGGCGCAGGCGCTCGGGGTTTCGCTGCGCACCGTTCAATACTGGTTCGCAGGCGCGATTCCCCAGAAGCGGTATCGCCGGGTGCTTCGCGAGTGGCTTGCTAGCGGCAACGACGAAGCAGCCGCATGAGCCGCTACGCCGAGAACCTCGGCCGCGCGGCGCGCATGCTCGACGACATCGGCGGGCCGTCCGAAGTCGAGGGCGTTTCGCTGAAGGAGATCGTCGCCGACGTCCTGGAGGCACAGAACCGCGCGTTCCTGGACGAGGCGATCGAGCGGCTCGAGACGCCGCTTCCCGAGAACGTCGTGTCGCTCGTGGATCGCATCGGCTCCTACTCGCAGAAAGTCTCGTGAAAAAGATCGTGCTTGCCGACGCCGCGATCGGGACAGTTGTTCGCATCGACGGCAACTGGGGCGTCGTGTGCTCGTCGGACAAGGGCTCACATCGGATCGTCGACTTCTGGGATGGCGGACGGCGGCACGTACCGCGCTCGCTGCTTGCGGAAGTCCAGACCAAACGGATCTATGGAAAGGAAGTGGCAGTGTGAGTATCGAGGAACGCCTGGAATCAGGTCTCCCCTCAGCATGGCGCCCCGACCAGGACGACCCCGACATGATCGTCGGTGAGGTCGTTGACATCCAGGTCGGAACGTCGGACTACGACCCATACCCGCTCATCCTCATTCGCCAGGACGATGGCGAGGAGAAGGCGGTCCATGGCTTCCACACCGTTCTCAAGAACGAACTGAAGCGCCAGCGCCCGCAGATCGGTGAGCGCATGGGGATCAAGTATCTCGGCGAGCAGAAGACGAAGCCGGGATCGAAGTTCAACTCGTTCATCGGCTACCGCGTCAAGGTCGAGCGTGACACGGGTGCTTTCGACTGGTCGAAGCTCGGCCAGCCGGAGCCGCAGGAAGAGGCATATGCCGCCGCTCCCGAGCCCGAGGCAGTGACCGTGCCAGCGGATGTGGGCGACGACGACGTGCCGTTCTGATGGATCCCGTTGAGACAAAGATCGCGGCCAAGCGCATCTCGCGCTGGTCGGACACTTGGAAGGCGGACGTTGTGAAACTGACGCCCGTCGAGCGTGAGGTACTGGCAACGCTGGTTGCGCTCGTGGATGCAAGGCCTGTCGATGTCGTGGCTCCGAGTCGATGACTCAATGCCTCTCAACGGGAAGGTCGGCGAGCTCACCGATGCGGAGTACCGAGCGCTGGTTGCTCTCTGGGCCTACTGCTCGAGGAAGCGAAACGGAGGCGAGTTCGACAGGGAGGAGCTTCGGCACGCGATCTACACGACGCCTCGTGGGCCTCGAGCGGTCAAGGACGCACAGCTCGATCGTTTCCTCCAGCTCGGACTTGTCAACAGCACAAATGGTGTCTGTGCTGTCAACGACTGGTCGAAATATCAGCCCAAGGATCCGACCGCGGCCGAGCGGATGCGACGTCACCGCGAGCGAACAGATGCGTAACGCAGACCGTAACAACAACCGTAACGCGACCGTGACTCGCGCGTGGGCGCGCGTGCGCGTTCCCGTCCCGAGGTATTACAAAGAACTTCCCTACGCCCTTGCTGCCTGCACGGGACGCGCGCGAGGCGCAACGTGATTCGCTGCGAACTTTGCGGTCGGGAGATCGATCAGCCTAAGTCGGCGTGGCGTCAGTCGGTTGGCTGGGTCAGTCCTAATGGGGCGAAGTCGATGACGGGTGCCATGCAGACCGGCAAGCTTGCGCACGCGACGTGCGTGGTGCGGCTCCGGGAGGGGTTCAACGTTCACCAGGAGTCGCTGGTCTGATGGAACCCGAGATCGTCGTCCACGAGAAGCTCGAGGTCGTGCTTTCGCGGCTTGAAGGCGTTCGACGCCAGAGCGACGGGAGCTTCAGATCGCGGTGCCCCGTACATGGGGGCAAGACCACCGACGACATGAAGCTCACGGCCGGCGACAAGTGGATCAACATCCATTGCTTCGCTGGTTGCGACTACGACGAGATCCGTCGAAAGCTCGACCTCGAGTGGGTCGACCTCGTGCTTGACGACAGCCCCACGAAGGAACGAAAGACGAAGCGCCGCGACTGGCGTGCGATCGAGCTCGAATCGTATGCCTGCGCCGCGCGTTTACAGCACGAGCCGAGAGTCCTCGAGCGGTTGCGCTTCGGTCGCGGCTGGGCTGCGAAGGCGCTCGAGCTACTCGGTGTCGGTTGGGATGGATCGCGGCTCACGTTGCCGGTCCGCTCGGCCGATTTGAAGCTCCACGACGTTCTTCGCTACGACCCGTTTACGCAGGCACGGAAGATCCTTGCCGGGAAGGGCAAGTCGAGACTCCCTTGGCCGTCGCCCGAGTTCGTGCCGAAGGCCAGGGTGCTCTTCCTGGTCGAAGGTGAAGGCACTGCCATCTCGATGGCTTCGGTCGGTTTCACGGCGGTCGCGCTTCCGGGCTCAGTGTCCAAGCCGACAACCTCGATTCAGCGTCCCGGTCGTTGGCAGGGCGCTGGCTGGCATCCAAAGTGGGCCGATCGCTTCAAGCACTTTGCTCGGCTGATCCTGCTTCCCGACTGTGACGAGCAGGGCCGCTCCTTGATGCGCGCTGCGTCCTACGACCTGACGAAGGTTGGCATCGAGAACCACGTCATCGACATCGGTCCGAAGTCGGCTGACGGTCGCGACATCGCTGACCATTTGCTTTCTAAGGCCTACGACGGAGCGTCGCGGAAGATCGCTCGCGACGTCGTTCGGATGATGGTCGCGGAGAAGGCCGAGGTGCTCGTTGCCTGAGACCCTCACACCTTTTCCGCACCCCGAGACGGGCGAGCTCCTGGAGACGAAGGACGAGTTCATCGACGCGATGAACGAGATCGACCTCCGCATGTCTCCCATGTGGCTGACTCGCAAGCAGCTGCGTGAGGCGTTCGCGGAGAGGTTTGATCCGTACCTCCCTACGCCGCGGAATCGCACCGACAAGCAGGCGCGCGTCGCGCGCTGTCCTCGCTGCGGTGGTCGATTGGAGGACGAGTGATCGAGCCGGGCCAGACCTGCGAGACGTGCGGCCGACGGATGAATCATCCGCGTAAACACACCTCTCCGGATACCACGGTCGTGAGCTACCGCGTGCCGGTCGACGAGGCTGAGGCACACCGCGACATCATCGACACCGCCGCGAGGTTTCTGGGGACCGCCGAGCGCCCGCACGAGCGCTTCTGGACGATCACCTACGCCCTCGCTGCGGTCCTGCAAGACGAGTCACTCAGAGGCGCTGGTCAACGGAGCGTGGTCGCGTGATGCACGACGTCGACGCACACGCTTACGACGAGGTTCGCTACGAGGAGTATCTCGAGCGGATTCGCGCCTTCGATGACGACAGTGCGCGAGCGTCAACAAGTCTTCAACGCCATCACCGCAAGCGACGTTCCCAGGGTGGCACGGATGCACCCGAGAACATCATGCTCGTCACCCTCGAGCAGCACGACTGGATCCACCGAAACGTCGCGCGCTCGTACGAGCTCGGGTGGCTCGTGCATTCCTGGGATGAGCCTTCTCAGGTTCCAATCACCGCCATCTGGACTTCCGAAGGTCCTAAGGAATCCGGGGCGTCCCTCTCCCCTGCGTCGGCTGATTTCGCCGATGGATCCCACGGCGACGCCCCGGAGAAGTCCGAGGAGGCAGCGTGACCATCGAAGTGTTCAGGACCCGCAAGCAGCTGCTCATGCGCGTGCCCACGTTCCAGACGCGCCACTACTTTCGAATTGTCGGCGACAACGGCGAGATCATCGCGCAGTCGGAGGGCTACACACAGCGGCACAACGTCATCGAGGTGCTGAACAAGTACTTCCCGAAGGCCAAAGTCGTGGATGTCGCCAAGTGAGCGCCACCTCCACAGACACCTGGATCGAGCGCGTGCGAGCGGCGGACGCCGAGGCGGAGGAGGCGTGGCGCGAAGCCGAGACGGATTACCGCGCTACGACCTTCTATCCCGACATAGTTGTCGCTCGGGCCCTCATCGTCATAGCCGCAGAGCTTCGAGCGCAGCGAATCGCGCGCAGGCCGGGGGCTGGCAATGCTGCGTGACTGGCTCCTCATCGCCACGACAATGGCCGTGCTCTGGGGTCTATGGATCCTCATCGATTTCACCGCGAAGTTGTTTGCGTTCGTCTTCGACTCGATCAAGCAGTACCACGCCGCTTGGCGTGAAGCCGCCCCTAAGCAAGACGGCGAGGCCCCGAAGTCTGCGGAAGGAACGGGATCATCAAACTAGTGGCTGCCTGCTCCGTTATCGCAATTTTGGCAACACAAGCATCGGGAGCGACCGGCTCCGCCGCAGGACCGCTGGCCCCTCTAAACCAGGCGCGTGAATTGACGGCTTCACCGCGCGTCGCTCCCGAGAAGTGTCCCGACGCCCGCAACGGTTTGCGCTACTACGTTGGGCGGTATAAGTACTGGCGAGCTCGAGCGCAGCGTGGGTCCGCAGTGCTAGTCACGCATTCCGGCAGCTGCGTTCGAGTAAGGCACCTAGCCGAGCTGTGGCGGGGCAAGGCGCGCGGCGCTCGCCACAGCTACCTCAAGTGGAGCTACGAGTACGAGTGGCGCCGCTGGCTGCCGCGGCTCTGGGTCGCGATCGGCATGTGTGAGACGCAGCTCAACTGGCAGCACAACTCGGGGACATACCAGGGAGCGTTTGGCTTCTGGTACGGCACCTGGGACTCGTACAAGCCGCGCGGCGCGCCTTCTGAGGCGTACCTCGCGTCGCCTCGCGAGCAATATCAGGCCGCTCTCAATGTCGCCGCTCGAGTGGGACTCAATGCGTGGGGCTGTTATTCACACGGCGGCTACCGCTACCACCTATGAACGAGAGGCAGACAATGAAGAGGCTCATCATCGCTAGTGCTCTTGGCGTAGTTGTTTTGATTATCGGCGGTTTTGGTCTTGTGGCTGCTGGCAAGACCTTCCACCGTTACCAGGTGCGCGCTGACGCCGAGAACCAGGTGCGGGTTTACAACATTCAGATTCGCCAGCAGGCGCAGAGAGTCAAGATCGCAAAGCAGAACGCGGAGATTCGCCGTCAGGACGCGATTGGTGTTCGTGAGGCGCAAGACGAGATCGCCAAGACTTTGACCCCGCTCTACGTGCAGTTCGAGATGACCGAGGCGCTAAAGGCCATTGCGACTAGCGGAAGCAATAACTCGACCGTGTTCATCCCGGCCGGGGCTGCAGGGATTCCGCTCATCAGTAATGCCAATCCAAAGAAGGTCGAGCAACCGTGAACCCCAAGCAACTTGCCCACGGCCGCCACCTCGCCAAGCGGCTGCCGTCGCCGAAGGTGATAGAGCGAAACGGCGTGAAGGTCGTGACGCAGGAGCTCGAGGGGCTGAGCGCGGACGAGCTGCTGGCACTGTCGGAGTTCTACCGCGTGCGCTACGGGGGGGGACAGTGAGCTACGCCAAGCACACAACCACTCCTCCGCCATTTGATGCGGCAGCCGCGGCCAAGGCTCCGACTTCAGCGGCTTGGCAGAAGTTCCCCGAGTGGAAGCGCTGGGTCGAGGCCACCGGCTCGCAGGACGGTCGGGGGGTCAAGGACGTCGTCGAGGCCAATGCGATTGGGCTCGACAGGCTCAAGGTCGACAACGACGAGCACTCGCAACGTCTTGCCATCATCGAGCAGCGACTCACCGCGTTGGAGGCGCGGCCGGCAGCGGGTTTCCCTTTTGCCTGACTGCATGGGGGCACTCGAACGGCCACTGGTCATCGATGGGTGATTTCGCACAGAAGGCTTACGCACACGGCTACCGCGCTGCTGCGATGGAACTCGACGACTTCGGGAACGCTGCTCGCTGGAACGACTTCAAGTCCGCGTGCTTTGCGCATGGCATCCGAGCGGGCGGCTGGTTCACGGACGGCGGTGGCATCATCCATACGCCGGCCGATGCCGACTTCGTCATCGCCGAGCACGAGGGGCCTGGCGACTATGCAGGGCTGATGAGCGCCATCGGCTCTGGCGCTCTTCCCGACTGTCCGCTCGGGTTGCTGACGAACTTCGGCTCACCGCTGGGTGACGCGAGCGGCTACTACTCCGAGAAGGCGAAGCCGCTGATCGACGCCGGCTTCCGCTGTCTAACCGAGTGCTACACCGGCGACAACCCGAACCTGACGAAAGAGCGGCTCGAGTTCACCGCCACCGTGCAGCTCAAGTTCCCCTCAGCGCAGGCCGTGTACGGGATCTACAACATGCCCAAGCCCGAGCTCGTCGGGGCCGAGGGTGTGTACCTCGCGGAGTACGAGTTCTGATGAGCGAAGCCCCGAGCGTGTCTTCGAGACTTCACGCTGATGGCCGTGGCAGTAAGCATTACTACGATCGCGGCTGTCGATGTGACGAGTGTCGTGAAGCCAAGCGTGTCGCGAGGAAGAAATACCGGGATCGCGCTAGAGCGGTTCGGTCACCGGCGTACCTGAAAGAACTGGCTACCTCACGCGAGGCCAAGCGTCGGGCGCGTGGCACCTGCCGTGAGTGTGGTCGTGAGACTGGCTACCACGGCAAGGGCAAGCGCGTGAGCGACCTCTGTCACGAGTGCTCCCATACCTTCACTCATTGCGCCAACGGCCATGAGTACACCCCGGAGACCGATCTGCGTGGACAGCCGGGATATCGGAATGGTGGGAGCTGGTCGTGCCGTATCTGCCGAAACGACTACATGCGCGAGTACCAGATGCAGCGGCGTCGAGCGGCTGGAAAACCTACGCGTGATCCTGCGATCTATGAATCACGCCGTCTGAAGCTGACAGCATGACCGCCTCGAAACCAAGCAAGAGACTCGTGCGCATCGTGCGCCCAGGATCGTTGCCGTCCGGAGTCACGGGCAGCCCGTGGCCGCGACGTGAGCACCGCCGGGGCTGCGGATACCGAGGCCGGACGATCTCGTTCCACTGGTTCGGCGTGTTCATCGGTCGCCTCGATGAGTCGGAGCAACGCGAGCGGCGCAGGCTGGAGTCGGTATGACGGAACGCACACCACAAAGCGTTCCGCACCGCGAGATCCGCGAGCCTCTAGGCATCCTCCACGACTACGCCATGCTTGCAACGGGCGTCGTGGTCAGTCGCCGCAACGAGGCGCTCGCAGCCGAGAACGAGATCATCGAACGGTATGCGCGTCTCGAAGAGCAGCTGGAAGCCTGTCAGGACTACGCCGCCGAAGTCGAGCGGGAACGAGACGAGTGGAAGCAGCGCGCCGAAGTCGCCTCGGTCGAGGATGCTCACGACCGGGCGGAGCGCCTACAGGAGCAGCTTCAGACCACGCAGAACATCTTGGTCGAGGAGCGGCGGTGGCGAGAAGAGGCTCGCGTTGGAGAACTTCACGCTGGGGACCACGCGAGGGAACTACAGGAGCAGTTCGATGCCGCAGTCGCGGCGTTGGAGCACATCGGCAGCCCGAACTACGCCGCTCGTCCGACTGGACGTGATGCGCTCGACATGGCGGAAGCTGCTCGCACCGCGCTACGCCGCATCCGGCAGGAAGAGCCGTGAGCGTCACCATGCGCGTACCGAGTCGCACGGTCGGGCACTACCTTGACGAGCGGCACTACCTCGGAGCGACTGGCCGTGGATGGGCCTGGAGCGATGAGTACGGCGTGCTTGTTCTCGCTAAGCCGACTGCCCGCTATCTGCCGCAGGACGGAACGTGGCTCGAATTGGTGCGCTGGTGCCTAGAGGGTGTGCCGAACGGCGGCAGCAAGCAGTGGTCGCAGGTGGCCCGCTATCTCCGCGCCGAGCTCCCAGAGGTAACCACGGTCGTGAGCTACTCCGATCCCTCTGTGGGACACACAGGCGCTCTCTACAAGGCGTGCAACTGGAAGTGGGCACCGACATGGCATCGGCTCCGGCCACCGCCGACCGGCAACGGCTCATGGAAGGACGGCGAGATGCAGTCAGTCAAGGATCGCTGGGTGTTCGAGTTGCGGCGTGACCCGCGACGCGAGGAGTTGCTCTCGGTGAAGGACGCCGCTCTAGCCTCTAGTCCAGCTAAGAGGCCGACGTGACCAGCCGTGCCGAGATCGCGGGACGTCGCATGGCCGAACGCGAAGCCGAACGCGACTCGGTACCGACTGATACCGAGCGGTACCCCGGCACCATCACCCTGCAGATCTCGCGCGAGGACTGCTGGCGCCTGTACGACCTCGTGACCGGGCGCTCGGAACTGATCGCTGCACAGGAGTATCAAGCGATGCAGAACCTCGGTGGCTCGCCGTGGTATGCGCTCGCGAAGGAGATACGTAACGCTCTGGAATCGAACCAAGACTCGGAGCGTGACAAGTGAGGGTTCCTGCCGTAGGGTCCTACCCCACGCGATCAACCGACCACCATGCGTGCGCCGGCCATCGCGATCTGGCTGACTGGCTCGCGCACCTTCGTCTCAAGAACCGGTCGGATCGCACCCTCGACGATTACGAGCGGACCATCGCTGCCCTGCTGCTGTGGCGCGATAAGCCTGTGGCCGACTACACGCTGGAGGATCTCGAGCACTTCGTCCTGCTGAAGTACGGCGCCACGCCAGGAGCTCGTGTGCGCATGTCACATCTCAAGGGCTTCTTCGACTACCTGTACGCCCGAGACCGCTGCCCGAAGAACATCGGTGCGCGGCTCGAGATGCCGAAGAAGCACGGCCAGAAGGTCATCGACGTCTTCAACGAGACCGAGCTGACGCTGATCTACGCCGTCGACTCGCTCGCGATCCTGCTGTGCGAGACGGGCATGCGGAAGTCCGAGGCGCGGAACCTTCAGCGTCGGCACGTCAATCTCCAGACCTCGGAGCTCGTGATCTACAACGGCAAGGGGTCGAAGGACCGCGTTGTGCCTCTGACGAGCAGAGCCGCCCAGGTCGTCGCGGACATGGACATCGTGGACGGGCTCGAGCTGGACGACCACCTGTGGGCTACAAGGCCTGGAGGCGGCAACGTCATCAAGCGCCGCGACGCGATCTCCAACACGGCCATGCAGTCCTGGTGGGCGCACCCGACGCAAGGCGTACTCGCTCGCGCTGGCGTCACCTATCGCAACATGCACGTCACCCGGCACACGTTCGCCACTCGCCTGATCCGCCGCGGGGCTCGCATCGAGAACGTGCAGCAGCTCATGGGGCATTCGAGCATCCAGACGACCGTGAACCTGTACGCGCACCTGGACGTTGAGGACGCGAGGGCGGCGCTGCGGTTGCTGGAGGTAGAGGTGTGAACACGCTGCGCTCTCTCTGGCAAGTGCTGAAAGCTACGCCCGGCTATTGGGTCGATCGCTTCCAGCGGTTCGCGACTGAGGTCGAGCGCAACGAGAAGGCGGGCAAGTTTGGGAAGTGGCCGTGGCAAGAGGATTATGGACTCTGGCCGTGGCAGCGCAGGCGTAAGGGCGACGGCTAGATGCTGTACGAAATCAGTCCGCAGAGCCTTTGGGCTGAAACCGCGTTCTTGCAGGCACTTCTCGCTCGTAAAGGCGCCGAGCGGACTCGAACCGCTGTTAGCGCCCTGACGCACGATCTCTACGGATCGGGTGCATGAGCGGCTACGGGCGCCCTGGGAATCGTGCCCGCGTGGCTCGCCGCGCTCTGGATCTCAGATCGCGTGGGATGACGACTACGGCCATAGCTGAACAGCTGGGTAAATCGCGGTCATACATAGCTGCGGTGATCGCCGATCCTTCAGGGGCGGACGATCGTGCCCGCAAAGACAGCTATCGCAGGCCGTGTCCTTCTTGCGGAACGCTGATGTCTGGACACGATGGTCCCAAGAGTCGCAAGGCACCGAGTCTATGCCTCTCATGCTCACGCACTGCGCAGATGGCCGAGAAACAATGGACGCGCGAGGCCGTCATCGCTGCCATCCAGTTGTTCGCTCTGCGGCACGGACGGCCTCCGCTCGCGACTGAATGGATTATGCCAGCAGCAGTTAGGGGTTCGGAATACCCACCAGCCTCCGCCGTCTATCGCTATGAGGCTGGCTCACGGGGTGGAGTTCGTCGGAGCGCTGGAAAGAACAACCCCTTCGAGTCCTGGGCAGAGGCAATAGAGGCTGCTGGCTTCCCGAGACCGCAGCAAGGTCGCAAGGTTCACCTACGAGGACAAGGAGTCTCTCACATGAAGCGCATCTATTACGTGCTTTCGCGCAATGGCGACGATGCGTGGCACGAGCAGCAGGTAGAGGCGTATTCGCCCGAGCAGGCCATCGAGGAAGTGGCTTCGACAGAAGGCGAATACGTAGCAGTGCTTGATCGCTACTTCGTGCAGCGTCGCGTAGGACAAGTTACGAAGCTCGCGGTGCTCCGGGACGCGGATTGAGCACAGCCTCTAATCGGGGGAGTGCTCCGACGGCTTACGCGGAGTTCATCGAGCGCAAGAATCGGCGTGATCCGGAGACGGGATTCGACCCCGACTACGTCTCCGACCAGCTCTACCCGTTCCAGCAAGACCTGACCGCGTGGGCGCTGCGTCGTGGGCGTGGCGCGATCTTCGCCGACTGCGGACTTGGCAAGACGCCGATGCAGCTCGAGTGGGCGCAGCGCGTATACGAGCGCTCAGACGGAGACGTACTCGTCGTTGCTCCGCTCGCAGTCTCGTCCCAGACTGTTCGCGAGGGCGTGAAGTTCGGCATCGAAGTGACGCCCTGTCGCGAGGTTTCCGACGTCCGGACCGGCGTCAACATCACGAACTACGAACGGCTCGAGCGCTTCATGGATTTCGACTGGGCAGGCATCGTGTTGGACGAATCCTCGATCCTCAAGTCGTTCGACGGCAAGACGCGTGAGGCGCTCATTCAGTGGGGCTGGCGCTATCCGTTTCGCCTGTGCTGCACCGCGACTCCGAGCCCAAACGACTACATGGAGCTCGGTGGACACTCTGCCTTTCTCGGCGTGCTCTCGCACAAGCAGATGCTCGCCGAATTCTTTGTCAACGACGGCATCAGCGCCGGGTCATGGCGCCTCAAGGGCCACGCGCGGCACTTGTACTGGCGGTGGGTCGCGACCTGGGCGCGGGCGCTGCGGGCGCCGCACGATCTGGGTTACGACGACGACAAGTTCGAGCTCCCGCCGATCGCACTCGAGACGATCTCAGTCGATGCTGACAGCGTCTCCGAGGATCGGCTGTTCTCGGTGCCGGTGGCAACCATGCAGGAGCGCCGGCAGGCACGCCGCGAGTCCATCCCGCATCGCGTGGAGATCGCCGCCGGCATCGTCAACGGGTCACACGAGCCGTGGGTCGTCTGGTGCGACCTGAACGCCGAGTCTGAGGCGCTCGCACGGGCGATTCCCGATGCGATCGAGGTACGCGGCTCCGATCACCCCGACTCAAAGGAGGAGCGCCTAGTCGCCTTCTCCGAGGGGCGTGCTCGCGTGATCGTCACGAAGCCATCGATCGCCGGCTGGGGACTCAACTGGCAGCACTGCGCAAACGTGCTCTTCGTCGGTCTCTCGGATTCCTACGAGCAGTACTACCAGGCCGTTCGCCGCTGCTGGCGCTTCGGTCAAGAGCACGCGGTGCGCGTGGTGATCGTCGCGTCGAACCGTGAGCAGGCCGTGCTGGAGAACGTGCGACGGAAGGAGCGTCAGGCGATGGAGATGTTCGAGGAGATCGTGGAGGCCATGAATGGATAAGTCGGGTGAACGCTGGACGCTGCTGCAAGGCGATTGCATCGAGCGGGCTGCGGACATCGCGGACGAATCGGTCGGGCTGTCCGTGTTCTCGCCGCCCTTCCCCGGCATGTATGTCTACTCGGACTCGCCGCGCGACATGGGAAACGCTCGCTCGCTCGAAGAGCTCGTCGAGCACTACGCCTATCTGATCCCTGAGCTCCTGCGCGTGACGATGCCTGGGCGCTCCGTGTGCGTCCACTTGTGCCAGATGGTCACGGTGAAGTACGTCGACGGCTACTCGGGTCTACGCGACTTCCGCGGTGCCGTCATCAAGGCGATGGAGGACGGCGGCTTCCGCTATTACGGCGAGGTCGCGATCGACAAGGATCCACAGGTCAAGGCGATCCGCACGAAGGATCAGGGCCTCCTCTTCAAGACGCTCGCCCGCGACTCCTCGCGGATGCACATGGCGCTCGCGGACTACCTGCTCCAGTTCCGCAAGCCGGGGGAGAACCCGGAACCGATCCGCGCCGGCGTCTCTGAGCGCTACGGCAACCCGGACGGCTGGATCACGTCCGAGGAATGGATCGAGTGGGCGGCGCCCGTCTGGTACCGCGCGAACGACGTCTACCCCGGCGGCATCCGCGAGACGGACGTGCTGAACGTTGCCGTCGCACGCGATAACGGAGACGAGCGCCACATTGCTCCGCTCCAGCTTGGCGTCATCGAGCGTGCGGTCAAGCTCTGGTCGAACCCCGGCGATCTCGTGTTCTCGCCCTTCGCCGGCATCGGCTCCGAGGGCTACGTCGCGCTGAAGTACAACCGGCGCTTCGTCGGTGTGGAGCTCAAGCGCTCCTACTTCGAGACGGCCGTCCGCAACCTGAAAGCGATCGAGGGGCAGGGATCGCTGTTGGCTGAGGTCGTCGCGTGACCGACGTATCGAAGCCGGGTAACAGGTGCATCGTCTACCTGAGCGGTCCGATCAGTCTGGGCGGGACTTGCTCTGAGGATGAGATCGCGGCCTTTAGCGCCGTCTTCACGTCCGAGGCGGCCCGGTTGCGAGCCGCGGGACATGAGGTCATCAACCCATGCGAATGCCCACCAGAGGACACCTGGGAGGCGTACATGCGGCACGGACTCCGCGCGGTCGCTGCCTGCGATGTGGTGGGCGTGCTCCCGCGATGGACCGAAAGCCGGGGTGCAGCGCTGGAGGCGTTCATCGCGATGCAGCTGCGGATTCCTGTTGTGCCGGTTGCGGAGCTGGCGTGAGCGAAGCCCCTAATACCGCTTCAGAGCGCAAGAGCGCCAAGGGCTCGGAGCAGCTCTCATGGAAGCAATACCCCGGCGTCGACCATGTCTGTGGCGTATGCAAGCGTGAGCTGCGTATACAGGACGTCGGCGAGATCAGGACGTACTGGGAGGGGAAGCAGAAGCGCACCGTCTTCTGGTGTGTCGATCATCGAGGCGGACGAGCTTGATTCCTTCTGACGACACCACCAAGGCGCGCCGTGAGCGCATCGTTGTTCTGCTCGAGAACTACACAGACGTTGAGGCTGGGCTGCGCGATCGGAAGGGCGACGCTGAGCACCTGCCATTGATGTGCAAGGCATGGAACCATCAGAGCTATCGTGAGCTCGATCGTCTACTAGGCGCGATGAAGGACGAGCAGCACCGACTGTACTGGCACCTCGCTGAGATGTACTTCCGATCGCTGAAGCGCCATGTGCTCGTGTGCCCGAAGTGCGGCGTGCTACCAACATGGGGTTCTAAGAACTTTCAGAACATACAAGTGGGTGAACCTCATCGCATTCATCACAAGCATGGGCATTCCAACGTCGCTGTCGTTCCGAGAGTCGTTCGCGTCGTTCGAGCTGAGGTGAGGACGCAGTCGGTGGAGGATGCGATCGACTGGCTCGAGGCGAATTGGCGCGGCAGTGTCTTTGTGCCTGACGAGCTGCTGCCGGCGGTGGCGTGATGGAGTATCAGTGGTGGGAGTGGGTGCTCGGCGCAGCGCTGTGGGGACTGCTCTTCCTCGCCGTGCTTGGGTTGCTGTGGCTGGGCGTGTGGGCGCTGAGTTGACCGTTGTCCACCGCCATTCAGACTGTGGTGGCGTGACGTCGTCCTCTGTTTCGTTTACACTGTCGGACGTACTGGGCGGCGCACGCTCTCTTTCGGGCGATGATTGAGGCGACCGATGATCTTCGCGCGTTTGCAAATGCGATCGTGTCGTATATCGAAAAGCCTCGGTTTTTCTTTTAGGCGTTAGGCCAATCAC
>Ga0310813_10001113_pt1 | contig 16231 bp, 21 predicted proteins | sample YN3metagenome_FD_203086 | JGI IMG/M metagenome (GOLD analysis project Ga0310813, IMG submission 203086) | Soil microbial communities from experimental microcosm in Duke University, North Carolina, United States - YN3 | ecosystem: Engineered > Artificial ecosystem > Soil microcosm > Unclassified...
GGCGCGTGCGGACAGGCGCGGATAAAGGTGATATCGGCGGGCTGGGGCTGCCCGTGGTGATACAGGCCAAACATCACGCCACCTATTCGATTAGCGAATGGCTCAATGATGCGCAAGAACAGGCGGACAATGCAAAAGCGGATATGGGCGTCGTATGGGCGCATCGAAAGGGCAAGGCATCTCCTGGCGAGGGTTTCGTAATTCTGCGCGGTGAGGATTTCGCGACCCTTTTGGCAGTTTGGCGCAATGAGGCCGAGCGGCGAATGGCGGGCTATCTGGAGCAAGTCCCGGGATGAGCCTTATTCGACGTTTTCTCGAGCGCACGGGGGGCGGCACCGAAGAGCGAACAATGAGCCCAACCGGCGGCGAAAAGGCCACCAAATTGGCCCGCTTCGATCTCATCCCGGCCGATGCGCTTTGGCAGGTGGCCGAGTTATACGGCGCCGGCGCGGCCAAATATGCCGATCGGAACTGGGAAAAGGGTTACCCCTGGTCGCTATCCATTGCGGCTCTCGAGCGCCATCTAGCGCTCTGGAAAGATGGCGAGGCAGCGGACCCCGAAACCAAGGCGTCACATCTGGCGTCCGTGGTTTTCCACGCGTTGGCGCTTATGCGTTTTGAGGCGGCTTATCCTGAGCTCGATGATAGATCGGGATCTCTGAAAGCAGCACCAGACAATGCAACCGTCATGACGGTCGATCCAGACGGGAAGCCAGAGCGACCCTTTTGCTCCTGTATCGCTTGCCGGGATCTCGAACATTCTTGGATGCGCAAGAGCGGCTATTGACACAAGCCCCCAATCTGTGCCCTATACTTCGGGACTAGGGGGAAGCATCGGAAAACCTTTCGCGCTGGTGGCCGGGGATTATCGGTGCTCTACAGATGACCGCCGAGGGGGCGGGCCTTTTGGCTCGGTGTCTTCGGACCTATCATCGCTGCGAATGTCAGAGGGCGGCCGACGGTCGACTCTCCAGGGGCGAGCCCGTTTCAAATGAAGCCGAGGCACGCGATCTACTCGATGATATCCACGCCCTAACCGCGCGCTATTTCGAGCTCTGCCAAGTGGCCCAAATCAAGCTCGAGACATGCCCCATATGTGCTCGGCTTTGGGGAGATCTGCCCATGTCCGAGGTGATGGCCTGCCCCGCTTGTCTTGCGCTCTATCGCGAGCAGCGGGCTAATGAACGGGAGCGGATCGCATGAGTCTTTGGGATAGCTTTTGGATGGGGCTAATGCTTTTTGTTTTGGTTGAGGTTAGCTGGCTTTGGGGTTATTTCAATGGACGGGATAGCCGATGAGCTCGCTACGAAAGCTTAGGCGCTCGCGGCTGCCGATTCCCCGCGGAATGCTGATTCCGTGGTGTCCCGAATGCCAACGACCTTCACAGCCGACCGAAGCCGGGGACATGCGATGCCCGGAATGCGGCGAGGGCTGGGCGCTTGTGATGAAAAAGGGGGCTTAATTGCTTTACCACGTCCTGTTTCCGGAGATCCCAAACGCGGACGCCTTTGACCGCAACCAACTTCGCGAGAGTTTGCAGGAGTTCGGGCTAGATGAGGGGCACGAGCCGATCGTAGATGAGGACGGCGGCATCATCGATGGCCGCACGCGCCTCGAGCTGTGCGAAGAGCTTGGCATCGAGTGCCCGCCTCGAGTGGTCGAGGGCTGGGATGATGAGCGCAAATGGGCCTATGCATTCCGACACAACATGGCCCGCCGGCACCTCTCGCCGAGCAGTCGCCGCAATCTCATCCGCGAGGATCTCCTACGCCGCCCCTGGCGCAGCAATCGGGCGATTGCTCGCGAGGCTGGCGTATCTGACAAGACGGTAGCGGCCGTGCGAAACGAATTAAACGCATCAGATGCGGAGTTTCCGCAAAAGAAGAGTTTGGGAGATTTGACGCGAGAGCGGGACGAGGCGGAATGGGACGAGCCGCCACGTGTCGAGTCAGAACTCAACCATAAAGGCGAAATCCGGGTTAGGGTGCGTGTCGAATATCCCGTAAATAGCGAAGAGGTACGCACGCGGGGCACTGGTGCGGCTGATCTTTCCTATCTGCGGGAATCTGCGCCGACCGAATGGACGGGTCGCGATATGGCCGGCGAGTTCGTGATCTATCCGCCTGTCAATCAGTGGAAAACTGACGCCGATACAATGGCGATCGCACGAGCAATGGCCGAGCAGTTCTATCGACGGGCCAGAGCCGTGCCACCGCTCACAATGGATGCGCAGTTAGCCGCATGGAAATAGTCGATAACTCAGATTTTGTAGTGGTGGTGCCTTGGCGGGAAAACCCCCTGGCGCCCCAACGGCTGCGCTCTTGGAAAATTGTTAGGCAGCATTGGCGGACGTGGTTTCCCGGTGCGCGCTTTGTGGTGGCCGATGATGGGGGTGAGCCATTCTCCAGGGCTGCGAGCATCAATCGGGGGCTAGAGGGCGCCATAGAGCCCATTGTGGTGATTGCTGACGCTGACGTATTGGTGCCCCCTCGGCAGATCGTCGCGGCTTTGCGCGCCGTCAAATTCGAGGATCGGCGAAGCATTGTACAGCCGTTTGACCGCTATATCACCCTTAGCCCGCTCATCACGGCGCAGGTTTGGAAGCGTGGCGGCGTGGTGCCGAACTATGCCCACAACCTGCCGGCGGCTACTTGGGATTGTAAGTCGGCCTGCCTAGTAATGCGCCGTGAGAGCTTCGAGCATGTCCAGGGGTTTGATGCCCATTTTCGCGGCTGGGGCTATGAGGACATGGCCTTTGCGGACGAGATCGTTGCTGCGTTTGGTCCTTTTCACAAGATAAAGGGGCCAGCCTGGCACCTTTGGCACCCCGCAAACATGGGCGACGGCGGCGCATATCTGGAGCGCGCCGAGCAAAACCGCCAACGGTGGGAGCGGAACTATCAGGGACAGACAAAATCCAATGTCGCATAAGATCCCGCGGATTCTGCACAGGACTGTTCCACGTGAAACATCGGCCGAGGCTGAGACGTTCTGGGACGGCTGGACCGCCTTGCATCCGGATTGGGTGCCGCTTACCTGGCGCGATCCGCTCCTGAAGGGCCAGAACTGGGAGACGGCGCACCTTTGGAAGCGTTGCCAGGCTGGGGCACAGAAAGCCGGAATGGTGAGGCTCGAGGTGCTTTGGCGATATGGCGGGGTCTATGTCGACTCGGACCTGGAGCCGGTGCGGAATCTCGCCCCGCTCTGTAATGTCTCCGGCTGGGGAGCGCGGGAGGACGAAAACTGCATCCCGGATTTTGTCATGGGCTTTGCCGCGGGCCATCCTGCGATCCGTCAATGCCTGGATATCGTTTTGAAGATGGACCCGGCCAAGGAATCGCCCTGGTATACCGGCCCGGGGGTGACAACGCAGGTATTCCAGAGGGCGGCGAGAATGCGGCAGATGATCATTCACCCCCCCGTGAGATTCGCGCCTTATCACTGGAAAAAGCGCGGCGACACAAGAGAAGAGTCGAAGCCCTGGGGCGACAACCCCGAGACATATGGCATACACAGGTGGCGCGGGTCATGGTTGACCTAGTCGGCCTGCCGGCGTTTACGCCCGAGCAAGTCAAAGGCGCACGGCTCTATGCCGACCGCCGCGACATGCTGGCGCACTTAGAAATCCCACACGAAGGGAACGTGGTTGAAGTCGGCGTGGCGTTCGGGGATCTCTCGCAGTTCTTGGTGGAAAAGCTCGCGCCTAAGCATTTTGTGGCGGTGGATAACTTCCGCTTGCATCATGTCGGCCAAATTTGGGGCTTAGATCCCAACGTGGTGATGGATGGCCGCAAGCACCTCGACTGGTACCAATCCAATTTCCCCGAGGCGCGCTGCATTCGGGGACAGAGCGCAGAGGGGTTATCCACACTGCCCGATGCATGGGCCGATCTGATCTATGTGGATGCTGGCCATTTCTATGAGGACGTTAAGGCAGACATCACAGCCGGAGCGCCTAAGGTGCGGCCTGGCGGTCATCTGGTTTTCAACGACTACACGTTAGAAGAGGGCTATGGTGTAGTCCCGGCTGTGCACGAACTAGTTGCGCAGGGCGGCTGGCAGGTATGCGGCCTGGCGCTCGAGCCGAACATGTATTGCGACGTGGCGCTGAGAAAGGGGGGCGAAACATGGGACTGAAACCAACCCCGGCTAGTCCGCCGGCCAAGATCGTCCTTTCCCCGGCAATTCTGGGCGTCCCTGAGCGGAAGGGTCACGTAGAACGGCTCATAACGGCACTGGGACGCGACGTACCGGTCTTTTTCGACGATGACCATGTCGGGACTATCTATGGGGGGATTTGCGCCACCATGCGCGCCCTAGAGGCTCGCGAGTTGACCCACGTCCTGATAATGGAAGACGACTGCATCCCGTGTAAGGATTTCCTAGCCGGGGCTGCCAAGGCGCTCAGCTATTGGCCTAAGGATCCCGTCTCATTCTGGAGCGCCAAGAATGGGCCGGTTGAGCAGCGCGCCGTCAAAAAGGGCCTGCGATGGATAACCTGGCCGAGCTGGTATTGCACCGTGGCATTTGCGCTGCCCGTCAATCTGGCCTGTGATTTTATGGAATGGGCCACTGCACCGTGGCGTCACGACTACGTGATCGGCAAGGCTGAGGCCAAGGGACATACCCCCGACACCTTCGAGCGCACCGCCCGGGCATGGGATGTCTACCTCGCCTATTTTCTCGAGGATCGCGGCCTAACGATGTGGCACACGATGCCTAATCTAGTCCAACACGGAGAGCCCAAGACAACCACCGCGGGCTCATCTCTGGACGATTGGATTATCAAGTGGCGCACGTCGCCGCATTTCATCGGGGAAGCCGTTTCCCCGCTTAGTCTCAGAGGATGGCAAGTCCGCTGAACGAGCAGCCCCAGCCCAAGAAGCGCGGGCGCAAGCCGCTCATCAACGACCCCCAGATTCGGGAACGACTCGCCCATGCCTTTAGCGTGGGGTGCCCCATTACGATCGCCTGCGACTATGCCGGCATTGCCGAGGGGACTTTCCACAAGTGGTGCGCACAAAATGATGATTTCAAAGCGTGGGCTACGCACGCGCGTAATGAAGCGACGGTCTACAGCCTTGAAATGGTCCGTAGGGCAGCCCCCGAAGACTGGCGCGCAGCGGCCGAATTGCTCAGGCTTACACGCCCGCAAACCTTCGGCAAGAATGCTGCGATAACCCTACAGGGTGCCCCTGACGGAGCCCCCTTACGGTTTAAGCTGGAGATGAGCGACCGAGCTGCGCCGGACGCGGAGAGCGAGAGCGACACCGCCGAGCCTGCCTAGCCTCGTTACAGCGATATCTATATCGCCGTAAGCGATCTAGGCGTCTCGAGGCCGAGCGAAGCGAGATTGCCTCGAACGGCGGGAGCGTTATTCACGCCCCCGCGAGGCACTACGCGTACCCCTCCCGGGGTACAGTTCGCCCCCTCCCTAACGGTTCCCCCAAAGGTTCCCGTCGGGTTTCCTTTACGGGTCGCTACTCCCGCGGCGGATGCCATGCAACCGGCGCCTGAACGGTCTGGACTATGACGGGCCCAGCCTCGCTACCGGTCGGTAGTAACTATCTACCTTTGGGACTTACGTCCCGGCGTATGTGGCCAGCACTTCGGCTGGTGTTGTGAGCTTTGCGAGCCGTTCCCGAGCGCGTCGCTCTTCGCCGGCATATTTGTAATAACCCCAGATCTTTTGCCGCACCATGAGCGGTGGCCGGTGAGTATCGCGACAACGCCAACACGATGTCAACTCGCTGTGAGATCTGCACGCGGCCATAGCCCGGAACGATGCCAGGCGAGCGGAAATGCCCAAGAAAAAAGCCCCTGCGCGCCATGTTGTCAACACGCAAGGGCCGGTTATGGAGTATATCCCGCTCCCGGTCTGCCGATCCTTCGCCGGGTCGATCGGTGAGAGGTCGGGGCGTTTGACTGAAGCCCGAGTCTCTTGTCGGCAGGATGGCGATATTAGCAGAAGCGCCAAGGGTTGTTTGTCAATCCTAACAACCGCCCGAGACAGCCGCCGGCCGAACTGCCTAGGCATGGACTTGGCGGACGCGCAGGATAGCAAAAAGCCCCCGGCCGTGATTGACCGAGGGCTGCACCTGAGGCACGCAGTCTAGCGCAAAAGAAAAAGCCCCGCCAACGGCCCATAGGCAAACCGTGACAGGGCTCCGACTCTCCAGCCCCCCATTGTTGAAGGGGCCGAAGGTCTAGGCGCGAGGGCATTGTACTCAGGCGTCGCACCTTTGCCCTATGGCTGCCAAGTCGCCCGCGATCATCATCGAGCGTCCGAAGCTCTATCCCGTCCAAGAGGCGGCCATATTCGCCCCGGAGCGGTATTCGCTCATTGAGGCGAGCACGAAAGCCGGTAAGACGATGGGCTGCCTAGCCTGGCTCTTTGAGCAGGCATGCCAAGGGCGCGAGGGTTGGCAGTATTGGTGGATCGCCCCTTGGCGCCCGCAGGCCCAGATGGCCTACCGCCGGCTGAAGCGCAAGCTACCGCGCGAGTTGCGGACCTATAACGAAACCGAGCTCACGTTGACATTAGCCAACGGTGCCGTAATGCGATTTGTGGGAGGGGATAACCCGGACGGGCTATTCGGCGAGGACGTGCACGCCGCTGTGATCGACGAAGCAAGCCGCGTGCGTGAGGATTCCTGGCACGCCGTGCGCTCAACGCTGACCGCTACGAACGGCCCTATACGAATGATCGGGAACGTCAAAGGCCGCCGGAACTGGTTCTACCAACTCTGCCGTAAGGCTGCGGCTGGTGAACCGGGGATGACCTATCACAAGCTGACATGGCGCGACGCCGTTGACGCTGGGGTGCTCGAACAGGCCGAGATCGATGATGCGCGTCGGCAGCTGCCCGAGATGGTATTCCGTGAGCTGTATGAGGCTGAGGCATCTGACGATGAGGGAAACCCCTTCGGAATGGAAGCAATCCGGGCCAATATCGGCAAGATTTCGCCCCGCGATGCCGTTGTCTTCGGCTGGGACGTGGCCAAATCGATTGACTGGACGGTAGGAATTGGGCTCGATGACGCCCGCCACGTAGCCCATTTCTCGCGATTCCAAGAGCCCTGGGAAGAGACGACCGAGCGGATCTACCAGGAAACGGGCCGCACTCCCTCGCTGATCGACGCGACCGGCGTTGGTGACCCGATTGTGGAACGGCTAAAGCGGCGACGGATGCAGGTTGAAGGGTTCAAGTTCACCGCCCCGAGCAAACAGCAGCTCATGGAGGAGCTGGCACTAGCTATTCAGCATCGCGAGGTGACCTATCCTGACGGGCCGATCGTCGAAGAGCTGATGGCGTTTGAATATGAGTACACGCGCACGGGCGTCCGATATTCGGCCCCGTCCGGCATGCATGACGACTGCGTTTGTGCTCTGGCACTAGCAATTCACTATTCACCCAGCGCTAAACGCAAAGCCCAATCGTTCGCCGAGGTCTGGAGCTTTGACGACTAAGGCCGAAACCCTCAAACGATGCGTGCTCGACTTGGTCGGCGTCCGCTGCATGGGCCGCTATGACAACCAAAACCTGATCGATGCGCACGGCTATTGGTGCGATGAACCGGCGGTTATTGTGCGAGATCGCGGCGGCGACTGGTTCCCGTTTTGCTCACAGCACGATATTGGCTACGGCGAGTCGATAGACGTTGGCGCCTTGGTTTCAGCTCGGCTGGCTTCGCCCAAATACGATCCCAGCCCTCCCGGTATGCGTCCGAGCTCACCACGGGGTAGTTACGCTCGCTCATTTGCGAAAGGGAACGGGGCGTAGCGAAGTCACGGCCTGACGAATCATCCAACCGAGAATGCCGCCCGCGAGGCAAACGCATACGGCAGCCGAGATGGCATCCGAAAGCCGATCTGGCGCGACCCATCGCGGCAATTCATGTCCCGCAAACCATAGATACATGAGCGCACCCCAGAGGGCGAAGCGGGCTAGCACTGTCTGAACGATGGCCATTTAGCGGGACCTCTCGCGGAGTTGCATCCGGTGGCGGATCTGCCGGAATCTATCGCCGCATATCTTAGAGCAATAGACACGGTTATTACGCTTGCGTACGAAATAAACCCAGCAACACGGACACATTTGCAGATCGTCCGACAGATAGGCCATCACCTTTTGTGTCATGCCTTTACTATAGTGCAGGGCATGACATCTGAGGCAGCCGTCATGGTTTCGTTACAGCGACACCATGCCTTAGACGAGCTCGGAAAGGCACCAAAGCAGAAGGCCGGCGGGGACTAGAGCGGATAGCGGTGCATCGCCTCTGAGGGCCACAAAGGTGGCGGCCATGAGGGCGAAGGCACTGACGATTTTCAATAGTTTAGGCATGGCTTGAGCCTAGCAAAAATGAAGCGCCTGGCACTCGCTTAACGGTCCCGCAAAATTCAGGGTGCTCAAATCCACCGTGGCCGGCGCTAGGGGCAAGCGTACCTCGGCGTGACGATGCCCCCGCATGGCCTTTACGCTTCGGTCCCTTGTGGGCAACCGCTCACGGGAGCGGGCTAAGATCCAAAAACGCGGCGTCACAATGGATGTCGGCCAATCGGAATTCCCGACTGGTGCGTTTTGGTCACGGGGTACGATCTCGCTCCGCCCCGGTGAGATGGTTAACGCCACGCTCGAGCGGTGTATTGCAATGCTCGCGGGCAACCAGGCGGCGCTCGACCTCGAAGTAATCGACCTCGCCACGCAAGAAGAGATGCCATTGCATCCGGTGGCGATGCTCTGGAATCGCAAGCCGAATAATTTTCTAAGCGCGCGGATGACCCGTGAGCTATTCCTACGGCGCATGCAGCGTTACGGCCAATGCTTCGCCGTGGTCGATCGTGGCGCAAATGCTGACGGTATCCCGAAGCAAATCATGCCCATTTTCGACAGCGTCCGGGTAGTGGTTGACAACGTCACAGATCCGTTGGCGCCGGTTATTCAGGGCTTCCAGGTTGGAACGCGGCGGATTGCTTTGCTCCCGCAGGAGGTGCTTTGGCTGCGCTTCCCGAATGGGGAAACCATGTGGGACTATGCCGCCCCTGCTGCGATCGCATCCTACCCGGTCAAGGTTGACGCCTATGCCCGCGAATGGCAGTTGGGCGAACTCCGCAATGGTGGCCGGCCAAGTGGAATCCTGAAGCTCGGCGATGTGCCAGAGGATACAAAGCGCGGGATCATGGCTCAGTTCAAATCCACCGTCATGGGCGCGAGCAATGCGGCCAAAGTAGTCACGCTGAGCGGCGATATGGCGACCGGGGCGGGGTTTGAGCGCATATCACTCACCCCCGAAGAGATGTCCTACGTTGAATCTCGCGGCATCAACGCCCGCGAAGTGGCTTTGGCAATGGGCGTCCCTGGGGATCTGCTTTTCGGCCAATCGACATTTGACAACCAACGCTCCGCCAAGGTGGCGCTCTGGACCGAGACGATAGTGCCGCAACTGGACGTTATCGCCTCAGAGATCGACAGGCAGCTAATCGACGACCCTACCCATACGTGCCGGTTCGATGTTGACGGCGTAGATGCTCTCCGTGAGCAGCTAACGGACCAATACAACCGGGTTCAAAAGGTCACGATCTCGGACATCACAACGATCGACGAATCGCGAGAGGCCATCGGGCTCGAACCGCTCCCTAACGGGCTCGGCAAACTGACGCTTACCCCGTATCGCGCAATGTTCGGGGTCACCCCTGCAGTCCCAGGCGGGACCACTAACCCGCCGATGAAGCCCGATCCCTCGATGATGGATGAGCCCGACCCGGACACCGAAGAGGGCGCCGAACCGCTTGATATCCAAGAGGACGAGGGCGAAAGGGCCTCAAACTTCGCAATTCGCGAAGGTGCGAAGACTATCCGGGTTCATACGGACATCGTCCAAAGGCACCATAGGCTCGCGGCAGCCCGTATGCAAGGGTTTTTCGGGCGCCAAGGGACCGCGGTACGTGACCATTACGAAGAGTCGGGGAGCCTTGGCGATGCCCTCGAGGCGTCCCACTGGGCCGAACAGATCCGAAAACTGACCATAACTACGCTCGAGGCCGCGTCCGCCGACGCCGAAAACTCGATTAACCAGCAGATCGGGGCGGCTCAAAAGGGCCGCGTCCGCACTCACCCGCAGTCTGAATCCATCATTGCGGCGTATATACGCAAGCGGGCCCAGTTCACGGCCGAGAGCATGGACAGCACGACCCGCGAAGAGGTGACGGCGCTAGTTCATAGGATGATCGAAGACGGCGCCGATGCCGCGGCTATCACCTCGGCAATTGGCGACTACTTCGGCCCAGATGGGCGCGGTGGCCAGCGTGCCGAGATGTTTGCGGTAACCGAAACCTATCCTATGGTCAATCTCGCGGCCCGTAATGCCGTCTCAATGAGCGATGCGGCTGAGGCTAGGCGGTGGATTACCGCTCAGGACGATCGCGTTGACGACGACTGCCAGCCCCTCGAGGGCCAAACCACCGGAGTCGACGAGCCATATCCGAGCGGAGAAGAGCCCGGGGATGTGCATTTCGGCTGCCGTTGCGCCGAAGAGTTCGTGCTACGCGACCTCCAGCCATCCGATTTGGAGAGCAACGCGAAGCGCGCCATTCATCGCAAGTCTATAGAACTAGCCTTAATGCGCCTGGCAGACAAAATGGAGCGCGTTCTAGAGCGACGCAGAGCCAAAGATAAGGCGCCGCTTGTGGATTTTGAGTTTTGGATGGGACAAACAAGAGCAGCGCTGGCCGCACCAATGGCCGATGCCGAATTGTCGCTCGGCGAACTTGGGCTAGACCTCGAAATCGTTGCTGCGGCTTGGTGTCACGGCTCGATGGATATTGACGGCGATTATTCAGTCTTAAGCCGCAATGCTGCAAAACTGTCCGCTTGGATTGTGGGCAGCGAAGATGAAGAGGACAACTAAACGCCATGAGCGAACCAACTGCTTTTTACAACGGTATCCCGATGGTTCAGATCACAACTACGGGTACCAATACCTCGGGCCAAGCGATTCGCTATAAGAGCTTTCAGCCCGTCGGCTTTTCTAGCACGCCCAATTCAGGGTTTCAGCAACGGATTTTTACCCTTGAACGGTCGGCCTTTAAGGAGGACGGCAGCTTTGAGGGGCTAGCCTCGGCGTTCAATACCGAGGACAGCTACGGCACCGAATGGCAGAAAGGCGCCTGGACTGCCGGCGGATTGCGCGGCGACCAGACCTTTGCCTTTCTCTGGATGCATGATCCTTATGAGCCGGTCGGGGTTTTCCGCGCCGAAGAGCGCGAGGATGGGCTCTGGATCATGGGTCAATACGACGAGACGCCCGCCGGCCAGATAGCCCGCACGCGCGCCCAAAGCGGGAGCGCTGCCGAGCTTTCGGTGGGCTTTATGGTCAAGGCCACCGATCCGGCCAATGCAAACAAGTTCACAGAGACTGAGCTTGTGGAAGTATCCCAGATTACGCGAAACTTCGCGGCGCAACCGGGCGCAGGGCTGACCGCCGTGCGCTCAGATAAGCCGAAAGAGGTGACCGCCAATGCTGAGCCCGATCATTCTGCTAATAGTGCTGGGGTCCGTGCTCGCATTCGCGCACTTCTAGGGCTCTTCGCCTAATGGATTGTCCCAAATGCGGCGAGAAAATGGCCGCTTTGCGTGAGCATTACGTCTGCGTTAACGAAGATGGCACAGAATCGGAGCGCTCGGAATATACGTGCAAGCCATGCCAAGTCGGCGCACATCCGCTTTTGGGTTCGCACGATTGCGATTCTCGCGATGATCGCGGCCTGTGTACGCATCGAGCGGACTATGAAGCCGCTTTGGACGTGGCTAAGCTCGAGGATTAATAAGGGCAAGCCGCGCACGCCCTGATCGTTTGCCCTTAAGCGGTGGTGTCCGCGTAAATAACGCCAAGAACACATCAAACGCTTAAGGACAAAAACAGAATGGATATTGCAGCGCTAAAGGCTGAGCGCGATTCCTTGATGGAAACGCTCGGCAATGATGAGCTCGAGGGCGACGAGTTGGATAAGGCGGTCACCCGCGCCAACGAACTCGTGGGTGAGCTCAAGGATTACGAAGCCAAGCGCGGCCGCATTGCCGATGCTCGGGCAGCCATCGCGGCAGCCCCCGCAATTGAGCCCCTTGCGGGTCAGGCTGCGGCAGACGTTGCCGACCGGATGCTGCCCCGTGGTCATATGACCTCGCGCCAGGCTGCGAAGTACATTGCACAGTCGCGCGAATTCCGCCGATTTGTGGCCAATGGTTCGCATGGTGATGCCTCGGTTGCACTCGATGAAGAGGCTACCCGGGCTTTGTTTGGTCGCGTGTTCGGCACCCGTACCCTTTTGGGCGGTGATACCGATCTGGCCGACGATTTGGTCATCCCGACCCCGCTGCCTGGTATCGCAGAAAGCCTGCGCCGCCCGCTGCGTGTGGCTGACCTCTTCGACCGTCAGACCACTACAGCCGGTTCGCTGAGCTATGTCCGCGATACCTCCACCGCACCCGAGGGCGTGCCCTCCACGGTGAGCCCCGGCGGCCAGAAGCCCGAGAGTGAATACACCTTCGAGATCGTCAACAATCCATTTGCCAAGATCGCGCACATTCTGCCCGTCGTGCAGGAAGCGGTCGAGGATGTCTCGCAGCTCGCGGGTTACCTCTCTGGCCAGATGGTTTATGGCATCGAATACAAGCTGGACAGCGAATTGCTGAACGGCGACGGCTCGAACGGTCGTATCGATGGCGTGATCGATCTCGGTACCTCGGACACCGATCCGAACAACGAGCAGATCGTGCTTTCCATCCGTCACGCCAAGACGCTGGCTCAGCAAGCAAACGTCAACGAGGCTAACCTCGCGGTCGTGCTGAATCCCGCCGATTGGGACGCGGTCGAAACTGCGGTTGCCAGCGATTCGGGTATTTTCTTGAGCGGTACCGCTGCCTTTGCCGGCGTCGGCCCCCGTATCTGGGGTATGCCCGTTGTGGTTACTAATGCGATCACCCAGGGAACCGGCATTGTCGGCGACTTCGGGAGTTCGACGCTTTGGGAGCGCCAAACGGCCACCGTTTCGGTTTCGGACAGCAACCAGAACTACTTCGAGCTCAACATTCTCACGCTTCGCGCCGAGCTGCGCGCCGCGTTGCAGGTGCCACAGCCCGCACGGTTCACGGTTGTTAGCTTCGATCCGCCAAGCGCGTAAACTACCCTTCGGGAGAGTGGCTAAAGGGGCCCGGGCAACCGGGCCCCTTTTCCATGTTTGGGGCGATGATTGAGGACGCGTCGAAGCCTGCCGCTAAGATCCGCGGCGAATATGAGAGCCCCAAAGAGGCGCGGGAAAAGCGAGGCCAACTCAAGCCGACGCGCTGGCGCTTTATCCGTGGTCATTACGCGAATATTCCCCTAACTTTGAGGGTACCGCGTGTCTGATCTGATCCTTACTCAACAGCTCGATACGGTGCACCCATCCGCGGTCGCCGATACCGTCGGCGATGCGGTGGCGCTTGCGCTCACGGATCAGATGGTGGGCCTATCGTCTATCCAACGCATAACTATTGCGGCAGATGCAATGGGCGACACAGGCGACGGACGAACACTAACGGCGCACCTAACCGCCACTTTTAGCGATGACACAACGCAGACTTTCGACATTGACAGCGATGGCGAATGGGGCGGTAGCTTCCCGCTCGATAGCAACCTAATCACGCTACTGCCGGTTCTTTTGGAAGGTGGGCCGACGGTTATATCCGTAGCGCCGAATCTCTACCTCATCACGGCATTTGCGAAAGACGGTTGCTATATAACGGATTTCGAGGTAACCGCCGAAGAGACATTGCCGGATGAGGACGCCGACGGCGTACGCGTTTATGTGCTGGCAACGCAAACAGACGGGCTGGTGCCGGGACAAACAATCGGCACGCCAACGTCCTATTGCACCATTGCACAGGTAAGGGCGCTGGGCTTTGAGGATGAGGACACCTACCCCGACCAAACAATTGTCGATGCGATTGCACGCTCAACTGATGCGATCGACCGCTACACGGCCAACTTTTTCGCACCACGTGACCTGATTGTGCGCGCTGAGCTTGGATCGCGTGGCCTAGCCCCTGTCCCGATGACCTTGCAGTCCGTGACATCGGTGGAATTTGAGGCTACACAGCAAGCCATCGCCGTCAGTTCATATCGCGTGCATAGCTCAACCACCATCGGCGATTGGAACGGCGTGCAATTTGCGATAGCTGGCTTTGATGACACGATCTCGGGCGCCGAGCGCGAGTATGGGGGCTTTGCAACGCTCTTCGCCCCTGGCCGATACGTGCTCATCTCGGGCAGCTTCGGCGAAGCGACCGTGCCGGCTCGGGTCGTGGCTCAATGCGCCATTCTGGCCAGCGAGGATCTAAGCGGCACGCTCGATGTCGACTCAGCTGGAATTCAGCAAGAGCAGACCCCCGGATGGCGCCGCATTTGGAACGCTAGCGCGGATATGTCCCGGACTACGGGGAGCGCCCGCGTCGATCGGGCCTTGCGCGAATTCCGCCGGGACGTTTTCGCCGCCGTAGGGGTCTAAATGGCCACCTGGGACGATGCGGTAGACCGCGAGACGGCTTGGTTTCAGGCCGAACCGCCCGCTACTTTCAGCTCCGCGCCCGCTTTGCACAAGTCTGCTGGCGGCCCTTTTGACCATGTGCAAGCCTATCGCCCAAAGAATATGCCCGCCCGCGGCCGTTGGCTCTATATCTACCGTGATTATAGGAGCCCTCAGCGCGAGAAAGTAACCGATATGGGCGAGCGCCGAATACATGAGCACCGGCTTTTGGCGCATATCTTGTGGAAATTTGAAGAGAAAACCCGCAAAGCCGAGGATTCGGAGCGACACCTAGAAGAGGCAATAGCCCGGGTCCTCACCCGTATCCGTGGCCCCCAGGGAGACAAAACCCACGCCGGAGCCACCGAGGGGGCCGAGGGCTTTAACGACGTGGCCGACGTGAACGACGAACCTACGGTCGAATTTCTGGACGATCCGCTCGATGCTATCCGCACGAGCCAATCCGTGCAGGTGCTTATCACCTATGCGGCCAACGATTCATTTTTCGGATAGGGCAAGCAGGAGGGCGCCGCATCGTGGCAGGCATGACCGACGAACCGGCTAAGCGTACCGCGCATCTGCGCAACGATAACGGCAGCCCCTATAAGTGGCCATCCCTGGGAATCGAAAACCACGCCCCTGGCGAAGTGCTCCCCATTGAGCTCAATGTTACAGACGCGGTCCCCTTCGGGTTTATCGAGGTCGAGCCGCCCAAGGATGATGCCGCAAAGCCGGAAAAGAGAAAGGACACGCCAGCAAAGGCGCCCGCGGACACCGAAGAGGACAAAGCTGAATGACCACGCCCGCCCTTTTGATTCCGCGCCTGTCCTTTATTGGCCTGGGGAAAGAGACGACGATGGGGACGTTTCATTCCGCCACGGTCTATATCCCTGGTGAGCGTTATGCGCCTGATGAGCAGACCGCTTATGACGATGACGCCTCGATGCAGGGCAATAGCACCCGGCTCCAGGGCGTGGTTCAGGGCATCAAAGATTCCGCTTTCGGCTTTGATTGCAAACTGTATTGGGAATTGCTCGGTCACTTTTTCGTGGCGTTGGGCTATGCCGATACCATCGCGACGGGTCGCACTGTTACCGATGGCGCCGACACCTCGAGCACCACAATCACGAGCGCGTCCGCTGCCTTTACGGCGGCCGATGTGGGCGAGACGATCACGGGGACCGATATTCCCGCAAGCACGACCATCGCATCCGTCACGAACGCCACTACGGCCGTTCTTAGCCAAGCAGCGACCGGCACGGGGTCCTCGAGGACTTGGGTGCTCGGCACTTCCGGCACAACTCGCCACCTTTTCAAGCAAGCGAGCGCCGGCACACAGCCGCCGACATATTCGATCACAGACTTTAACCAACTGACCTCGAGCACAGGCACACGCGGATACCCCGGAATGATGCTCGACCAAATGGATTTGACGGCTCAGTCCAAAGAATTGCTCAAGCTCTCTTTGTCCTGGAACGGATGGAGCAGTGCAAGTCAGAGCAAGCCAACGCCCACGTATCCGACGATTACGCCCGGTCATGGTTGGCAAAGCGCCTATACCATCAACTCTTCGAGCAATAAGAACATTTTGGGCGCCACATTCTCGTTTGCGAACAACGCAGACGGCGAGCACACAGCGCAAAACTCTCAAGATCCTATCGTCACCTTT
>Ga0310813_10001116_pt1 | contig 16217 bp, 13 predicted proteins | sample YN3metagenome_FD_203086 | JGI IMG/M metagenome (GOLD analysis project Ga0310813, IMG submission 203086) | Soil microbial communities from experimental microcosm in Duke University, North Carolina, United States - YN3 | ecosystem: Engineered > Artificial ecosystem > Soil microcosm > Unclassified...
ATCGGCTGCCTCCAAAGTGCCACCAAAACCTTGTGTCCATCCAACTTTAGTAATTTCAATTCGAGTGGGATTGAAAAGTACCTCAATCGGATTTAGACTAAAGAAAGGCTTACCATTAATTGATTTCTCTTCAACTAATATTCTCAATTTTTCTAATTTCATAATTTCCGTCCTCTGCGCTCATTTTCTACGATTAATTTCCGCATTAATTTTCGCTCAACTTTAGCAGCTAAAGCATCGATATCAATTTGGGTGGCTGAATTGTTAGAATTGTTAACTTGCGTTCGCAAGTTAGGACTTGGAGGTGACTGAGGAGTAACAGGCAAGCGCTCTGGGTTCATTAAAATAGGAGAAAATTCCTGTATTGTTCTGTTTGGCAGTTCTTGAGACGCTTGCGGCGCGATCGCAGGTGAACTAGAAAATACTAAAGGTGTGTTTGATTTAGCCGAATTTATGCGGGTTTCTCGAACTACTAATTTTCGGGGTGGTGATGGCTGATGTGGGGTTGCGATCGCTTCTTCCGTTGCAACAGTATTCATTAACGTCTTCACCGCCTCATCTTGCCGAGATTGAGCATAAACAATCGGCACAGATTCTGACGCTAAATTGCCGTGATTCGGGACAGAATGTAGTGGAAGTGGACTGGATAGTGGCAGAGTATTAATCGGATTTTGCTGCTGGGGAATAACTGGCTGAGTATCAAGATTAACTCCTAAAGAAGCTGGAGATTTGGCTGAAACAAATTTAGCTTGAACTACCAGTGGTTGACTCGCCTCAGGTTGAGACGTTTGTGCATCGGCATTTGCCCCAAGAGAAATGCCACTTGCTGTTTGAGCTTCATCTTGCCGAGATTGAGCATAAACAATCGGTACCGATTCCGACTCTAAATTGCCCTGAATCGGGGCAGAATGTAGTGGAAGTGAACTGGATAGAGGCGGAGTATTGGTTGGGTTTTGTTGCTGGGAAACAACTGCCTGAGGAGCAGGATTAACTGTTAAAGACGTTGGAGATTTTAGCGAAGCGAATTTAGCTTGAACTACCGTTCGTTGACTCGCCTCAGGTTGAGACGTTTGTGCATCGGCATTTATCCCAAGAGAAATGCCACTTTCTGTTTGAGCTTCATTTGGCCGAGATTGAGCATAAACAATCGGCAGTTGTTCAGTTTTTAACTCTGCCACATTGTAATGACGTTGAGCGATCGCCAGCAGAGGTAAATGGTTAGCAAAACGCTGCGATCGCAAAATAATTTTCCTAGCCATCCTAGGACTAATCACCCCAGGTTGAATCAGCGGACGAGTGAGTCGCTGAAGCAGTTTGGGGTCAAAACTATCTGACTCAGTCATAGGATTTTAGATTATAGTTCTAGCAAGTGCTAAACCTCGCGCAAATGAAGGTTTTTTAATCCCTCGATGCACCAATTCAACCCGTTCAACTGCCACTTGTGTATCATTACTAGCTTCAAATTGAGGTCCCACCCATTTGACTGGATAAGCATCCTTGAAATTCCACCATGTGATAGGTAAACGCTTGCGATCTAAGAGCATAATCGTGCCGCTGCGTAGCTTAATTTGGCCTTTGCTGGCAGACGAGTACCAATCCCATAGGGAATCTATCGCTGTCATTCCGTGGCTTAAAACTAGGTTGGGATAAACCGTTCGGGTAGGAAATTTATGTATGTATTCATTCCTGCCACCTTCCTGATACTCCTCCAACTGAATTTCACTTTCTAGACCCGTAACTTCTGTAAATCCACCTGTGACTAACCCATCAATTTCCACCAAAAAATTGTAGGACATATAAGGGTCAAAGCGCGTTCCCAGTAAATCGGTTCCCGCAGCAAAAGCAGCATGAAGTCCTAATTTTGCAACCATATTTCCTCCAATTAAGTTTCTTTAGTCCCTTTCATACCAAATCCGCCCTATTAGCCCTCTTTTCATGATTGGTGTCGTAGAGACGTTTCGGCGGAAGTCTCTACAAGGTGAGGATAGCCTCAACCAGTACTATCAAGTCCGGCAAATCACCCATAATATCAAGTTCCTAGTTGCGATGCGATCGCTGAAGCGCAACTACAAACTTTGCAAAATTTTATTAAGGCATAAGCTGACGCGCATCTAAATTTGATAATGCGAGCGCCTGCAACCGTTTGCTGCCTTAGATTGCCCCGTAAAACTAGATGACGCACAGCTTATCACCGGACATGATATAAATCCATCGTTACAACTGCTGATTAATTCGGGCAATCTCACCCACCCACTGCTGTCTTTCCCAATGTTCCATTGCCATAATTTGGGCGTGTGGCCAGTGAAAGTGATATGCAATATATGCTACCTCCTCAAGTAACCGATGTGAGGGGTAGCACGTTACTCCCCCATCGGCACAGTTTCTACCTCAAATTCACCCTGACAGTGTGGACAAGTGACTTGGAAACGACTGTGACCGTTTTGATTAATCCGCTGATATAAGTCTTGCAAGTAGACCAAATCTGCAGAAAATAAACCCTCGATTGTCCTAGGATTTATTTGCTCCAGCGTGCCCAAATTCGTAATTACTCGCGACAAGAGAATAATCACCAAATAGCCAGGATTTGCTTGCACTCGTGGGTCGCGCAAGGGTGTAATCTCGTCATATGCTGTCGCCAGTCGCATGGTTCCTTCCCGATGAACATTGCCTTCTGAGTCTACATACCCTTGGGGCAAGATAAACGGAAATTCCGTCTGCTGAATCATGAATTAGCTCCTAATTCAAGACCATTTATCTACAGCGATTCCTTCGTGGGCAAGTTCCAACGTTTCGATCGCTACTTCATCAGACGTGGCATTTAGATCGGCTCCCGTCCAGGTTGTAGGCCAACAGTGGATCAGATTCCAGCGAATTTTTTCTTGACCAGTATAGTCTAGGAGGACAATAGAAATATCTCGGCGATCGGCATTTCCTTTCATCAAGTTCTGCCGCCATTTCCAGAGTTCGTCATTGTTAGTAATGCCACGTTTTAGGGTGATATTTCCGTAGTTATTCAAGCCGATTAATTTGCGTTTAGTGAGCGGATCGGTTCCTTCCCGATATTCCGTCGCCGTTTGGGATGAATTTAACCCCGTACATTCTCTAAATCCAGCATGAATAATGCCGTTCCATTCCACAAAAAAATTGTATCCAGCATACGGATCGGGTTGATGAGGTGCTTTGATACTTGGCATAAACAAATCTCCTGAGATTAATAGGAATTAAACGATTGCAACTCCACTAGAGCCTTGAATTAAACGCACTATGATGAATTCACTGGGAATCACGGGTGCTAAACCAATTTCGGTTACCACTTGCCCGGAATCGAGCGATTCTGGCGGGTTAGTTTCAGCATCGCATTTGACATAAAAAGCCTCTTCGGTCGTGGCTCCTTTCAGGGCACCTTGCTCAAACAAGGACTCAAAATAATGCGTTAATTCCCGCTCGATTCGCACCCAGAGCTTAATGTCATTCGTTTCAAAAACAACATCAGCTAGGTTACGTTCAATCCAACGATGTACGTTGATAAATAGCCGTCGCACGTTGATATAACGCCAATTGGGGTCTTTGCTTAACGTCCGGGTGCCCCAAATGCGAATTCCCCGCCCCGTCAAAGCACGAATGCAGTTCACGCCTCCTGGTTCATCTTTAGGATTGAGACGTTGCAATTCATCATTAGAAAAGTTGAAACTCAGGTCTAACGCACCCTCCAAAACATAGTTAGCTGGAGATTGATGGATGCCTCCCGCGCGATCGCTACTAGCGAAAATTCCAGCAACATGACCGCAGGGGGGGACATAACCCTGAGCATCTTTAACTTGTAACCAAGGAGCATACATCGCAGCACTATCGCTTGTTAGCTGTTGTATATCCCTTGCCGACACATTCTGAGAATCAAGGATAGCAAAGCGATCGCCTAACTTTTCGCAATGTTCGATCATCGCTGCTTGTGCGTCCAATTGTTGACCCTGATTTAAAGCCATAATATCGGGTGCACAAATCAGATCGATTCCTTCAAACGCTTCTAAGGCTTCCAATCCAGCCTTAAACGCTGCTAAAGTCGCTTGATTTCCCAACGGAACTACATAACACAGGCGACCGCCATTTTCAAAAAAACCACGCACTGCATAACCTAAGTAATTCGGCAGCGATGATTGTAGTTGACCAAAATAACCCTCAAATTGTGGCCATAGAGTCAGCATTTTCGGTTTATTAATGTCGTCGTTATTGCCAGCATTAACAAAACCTAAAAATGCAGGTATACCCGTGAGGAATTCAGGAACAGATGTTGGCAACACCTGCTCTAAATAAACGCCAGGGATGGGGTAGTTTGTAGCCATCATTTACCACCAGGCCCCGCCCACTGACTGAGTTGGAAGATAACGAATTCAGCGGGTTTGACCACAGCTACCCCAATCTCAGTTACGACCATACCCTGCTCGCGAATTTCGGGTGGATTGGTTTCTTCGTCACACTTGACGTAAAAAGCCTGCTCTGGCGTATCGCCAAACAAAGCCCCACTACGCCAAACCGTTAGCAGGAAGGCATTCACATTGCGTCGAATTCTTGCCCAGAGGTCGGGTGAATTTGGCTCAAATACCGTCCACTGAGTTCCCTCATCAATGGACTCGCGCAGATAGTTAAACAAACGACGCACATTGATGTACTTGAACTCTCCATTGGCATCACCTCCTATAGTACGTGCGCCCCACACCCGGATATTACCGTTGAGATAGCGGATGCAGTTGATACCTTGGGAATTCAGTCCAGCCTGTTGGGCTTTGCTGACGTTATACATTAGATCGGCTGCTCCCACCAAAACTTCGTTGGCGGGTGCTTTGTGAACGCCCCGTTGCGTATCTACGCGTGCATACACTCCAGCAATATGTCCGCTAGGTGGTACATCTCTGAGTCCGTCCCCTGATGGATTTTTTAGCTTAGTGATTGGGTCAAATACCTTAATCCAGGGGAAATAGAAAGCAGCATAATCTGAATTGTCAGGTAGAATCTTTGAGTTATTAATATTAGATTGATCGATTGCCTTGGTCTGGTCGCCATCTTGGTTAGTAGTAGGACAATCTAAGATGGCAAAGCGGTCTTGCACTGACTTGCAGTGGAAGGCGATCGCATCGAGTACAGTTTTGTTGGTAATACCAGGAGCTGCAACAATAGCAATTTCATCAATCGCCTCGAATTTGTCCAGGGCAGCTGTGACTGAGGCTTCGTCTTCACTCGTCACCCGCACAACATAGCAACGCGTACCCCCGTTTCTAAAAAAGCCGTACACAGCCTGAGCCAAATTATTCTGACCGTTGTCTAGGGAGAAGTCACCAAAGGATTTCTTAAATTCGCTGAAGTTTGTACATAGCTTTACTTCATCAGTTATTTTGTCACCTGCCTTTGAGGGAAAGGTTTCAGTCACGTAAGGGAAGTTTTCAACTGTTATAAATACCTGCGAATTATAGTTGGAATTAGGTTTATCAGTAGGAATGGTAATAGTATCTGGGATGACTCCAATAAACCCAGCGGTACTAGTACCAACACCAGCAATGGGGGCTGACCCGGATGGTACTTCTTGGACATAAACTCCTGGAGCGCTTTGAGACGGATTGAACACTACTGGCATTATTTTTACTCCTCAATAGAGTTGAATGAATGTGTTTTGCTTGAAACCCAAAAAACTACATTTGCCTGTTTATCAGGATGTAGGTTTTGGGTCTGACTTGTTCAACGGAAAATCTTTCTCTGTCACTTCACCTAAACCGAACTGTACGCTACCCCCTCCCTGCTGGTAGCCTTGGGCAAAAACAGATACATTTACAGTGCGCTTTTGTGCTTTGTTTTTGGGTGCCTCTAAGCCACTGAGTAGATACTTTCCTTCATCGTTACTGAAGGTATATTCACCGCTTCCCTGTATTTGCACTTTGGCTGTGCGGACAGAATGACCTTCTGGGTCTTTGATTTGACCTTTGATTCCAGACGGTGGTAGATCGATATTGGCGGTAAACTTAGGTTTACCCTCGTTATCGCCGGAGGGTACAATCGCCGTGGTCTGGGCAGAGTCGTAACGGGTGCTAGTTCCCGGCAATGTTGCCGTCAACGTATAGTTGCCATCGGGCAAATCGACAAAATAAAAGTATCCATCAACTGCGGTTCTGGTGCGATCGGGACGCTCAGGTAAAGTCTCCCAATCAGCTCCGTACTGTAAGGCTTTCAGCGCCAGCTTGGTTTTAAATGGCTCTGGCATCTCAGTGATTTCAACTATAGCTCCGCCAATAGTTTGACCCGTTTCTTTATCAGTGACTTTTCCTGCGATCGCCACCTGATGACGGATTTTCTCTGTTGACATCATCATGTTTCCCTTTGAGCAACTTGTCAAACTCAGGCCAACTTGCAATTCCATACAATACCTTTCCTACTAAGTAGGTTAGTATTAATATTTGTCATAAAGGTAGGGCAGAGGGCAGAAGGCTCCAAGGCAGAAGCGAGAAGACAAGAGGATTTTAGTCTCTTAACATTTGTTGACATACCTGCGTTTATTTGTGCCTACTACTTATCCCGAACCTTTTTCGATGGAAGGCTCAATCGACAGCTGCTTATCCACCACCAGTGGCACAGGTTCCCCAATTTCATCCACCGATACAGCAATAGTGACGGTGTAGTTGAGCGTTGGCTTAGGCTTTCCGCCGATCGCTTGCCAAAATTCCCCTAAACTTTGCAATAGACTAGGACGCAGGACGACTGCTCGTATGGGAAGCTCTTGTGTCTTGAGACTTCCCTGAAGCACCTCCACTGGAAGTTCTGGATAGCACAGCAGCACCTTCATCACTTCACCTAGTAGATAGTGTTCTGTCTGCGAATCCGACTTTTCACGAGGCCAAGCCGTAATCAGGTAAGAGCAGTCCACCCGTGTTGGAGGGTACTTTTTGAGTGCCGTGCCGTTGCTTTGGCGTTCCACCGACCAATCCTTGCTACGCAACCCAAGGTTTTCTCGCACATCGTAGAGGAAGAGGCTGATTGCCGGGGGTGTCACATAATTGACAAACTCACTGTCAGGTGTGACAAAGCTAATTGCGACTTGCGGCAACAGGCTATCTGGCGAATTTGACGAGACTAAGTCTAGCGGCAGTTCGCGCTTCAGCAGTTCCTCCAGGGTTCTATCTAAGTCTTTGAGCATAAATCATCCTATTTGGGATTAAAGAATCTAACAAATATTCCGAGGAGCCATTGACCTGCTTGAGTATCATGCCCAAAAGTTAGGGTGGACAGACAGATTCAGGCAATACCTCTCACTCAGGTAGATACATAGCCGAACTGTCATTGGGCCTAACGTGCAAATAGCGCTCGGTCGTTCCAATTCTGGAGTGTCCCAAAGTGCGTTGAGTCAGATGCAGCGGAGCACCGTGATCGAGACTATGAGAAGCGTGAGCGTGTCTCAACCAATGTGGGCTAACATTTTCGTTAATCCCAGCCCGTTTAGCCGCTGCCTTGACAATTCGGAAAACTCTGGTGCGTTCGAGGGGCTTACCATTTTTGGAACGAAACACCGGGTCACTAGCATTGGCATCTACTCTTAGTTGTTGCAGTTGTGTCCAAAGCGTTGCGGGTAATAAAATAGTGCGGACCTTTCCCCCCTTGCCTTGCACAGTAATCTGTCCTGTCTCACCTCTGGGCACCGTGTCCTTCCAGCAGAGCTGACAAAGTTCGCTGACGCGCAAACCAGCCAGATAAAGCAGCCGCAGAATCAAATAATTCCGCACATCTTTCTCACAAGCCATCATCGCCGCCACTTCGGCTTCAGTCAACAGCCGCTCCGTCAGGGCGTCCTTCCCTTTGGGCGATCGCATCAACACGCCGAGATTGACCTCTAATACCCCAGTGCTAGAGGCAAACTTCAGGAAAGATTTGACGGCTGCGATCGCAATCCGCTGGCTATTAGGAGCCATCCCTTCAAGCGTCTTCTGCCACCCCTGCATATCTGCTAAAGTGACCAAGTGGAGGGGCTTATTGACGTAACTCAAAAAGCGATGAGCATAACGGCGGTAAACATCAATAGTGCGGGGCGATCGCCCGAACAGCCACATCTCGACCAACTGAGCAACAGCATCAGTGGCTAATAAGGCATTTGTTTCGTTAGAGGAAACCGCTCCCATTCCGTACCAGGTGCGTAGGTTTCCCGATCATACCTTGGGTGTTTCCCCCCGAGCGCCATTCACAACATAAGACTCCTGTACTGTCGGTCGGTTTCCCCAAAGGGGGCTACACGCCTCGTTTCCCCGAAATTACGTCTACGTAAGATTCTCGACGTAGAGGGGCTAACCCTAAAAAATTTTAGGAGAAGAAAAACCCTACGCAGTAAACGTTTCAGACGCTAAACTAATTATCACATTGAAAAAAATGTATTACTGTGATTCGATCTGTGGTATGAAGAGAAGGATAAACTAAACGTCTGAGGAGAAAAAATTAACGAAAACAACCGTCGAAAGCCCAAAAAAAAACGGTTCAGTGGTTACCCGCCTACTGACCGCCCAGAGCATTAAACGTTATCGCTTTAATCGCTTCGTAAAATACTATTACCCAATAGTAAACGAAACGATTACCCTAAGCAAGTTATCGGTTCAGTGGAAACCAAAGAACACGTACTAAACTATTGAATTAAATTGTACGCTTAAAAGAGTACTGGCACCATACCCGATAGGTAGAAAAAAGCGATCGCTCTGGACGAAAAAGTTTAAACGGTAACACCTGAGCCTCCACGTCAAATTAGGAGGACAGATGATCGCATCCGTAGACTTTAACTCAGCCCCAACCCCCGAAACGCCCACCCCGTCAGCGTTAGGAGATAACGCTTTAACGAAGAAGAAGCCCCTTACGCCCCTCCAACAACGCCTCCTCGAAGGCTTAAACGTTTTACCGGAGGACATCAGCCTATGCTTGCTCGATGGCGAAAAAGCACCTCACGGCGCTGGGTGGCAGGCTAACCCATTTACGAAAGCTCAGGTGGCTGAAGCCATCGTTAACGGTATAACGCTCCGAAACACCAAGGGGGAGGAGTGGTACCTTGAATCGTCAAAGATTAAAGGGTACGGAATCATCACTGGTACGCTTATAACCGTTAACGGCGAACGTCATTACGTAATGGCTTTAGATAACGATGGCCCCAGCGCAGGCGTAAAAGTTACTGAGTTGTCGGGAGGTCTCGGTTTACCGAAAACTTTAGCCTTCACCAGTGGGCGGGAAGGACGGTGCCAGTTTTTATTAGTTATCCCTGAAGACTTCGCCCCCAACGTTCAGTCAAAAATAATTATCACCCAACCTAAAACTGAGACTCAAGAGTTAGAGCAATTGGAATTCCGGTGGACGGGACACCAAAGCGTTTTACCGCCTAGTGTTCACCCGTTAACGGGTGAGTACGTTTACGTTCAAGGTTGTGCGTTTGAGGAAACAGAAATCGCGATCGCGCCCGATTGGGTACTAGAGCAAATGCTAACGGATAAAGCGCCTACTTCTCCTAATCCAACCGTAGAGGCTCCGCCAAAATTCACACGGACAACGCAAACTAAAAACCAATGGTCTAACCGTGAATGGGCGCTATCGTATCTCGAATCCTTATCGCCCTCACGAGCCGACAACTACGATGACTGGGTAACGGTAGGAATGGCACTCCATAGCGTGGGTGACGATTCGTTACTAGTAGATTGGGATGCCTGGAGCCGGAACTCAACGAAGTACAAGCCTGGGGAATGCGATAAAAAGTGGCGTTCGTTCGGTAAACGTTCAGGGCGAAAACTGGGAACTTTAGGCTTCCTGGCTAAAGTTGACGGGTGGCGATCGCCTTTTGAAAAGCCTTCAGGCCGTAGCTACGCTGGCGGTATCGGTTCGGGTTCGGGCGGCAATGGCGGTAACGGAAATAAGGGACGAGGTACGGGCGGCTCCGGTGGGAGTGGAGACGGAGGCGACGGGAACGACGGGAACGGAGACGATAACGGGAAGGTGGTTAAATTTCCTGGGGCTGACCCAGAAACGCAAGAATGGATCTTTAGCGAAATAGATACCTTCATTGCTCAGGGCGTTACCGGTTCCCAGCTTACGGCTAAACTTAACCGTTTAGCCGCAGCAAGCCAAATTTACGTAGGTGAGCTACGCAAACTTTACTACGAGCGCCTTAACGAATCGGATTTAGAGGTGGAACGGGACGCTAATCAAGGCGAAATTGAAAAACTCCTTACGATAACCGAAACCTCTTTAGATTTAAACGACTACCTTCCATCGTTGTTGGCTCAACCAATAACGCTTTGGTGCAATTGGATGGCTATTCGTCCCGCCGTTGCCCTCACAGCTTTGTTGGCTGGGGTATCGAGTCTTCACGCAGTCGGCACCGAATTAGTTATCCGCCGAAATCAAAACTTTAGGGTTAATGGCTCGATAAACTCGGCGATCGTTAGCGAAAGTGGTCAAAAGAAATCGCCCATTCTGGCCAATTTAATTCGCCTACCGTTGAACAAACTGAGCGAGGAAAAGGAAGACGGTTACAAGGCAGCGATGGAAGATTACAAGACGGCGCTAAAAGCGTGGGAAGCCTCGAAGGATGAAGACAAAGGGGACAAACCCGAAGAACCGGAAGAACCCAGGCTCTATTACTTTACCAACGCTACGGGAGAAGCTATCCCCATTCAGGCACAGAAAGCACCTGATAAGGCACTTTTTGCGCTAATTGATGAGCTATCTGGCCTCTTCAACAGCGCTAATTCCTACCGGGGAGGGAAGGGTAGCGACAAGCAAGATTTTCTTTCGTACTTCGATGGTACAGGGCAAACGGTACTCAGAGCAGTGGGAGTCAAGGCCAAACTTCAACGCATGAACCTCTCGATATTCGGTACTATCCAACCCGAAATACTTAAGCGCCACATCGGGGACTGTTCCGATCCTGATGGTCAGTGGGCGAGATTCCTTTTCGTTAACCAACCGCTCGAAGCTTCAACGCTAGCGGACGACGATGAGGAGGTAGTTCAGGTGCACGAACTGCTCGCCGACGTTTACCGCCAAATTGACAACTTACCCGTAATGGAGTATCGCCTCTCAAGGCAGGCGTTCAAACGTTATCAGCCAGTCTATGCCGAACTCGAACGGTTACGAGTTACTCACCCTAAAGGCGGGATGCGAGCCGTCTACTCGAAGATGGAGGGGTACATCGGGCGTCTGGCATTAAATTTACACGTACTTTGGGAGTTGGCAGCGGGTAAAGCGTGTCCCGATGAGGAGATACCACTTTACATCCTGGAGATGGCGATTCGGTTAGCTAAGTTCTATTTCGGGCAAGTTAAGCTCATCCACGCCGACTCGGATGACGAAAGCGTACCTACCCAAATCCTAAGGCTTGTGGAGTTGTCTAAGAGGTTAGACCTTAACGGAAAAGACGGATGGATTAAGGCTCAGGCGTATCGAGAACAATTCGCCAGCAAGAAACGCCCATCGGCTCAACAGGCGCGTGATTGGATGGTACAAGCCGTAACGCTGGGCTACGGGCGTACCCGTGGTTCGGGTAATCGTTTGGAGTACTTCTGGAAGTCTGGGGAGAACGATGGCGGTAACGGTAATTTTTCTCCCACAGCTCCGCCCAACTTAGGGAACTTAGGGAAACTTAGGGAAGACTTAGGGAACACCCTTCCCTACGTTGAAAGCGTTGAAAATAAAGGATTTGAGGATAACTTAGGGAACTTAGGGAAGGGTACCCCTACCTTTTCCCAAACACCAACTGTGGAAGATTCCTTGCGCCAAAGTGACACACCTTGCGTTGACGTAAGGGAATCAAACGTTGAGGCGATAACGTCAGACCCCCCACCCAACAGTGGAGAATCCTTAACGCCCAATTTCACCGAAAAATCTTTAGAGGGGGGGTCTGTTCCCGAAGCCTCCCTAACTTCCCTAAGTGAACCCGCAAACGTAGACGTAGAGCGCGATACGCACTTAGGGAACAACTTAGGGAACCCCTTCCCTAACTCTTCCCTAACTTCCCTAACTGAGGGTAAGGCTGACGAAGCCCCCCAACTCCGGGACGTAGCACACAAAATGATATGTTGCGCCGTAGCAGCCGATGTGGAAACGCTTTACGCCGAAGTGCCCCAAGACCAGATCCACGCGGCGAAAGAACTTTTAGCCGACGAAGAGCGCCTAACTTTTGAGGCAATCGCTAACGGATGTGCCACTATCTCTCCACGCCTTAACGCCAACTTAAAAGTAGACCCGATAGGTATCCCCGATTGGGAAGCAACGCAAGGCAAGGAAGTATTTGGGGGCTTTAGAGTTGGCGATCGCGTCCGTTTCGACGATGGACGCCAAGGCGTAGTTTGCGATCCGGAATCAGACTCTACGCCCTGCGTGTTAAACGCCCAGGACGAACCGATATGGTACGAAGACTTAGTCCCTGTGTGGTTTGACGTTTACGAAATAGGTCAACCCGTGGCTTGGTTTATGGCGGAGATGCTTAGTATCGTTGGGGCGTCGGAGGTCCAAACCTAACGCCAAACCTACCCCCACGCCAACGCCAGGGGGTTCACAAATCCCAACCCCCCTGGCAACAAATTCCACCCTTACCCCTCCCTATAACCATGCCTAAAAAGAAAAGTACTCCTACCGAAGCTCAACCGAAGAAACCACAGGTGCTTGCCTTAAAGAAAAATCCTTCCACGCCACCCCTTGAGGCTCACGTAAAAGCCGATGCGCCCCTAACGCTAGAGATTGAATCTGACCCACCTGTGGTATCGTCCACAGAAACAACGCCTGAGGTGTTAGCCGAATCCGCTGATGCTCTACCCCAGACTGAAACTATAACGTCAACGGCTGAAGCTGAATTAAAACCCGGTGCCCCAAGTCCGACGCCAGGAACTAAATCAGTGCGTCCTGTACTCAGGAAAAAATCCGATCGCGTCGGTGAGGGTGAGGTATCAGTCGATGCGTCAGGTACTCCTGGATTGGTCGATAGCCCTGGAGACGACGCCCTGTTTCAGGCTGTGGGTATCATCGTTGGGGATGTAACTTTTGATGATGACGGTAAAGGAAAGGTTTCCTTTGGGGGCAAAGACTTCCCCTTGTTTTACGCGTCCTCACACAAAAGGTCTTTCCTGGCGTTACAGATGCAAATAAAGAATACGGGCGTTTCGTGTCAGAGGCTAATCGTATACCCCCGCATTACCCACTTTCCCAAACGAGAGCAGCCGCACTTGGTAAGTTTTCAAGTCGTGGGTTTTTTGCCAGAGGGTAAAGAACAAGACGCTGGGGGTATTGCCAAAACTCTAGGGGATTTCGAGTTTAAGTTAGCAGGGCTTTGGCAGTTTATCCCCGTTTGCCAGACCCCATGCGTGTCGGTTTTTAAAAATTATACGACGGAACGTAAGGACTTTATCAAGGCCGCCGACGTAGCGGTTAAAGTTAAATTTATGAAGGGAAGTCATATTCCTTTAACGTGGAAAGACGCTCCCGTCCGTCCGTTTCGGTTTAACCCTAAACTCGATAAAGAACATCAGGGACACGCTGCTTTCGTTCAAGTCAAAGCCTTATTCGTACCAGATAAGGATGTGTTTCAAGTTTTAGCGTTAACTTCGACGCCAGCATCTAATCCGCCACGTTTTTTGAAGGCAGGGAAAAAGGATAAGCTCCAGGTGGCCTCCGATAAAATCAGAGCGGCGAAGGGAGTTAAGGGAGATCAAGTGAAACCTCAAGTTGTTAAAAAGTAGCTCTCTGGGGTTAGGGTTTCAGCATGACTTTTACTTTAACTTCTCGCTCATTCCACCCCCATTGATCGCCAGCGGGGAGTCGTTACGGGACGAACCGATAACTTTTACTTTTTGGTTTTTGGGCGAGACGCTCGAAGACTCGAAGAGAGCTTCGCTATCGCCTCTTTAACGCCTAAGTAAAAGTAATGGTTATTGCACGGAAATTTGAGTATAACGCTTGAATTGGGGTTTTTATTTAAAGTCAGAGTCCGAATTAGATTTTCGTTCAAAGTTAAAGTTGCTTAGCTAGTCAACTTTAACCTCATACGCCACCCTTTAAAGTTTTGGAGGTTGACTTTTAGCGTAAAATCTGATGCGCCAACTTATGCGTCAAACCCGTTGACCTCAAGCTTAAAATTTAGGCGACTGGCGCTGACCTCAAATTTTCGCTCACGCTCACGCCCTGACCTCAAGTTTTGGGGTGGCATCAAGATGGCCTCAAGGTTTAGGGACTTAACCTCAACTTGCCCTAAAGGACACCTAAAGCCTCCCTAAAATTAACCTCAAAGAGTAAAAGGTTGAGGTTAAGGACACCTAAAGTAAACCTCAAAGTTTGGGTTTTGAGGTCAAGGTGGCCTCAAGTGCCCTTCATTTGGCCTCAAGTTGGCCTCAAGCGATCGGAGATTAACCTCAAGGCGACCTCAAACTTTTGACCCAGACCTCAATGCTGAGGTCAAAATCTTGGGTCAGCCCTCAACGTTGACCTCAAACTTTTGACCCAGACCTCAACTCCCAGCCCCCAACGCTTAAACGAGCAGTCGCCTCACGATTTGGGTTTAAGGAACACCCGCTTCCAGCGTTGAGCGTTGCGTTGAGTCAGTTTACGCTCAAACGCCTTACTTAAAGTTTAGCGCTACTTAGTACGCTTATAGTACGTCGAACGGCTAATCCCCAAAGATTTGCAGATGTCGGCAACGGAATCCGTCGAAGTCTCAGCCAGTTTAGCGGCTTGGGCTATCTTCTTTTCGGTAATCGTTTGTTTACGTCCCCCTTTACGTCCACGAGCACGGGCAGCGGCTAACCCTGCCATCGTGCGTTCACGGATAACGTTACGTTCAAATTCCGCCAGAGAGCAGAAGATGTGGAAAATGAGTGTACCGTTGCTGGTTGTGGTGTCAATACTTTCCGTCAAACTAGCGAACCCGATTCCCTTGGCGTTAAGGTCTTCTACGAGTCCGATGAGGTGTTTTAGGGAACGTCCCAGACGGTCGAGACGCCAAACCACAAGGGTATCACCGGGGCGTAGATGTTCCAAAGCTTTATCGAGTCCAGGACGCGACTCTTTAGCGCCACTCGCCTTGTCCGTAAAGATTTTTTCGCAATGGGCTTTTTCCAAGGCGTCCGTTTGCAAATCCAACGTTTGCTCGTCCCGGCTGACACGGGCGTATCCGATTTTCACGGTTAGAGTGTCCGATAACTCATCTACTCTATTGTCTCACGAGACACTGATTAAGAGACGAGTTAAGCGACACGAAAACCGGGGATTTGGGGGTACGTCTTGTCATTTTCAGAAGACGACTGCAATAACCAGAAGAGGAGTTCAGTAACGTCATTAGACGACTTCATTGCAAGGTCTTTTATTGAACTCCTGTTCTGTACTCTGCAACGATGCGAGAGACGGTAGGTGGGCTGACATTGTATAGCCTTGCCATCTGGGCGGCAGTTTTACGTCCTGACAGGACGTTCTGTGCAATATCGGCACGCTGGATGGTAGAAAGTTTCTTGCGCCTCCCTCCAACACGTCCTTCAGCACGGGCTGCGGCTAGACCAGCGTTGGTGCGTTCGCGAATCATGGCACGCTCAAACTCGGCAAAGGTGCCAACCATGTTCATCATCATGCGACCTGCCGGTGTGGAGGTGTCAATCGCTTCCGTGATACTGGAAAAATGGGCTTTGGCAGCATCAATCTTCTCCATAATCAGCAGCAAGTCTTTGAGAGAGCGGGAGAGGCGATCGAGTTTCCAGACGATGACGGTGTCACTTTGTCTCAACTGCTCCAGCATCTTATGAAGTTGCGGACGATCCCAACGACCACCAGAGGCAGACTCTTCAAAAATGCGCTCGACTCCAGCTTCCTGAAGAGCCTTCTTCTGGAGCGCATTGCTTTGGTCATCACCCTTTGAGATACGAGCGTAGCCGAATAACATGGCAGTACCCTTTCGCAAATGAACGTTTATGAAAGCCTTGACCCGCCCACGACAGATCACACTCCAGCTTCTTTCATAAACCTATTACATTAAGCCACCAAAAAGTAAAACGTTTTTGAAAGAATTTAGGTTCCCTCACGACGAAGAGCCTCGAACAAATCGTCCACTTCCTTTGGTGGTCGTCCATATGCCTTGAGGAAGGCGACTAGCGGTTCGGCAGCCGTTGGATCTGCTTTGATATCGGATATTAAATCATTAATAGCTTTGTGGACACGTAACCAACAGGGACTTGTACCAG
>Ga0310813_10001117_pt1 | contig 16215 bp, 15 predicted proteins | sample YN3metagenome_FD_203086 | JGI IMG/M metagenome (GOLD analysis project Ga0310813, IMG submission 203086) | Soil microbial communities from experimental microcosm in Duke University, North Carolina, United States - YN3 | ecosystem: Engineered > Artificial ecosystem > Soil microcosm > Unclassified...
CCGCGGTCTTCGCCTGGCTGCTGCTCGGCGAGCGTCTCGGCCTCGCGGAGATCGCGGGCAGTGCCGTCATCCTGTTCGGCATCTGGATCGCGCATCAGGGCTCGCGGCGCGATTTGGCCGCCGAGGCGGCCGCTGCGGCCGCCGCGCCGGGCGTCGCCGCATGAGCGCGGCCCGCACGATTCCGTTGCTCGGCCTCGCCGCCTGGTCGCTGGCCGCGTTCGGCTTCTTTTTCGCGTGGGTTCTCCGCGTCTCGCCGAGCGTCATGGTCGAGCCGCTGATGGCCGATTTTCAGGTCGGCGGCGCGCTGCTCGGCACGCTTTCGGGCCTCTATTTCTACACCTATGCGATCTTGCAGGCGCCGGCCGGGCTCATGATGGACCGCTGGGGCCCGCGCCGCGCGCTGGCGTTGGCGGCGTTCGTCACGGCGGCGGGCTGCGCGCTGTTTGCCGCGGCGCCCTCGATCGAGGTCGCCTATCTCGGCCGCCTCTTGATCGGCGGCGGCGTCGGGTTCGCGTTTCTCGGCAGCCTCGTGCTCGCCTCGGCATGGTTTCCACCGCGGCGCTTCGCGATGTTCTCCGGCCTCGGCATGAGCGTCGGCCTCTTGGGCGGCATCGCGGGCCAGGCGCCGCTGGCGATGATCGTCGAAAGCGCGGGCTGGCGCGAAGCGATGACGGCGCTCGCGGCTGCTGCACTCGTGCTGGCGGCGGCGAGCTGGCTCGTCATCCGCGACGGTCCTTCGCCGCGCGCGCAGCAGCCGCCTTCCGGCGGCGGCGAACCGGTCCTCCGCGGCCTCTGGATGGTGGTGCGCCGCCCGCAGACTCTCATGATCGCTCTTTTCGCCGGGCTCATGTCGGCGCCGATGCTGTCGTTCGGCGCGCTCTGGGGCGTGCCCTACACGATGCAGGCTTATGGCCTCGGCAAGATCGAGGCCGCCTCGGTGATGGCGCCGATCCTGTTCGGCTTCATCGCGGGTGCTCCGGCCTGGGGCTGGCTCTCCGACCGCATCGGGCGGCGGAAGCTGCCCATGCATGCGGGTGCCATCACCGGCTTCCTCGCCACCGCCGGCGCCATTTACATCCCGGGTCTGCCGCTCGTGGCCTATAGCGTGCTGCTGTTCTTCATGGGTTTCGGCGGGGCCTGCATGGCGGTGAGCTACGCCGCCACGCGCGAACACAACGCCAAGGGCGGCACCGGCGCGGCGCTCGGCTTCGTCAACATGTGCTCCGTGCTGGGCGGCGCCGTGTTCCAGCCGCTCCTGGGCTGGCTGCTCGACCTGCAATGGGACGGCAATCTGGTCGCCGGCGCGCGCGTCTACGCCGTCGAAGCCTATCGGCTTGCGTTCATCGTGCTGCCGGCGCTGCCCATCGTCGGTTTCCTCGCCGCGCTGCGCGTGCGCGAGACCTATTGCCGGCCCTACGCCGCGCCGGCCGAGCGCGTCCCGGCCACGGTCGGCGCCTGATCGCTCAATCCACCCACGCCACGCGCAGCATGTTGGTGGCGCCGGGCGTGCCGAAGGGCATGCCGGCCGTGATGACGATGCGCTCGCCGCTCTTGGCGATGCCGTTGGCCTTGGCGGACTCTTGGGCGTAGCGGACCATCTCGTCGATGTCCGAGACGTCGTGGCTGAAGAAGCAGTGGACGCCCCAGGCCAGGGTCATGCGCCGCGCGGTCTGCGTGCGGCCGGTCAAGCAGAGGATCGGCACCGGCGGGCGCTCGCGCGAGGCGCGCTGCGCGGTGGAGCCCGAGCTCGTGTAGGTGACGATGCAGGCGGCCGCGATGGTGACGGCGACCTCGCGCGCGGCCAAGGTGATCGCGTCGGAGGCCGTCGCCTGCGGCGGCGGGTGCGACGCATCCATCATCAGGCGATAGGCAGGGTCCTGCTCCACGCGGCGGATGATGCGCGCCATCATCTCGACCGATTCGACCGGATAGGCGCCGCTCGCGGTCTCGCCGGAGAGCATCACGGAGTCGGCGCCTTCGTAGACGGCGTTGGCGACGTCGGACGCCTCGGCGCGCGTCGGCGCCGGATCGCGAATCATCGAATCGAGCATCTGCGTGGCGACGACGACGGGCTTCCCCGCCTTGCGGCCCGCGCGCACGATCTGCTTTTGCAGGCTCGGCACGTCCTCGGGCGGCAGCTCGACGCCGAGATCGCCGCGCGCCACCATCACGGCATCGGAGAGATCGACGATCTCGTTGAGGCGGTCGAGCGCCTGCGGCTTCTCGATCTTCGACATGATCGCGGCGCGGTTGCCGACGAGCTTGCGGAGCTCGGCCACGTCGTCCGGCCGCTGCACGAACGAGAGCGCGATCCAATCGGCGCCGAGGGACAGCGCGAAGTCGAGATCGCGCAGGTCCTTTTCGGTGAGCGCCGAGAGCGGAAGGATGGCGCCCGGCAGGTTCACGCCTTTCCGCTCGCTCAAGTCGCCGCCGGTGACGACGGTCGTCTCCGCGAAATCGGCGCCGACCTTGTCGACCCTGAGGCGGAGCCGGCCGTCGTCGAGCAGCACCATCTGCCCGGGCTTCATCGCCGCGAACACTTCGGGGTGCGGCAGCGGCGCGCGGCGGACGTCGCCGGGTGTCACGTCGAGATCGAGCCGCAGCGGCTTCCCTTCGCCCAGCGTCACCTTGCCGGCCGCGAACTTGCCGACGCGGATCTTCGGCCCCTGGAGGTCGACGAGGATGCCGATCGGCCGCGCGAGCTCGCGTTCGAGTTTCCGGACCGCGTCGTAGCGCGCGCGATGGTCGGCGCGCTCGCCATGGCTGAAATTCAGGCGGAAGAGATCGGCCCCGGCTGTATGCAGCGCCTTGATGCGGTCCGGCGTCGACGACGCGGGCCCGAGCGTGGCGATGATCTTGGCGGCACGGCGCTGGATCATGTGCGTTGTCTACCAAAAAAGCCGGAGATTTGAACCCCGAAGACGCGGAGTCACGGAGAACAACGAACCCCCGCGCCGAAGGTGCACGATGGCTCTTCTCCGCGTCTCCGTGCCTCCGTGGTTCAACTGATCAGGATCGCACGGAAGTCGTTGACGTTGGTGAAGGTGGGGCCGGTGGTGAGGAGATCGCCGAGGGCGCGGAAGAAAGAGAAGGCGTCGTTGGCCGTGAGGCACGCGGCGGCGTCGAGCGTGAAGTCGCGGGCGCGCGCCAGCGTATCGGGCGTGATCACGGCGCCGGCGTTGTCTTCGCTGCCGTCGATGCCGTCGGTGTCGGCGGCGAGGGCATGGATGCCGCGCGCGCCTTTCAACGCCAGCGCAAGTCCGAGCAGATACTCGGTGTTGGGCCCGCCGCGGCCGCGCCCCTTGATCGTGACCGTGAGTTCGCCGCCGGAGAGGATCACGCAAGGCTTGGCGCGGCCCGGGTCGGCCGCGGTCTTGCGCGCCAAGGCGGCGTGCGCGGCGCCGACCTCGCGCGCCTCGCCCTCGACAGCGTCGCCGAGCACGATCGGCTCGATGCCGAGCGTCAGCGCCTTCGCGGCGGCGGCGGCGAGCGCGTCCTTCGGTGTGGCGACCAGATGGAACTCGGCGCGCGCCAGGCGCGGATCGCCGCGCTTCGGTGTTTCGTCGGCCGCGGCCTCGAGATGTGCGCGCACGGCCGGCGCCGGCTCGATCGCGTACTTGGCCAAAATCGCGCGCGCGTCGGCGAAGGTGCTCGGGTCGGGCACGGTCGGCCCCGAGCCGATCACCGAGGGGTCGTCGCCGACGACGTCGGAGATCGCGAGCGTCAGCACGCGCGCCGGCGAAGCGGCGGCGAGGCGTCCGCCTTTGATCGCAGAGAGGTGCTTTCGGACGCAATTGATCTCGTGGATCGTGGCGCCGCTTTTCAAGAGAGCCCGCGTCGCCGCCTGCTTGTCGGCAAGCGCAATGCCCGGCGCCGGCAACGCGAGAAGCGCCGACGCGCCGCCCGACATCAGGCACAGCACGAGATCGTCGGGCTTGGCACCCCGCACGAGCCCCAGCACGCGCCCGGCGGCGGCGCGCCCGCGCTCGTCCGGCACCGGATGCGCGGCCTCGATCATCTCGATCTTGAGGCACGGCACGCCGTAACCGTCGCGCGTGACGACGAGGCCCGAGAGCGGGCCATGCCAGTTGTCCTCCACAGCCCGCGCCATTGCCGCCGCCGCTTTGCCCGCGCCGACCACGATCGTGCGGCCCTTCTCGGGCGGCGCCGGCAAGTGCGGCGGCACGCACAGCTTCGGATGCGCCGCGGCCACGGCGGCGTCGAACAGCGAGCGGAGCAGAGCGCGGGGCGAGCGGTCGGGGGCGGCCGGCATACGAGGGCCTATAGCCGACACGCGCCGGTCGCGCACGGGCTAAGCCAACTCGCAATGTACTATATTTGTTCTTGACAATAATCCTAGGAGTTATTAAACAGAAGATTGCGTTGAGATTGCATGACGGAGAAGGACCGTGTTTCCAGTACGGCTCTTTGGTTCGATCGGCCTCGATGAGGAGAACGACTCTGATGACGTTGCCAGCGTCGGCAACTCGCTCGTCGATCTCGGTCTCGACGGCGCACGAGATGCGGCCGATACCGGCGCGTGGGACAATCATTTCGACTCGTCTGTGAAATCGTTCCAGGAGCGCAAGGGCCTCGATGTCGACGGCGTTCTGTATCCAGGCGGGCCGACCGAGGCTGCGCTAAACCAGTCCTTGGAATTGCGTCGCGGCGCTCACAAGGCATTAGGGTACCGGTTTGAGCAGCAGTTCGATGTCCCGCGCGGCTTTTCATCGGAGAAGGCCTTGGTTGCCGAGGAAAGCAACACTGCGATTCCACGTCAGACCTTCGGTTCGCGGCGCCACGAACAAGGTGTATGGGAAGGCGCCGACCTTCCCCGAATAAGCGACGGCGCGGCGAGGGTGATCGCAGAGAGCTCGCGCCAGAGCAAGACACCGCTCGATAATTTCTTGAGGCTGCTCGATCGTCAGCCCATTCGCGGTGCGCTGCCCGAAGCTGCCGCGATCTCAACGGTGCCCAGCTCCGACGAGGTGGAGCGCGTCTTGACGACGCGCGGCTACCGCTACGTACCTGATCCCGTGGGGCGCATCGGCTGGGGCGACTGGATCGACGCGGAAGGCAAAGCGCTTGATGAAAAGCACAAGCACGCGATTGTCACTCGCGAGAGTGCGTTCGGAAATAGCGCGTCGGCGCAGTTTGAAAGACTCGGCGAGGCGAGTTCATCTCAATCTCAGGATGGCACGGAAACGACTCCTCGCGCACTGCGCGGCTTGAACAATGCTCAATCTGCGGTTTTAGCGCGCTCCGATCTCGGCGTGCGCCTTGCGGAAGCGCAGAATCGAATAACGGAATCAGCGTTCGCGCACGGCGAGGTGCCCGCGTCGGTTTGGAACGATGAGCTTCGGAAGCTAGGGATCGAGCCGGGGCAAATTGGAGCGCCTGCGTCGGGTGTGACGCTGGTCCAGCAACCTGGGGATCAAAAAGAAGCGACTCCAGATAAGAAGCGCACGCCACAAACCTTCGCTGGTAAGGCCTGGTCGTGGCTCACGGAAGAGATCCCAGGCCTGGCCGAGGAAAAGGCGCAAACGATTGATCGCCTGAATGCGGACATCCGCGCAATTCAGTCGAAGCCCGGCTGGCGGGGCAATATCGCGAGCCTCTACGCGCTTCAGAGCTTGTACGAGGCCCGCACCGGCATCATCGGCGGATACCCCACATCGCGGCTCGATTTCATTCTCTCCGGCATCGACGTGATCGGCGTCGGGATGGTGGGCGGCCGGCCGCTCACCATCCTCCGCAAAGGCGACAAGATCATCACTTCCGCCGATCTCGCCGAAGGCGGATTTCGCTCGCGCCAAGCGCTCGATCTCGGAAAAGACGTTCCTTACGATTCACACTTGATCAGGACTTGGCTCGAACGAAGGTTCGGTTCTGGAGTGGTCACCTCCACGACAATTCCCAGCGCTGACTATCGATTCATTCAGTTGGCCGGAAAACGACACCCCGTCACCGGGATCGTTTTCGACACACGGGGCTATCCGATATTCGACGACGTTGCCCGTTTCGATACCCGCATACCTTCCGAGGTGTTCTGGAAAGGTCGGATTGACGTGCATAAGCAAACTGCCACCCTGCAGCTACGCGAGGCGATCGATCTTGGTCAAATACGCCGCGACCTGTTCAGTCCGGAGCAACTTAAGGCAATTCAAATGGGGAAAAGCGATATTCCAGGGTACCGATGGCATCACCATCAGGACCTTGGTCGCATGCAACTCGTCCCGGAATTGATTCACGCGCGCACATCACATCTCGGCGGAACGGGACTGCGGAAAGGCCAATAAGAGGGGTGCGATGTCAGTGTCCGACGAAGAATGGTCGTTCTGTGGTCCCCCTGTTACGAAGGAGCGTATTCACGAGGTTCAACAAAATCTGGGCGTTCGTTTCCCCGAGCGGTTTCTGGATTGGGTAGGAATCTGCGATGGCGGGCTGAAGAAGCACAATGCTTTCGACTTTGTTCATCCGAGCGATGGCAAGGTCGAAAGCGATGGAATGGGCTTCCTCTACAGTTTCCGCGAACCCATGGATCGTTATCTCAAGGACATCTATCGAAATGACCCGGATCTTTGGCGCGATATGGATATTCGGCCGTGGTGGACGATCGAAGACATCAATCTCTTGGAGCGCGCTGAACACTTTCCAGAGGGTTTGATCGCTTTTGCGGACAATGGCTCTGGCGACCATATTTGTTTTGATTATCGTTCAGACAAAAATAATCCGAGCCCGACGATCGTAATCTGGCTGCATGAATTTTGGCCGGATTCCGCCGGATTCATTGCAAAGGACTTCGACGCATTCGCTGCGTCGCTGCGCTCCGACGCGGCGTAGCGCGTGCAGGGGACTTCACTTCCGCGTCAGCCACCCGATCCGCTCGCCCGTCAGCGCGATCTCGTGGTCGAGCCACGCGGCGAAGGCGGCGCTGCCGCCGGCGGCGCGTAGCTCTTCCAAGCGGCCCCGCTCGGTCTCGTAGAGATCGGCGAGGAGGGCCAGCTGCGTCTTCTGCTCCGCGGGCGGAAGCAGGTGGAGGAAGCGGAACTTCAGCGCGATGACGAGGCGGTTCGTGTCGTTGACCGGAGCGCGGACGTTGGCGCGGAGCAGGTTCATCAGCTCGGCGCGGCCGGCCTCCGTGATCGAGAGCTCGCCGTCGGCTCCGTCGCCGTTCGCGGCGGCGAGTCCCTCGAAGCGCAGCAGCTCGAGCGAGGGTGCAAGCATGTCGAGCGAGGGGCCGAGCACGAGGCCGATGAAGCGGCGGAGCTCCTGCGCAAGTTCGGCATAGCGGCACGGGCGATCGGCGATGAGGCCCAGCGCCAGCACGCGGATGGCTTCGGTCGGTATGAGGGTCTTGTCGCGGAACATACCGCGTAACCTCAGGCCGCTTTCTTCAAGGTCAAGCCGAGATCGCGCCACACACGGTAAAGCGCTGCTACCAGCCGGTCCATGTCCTGGTCGGAATGGAACGGCGTCGGCGTGAAGCGCAGGCGCTCCTGGCCGCGCGGCACCGTCGGATAGTTGATCGGTTGCACGTAGATCGCATGCTCATCGAGCAGGCGATCGCTCGCCGATTTGCAGAGCCGCGCGTCGGCGACCAGGACCGGCACGATGTGGCTCTCGCTCGCCATCACCGGCAGTCCGGCGACGTGGAGGAGATGCTTCAGGCGCGCCGCGCGTTCCTGATGGCGCTCGCGCACCGTATTGTCGGATTTCAAATGGCGCACGCTGGCGAGCGCACCCGCGGCGATCGCGGGCGGCAGCGCGGTCGTGAAAATGAACGCCGAGCCGTGACTCCGCACCGCGTCGACGACGGCGTTGGAGCCGGTGATGTAGCCGCCCATCACGCCGATGGCCTTGGCGAGCGTGCCCTCGATGATGGTGAGGCGATGCGCGACGCCGTCGCGCTCGGAGACGCCGCCGCCGCGGTTGCCGTAAAGGCCGACCGCGTGCACCTCGTCGAGATAGGTCATGGCGCCGTATTTCTCGGCGACGTCGCACAGGGCGGCGATGGGCGCGATGTCGCCGTCCATCGAATAGACCGATTCGAACGCCACGATCTTCGGCCGCTTGGGATCGAGGCCCTTCAGCACCTCCTCGAGATGCGCGGCGTCGTTGTGGCGGAAGATGCGCTTCTCGCACTTGGCCGAGCGCATGCCGTGGATCATCGACGCGTGGTTGAGCTCGTCCGAGACGACGACGCAATCGGGCAGCAAGGTCAGCAGCACCGATAGCGCGGCCTCGTTGGAATTGTAGCCCGAGGTGAAGAGGAGGCCGGCTTCCTTGCCGTGGAGGTCGGCCAGCTCCTGCTCGAGCAGGACGTGATAATGGTTGGTGCCGGAGATGTTGCGCGTGCCGCCGGCGCCGGCGCCGCATTTGTCGAGCGCCTCGTGCATCGCGGCGATCACGGCCGGGTTCTGGCCCATGCCGAGATAATCGTTCGAGCACCACACCGTCACTTCGCGCGCGCCCTTGGGGCCGTGCCAATGGGCGCGCGGGAAGCGGCCCGCGATGCGTTCCAAATCGGCGAAGACCCGGTAGCGGCCCTCGGCCTTGAGCGCCCCGATGCGCTCGGTGAAAAAGGATTCGTAATCCATAAGGGCGTGTTCCTCCCACCCCTGGGTGAACGCCTTGTCTCGGGAGATTATTCCGCGACCCCGTTTAGCCAACAGGGGCCGATTTGTCGCTACGCGAATGTCCCAGGCGGCCGCCTTTAAGCGGCGAGCCCCGAGCGGAAGCTCGGATAGGCGGGAGCCCAGCCCAAAGCCTTTAACTTTGCGTTAGAAACGCGGAACGAGGGCAGCATCATGGGCCCGCCCGGCGCCGGCGGACCGGTACCCTCGCTCGCCGCCACATAGCCCAGGAGATCGCGGTAGGTGGCGGGCTGGTCGTCGGCGGCGATGTAGATGTGCTTGGGCTGGCCGCGCTCGGCGACCAAGGCCATGGCCGCAGCCATGTCGGCGACATGGATCAGGCTGAGAAACCCGTTGCCGTCGCCGGGCAGCGTGAGAACGCCGCCGCGCGCCTGGCTGCGCCACGCCTCGGCGCGGCCGGTGCCGGGCCCGTAGAACGCGCCGCCGCGCACGATGCACCAATCGAGCGGCGCCGCCATCACGAGCTGCTCCATGTCGAGCGCCGAGCGGATACGGTCGTAGACGCCGATGGGGTCGTCCTCGGTCTGCGGCCGCGCGTCGCTCGTGATGTGCAGCATCGCGATGCTCTGCTGCACGTAGCGGCGCACGCGCTCGGCGCGGCAGGCGGCGATGAGATTGGCCGTGCCTTCGCGGCGGATGCGGTCGTTGACCGCCCAGTCGCCGCCGCCGGTCGATTTCGGAATCGAAGTGGCGGCGTGGATCGCCGCCTCGCAATTGACCACGGCGGCGCGGAGGCTCACGGGGTCCAGGATATCGGCCGGCACCGCCTCGGCGCCGAGGCGCTTCAGCCGGTCGAGATCGGCTTCCTTGCGCGCGGTGGCGCAGACGGCGTGGCCGCGCTCGATCAGGCGCGGCACCAGATGCCGGCCCAGCACGCCCGTGGCCCCGATCACGGCGATGCGCATGGCGCCGCTACCGCACGATCACGCCGGGGTTCATCACCCCGGCCGGATCGAGCACCGATTTCGCCGCCGCCAGCGCGGAGCCGAACAACTTCGGCCGCTGGCGCTCGTACCATTTCATGTGGTCGCGGCCGACCGCGTGATGATGGGTGATCGTGCCGCCCCCGGCGATGACGGCGTCCGAGGCGGCCTTCTTGATCTGCATCCACTGCTTCATGAGGGCGCGCCGCTCGCCCTTGGCGTGGAAGCTGTAGTAGGGCGCGGGGCCATCCGGATAGACATGCGTGAAGCGGCAGGTGACGAGGCCCTTCCGGCCGGTGGCCGCTTCGATGGCGCCCTCGGTCGCCGCCATGATCGCGCGATGGAACGCAGGGAAGCGGTCCCAGGTGATGGCGGTCTCGAAGGTATCGTTGATGACGCCCCACGGCGTGATCACCTCGCGGAAATACGGCATGCGGATGAACGCGTTGCGCCAAGCAGTAACAGCGCCTTCGCTGTTACTGCCGGTGCCGCCGTGATCGTGCACGATCTCGAGCGCGCGCGCCATGGCCGCGGCGACGTCGACATGCGCGCTCTCGAAGCCGAGCACGAGCAGATGTGCCGAGCCGTCATTGACGCCGTTGACCTTGCATTCGTTCGCATCGACGAGGCGGCAATTGGCGGGATTGAGGCCCGATTGGGCGAGCGCGCGCACGGCCTCGGCCGCTCCGAAGAAGTCCCTGAACGAGACCGCGGCGCCGGCGCGGAAGCGCGGCTTGTCCTGGAGCCGCATCCAGGCCTCGGTGATGATGCCGAGGCTGCCCTCGGAGCCGATCGCGAGCCGGTCGGGGCTCGGCCCCGCGCCCGAGCCGGGCAAGCGCCGGCTTTCCATGACGCCGGCCGGCGTCACCATCCGCACCGACTCCACGAAGTCGTCGATATGCGTGTAGAGCGTCGCGAAATGGCCGCCCGAGCGCGTGGCGATCATGCCGCCCAGGGTCGCCATCTGGAAGCTCTGCGGGAAATGGCGGAGCGTGACGCCGGACTTGCCGAGCGCCTCCTCCATCGCCGGCGTGCGAATGCCGCCCTGGATGCGCGCGGCGCGCGAGGTCTTGTCGATCGCCATGACCTTGTCGAGCTTCACGGTGCTGAGCGTGATCGCCGCGCGATACTTGCCGCCGACCGCCGGCTCGACGCCGCCCACGACCGAGCTGCCCCCGCCGAACGGCACCAGCGCCGCCTTGGCCGAGGCGGCCCAGTCCATCGCGGCCGCGACTTCCTTCTCGTTGCGCGGAAAGACGACGACGTCGGGCGCATGCGGGATCTTGCGGTCGAAGACGCGCACCGCGTCGGGGAAGGATTTTCCAAGCGCATGCACGAGCCGCGTGTGCGCATCGTCGGCGCAAATGGCGGCGAGGCTCTTCGGCGGCTTCACGCGCGGCTTCGCGAGCGCGTAATCCCCGGCGCGCGGCACGTCGTCGGGAAACGCATCGAGCGCGAACATGCCGCCATAAAAGCGCTTGATCGCCTCGCGCTCGCCCGCGGTGGCGCCCTCGCCCTCGTAGCCCCAGCCCCAAAACTTCAGCCGCCGCTCCGCCATCGTCCCCTCGTTTCCGGCGCCGACACTATCGCGGACGGCAAAGAATAAGGGAACAGGAGCCGGCGAGCGGGGGAGAAATACTTTCTGCGGTGCGTTGCGTGCACCGCGATCTACTACCCCCCGGCTCCCGTTCACTTGCTTTACGCCGCCTTGGGCAGCGTCACCGGCATCTTGACGCCGATCTGCTCCAGGAGCGTGCCGAGGTTCCAGTAGAAGCGCTCGCCAGAGAGAAGGCCGTCGGCGAAGGTGACGAAGATCGTCATCGGCACATCCACCTCGCGTCCGGTCGGCGCCACGCCGAGGAATGGTCCCTTGTGGCGCCCCTTGAAGTGGGTCTCGACGATGAGAAGGTCTTCGTTCGGCGCATAGCGCGCGGACGTGAACGGCGCGATGCCGAACGCCTCCCACCACATGCGGTAATAGTCGCGCGCACCCTCGCGGCCGTGCCAGACGCGGCCGAAGGCGCGATCGTCGAAGACGCAATTGGGCGTCAGTGTCGCCAGCGTCTCCTCCATGCGGTGCTCGGTCTCGGCCTTGACGTGGCGGAGCACGACTTCAAGATTTTGCGGACTCAACATGCGGCGATTCTCCTCGTTCCGAAGGGGCGTTGGCGCGGCGCGGATCAGAGCCGCCGGTCGTTCGGGCAGTCCTGCCAGAACGGGTCCTTGCGGTCCCGGAAAATGACGCCGCGGTTGGCGATCGTGTGACGTCCGTCGGCGGCTTTCTCGACCACGAGCTTGTAATAGGTCTCGATCAAGAAGCCATTCTCGCTGAATGCAAGCCGGCCCCTCAGCGAGGGCGATTCGGTGTGCCGCAGCGCCTTGGCGAAAGCGGGGATGTCGTCGACCTTGCCTCCGATTTTGCGCACCGCGGCCGCCACCAGCCGGGCGGCGTCGTAGTTCGTGGCCGCCGAGCGCGACGGCATGTGCTGGTACTTGGCGATGTAGTCCTTGACGAACCGGCGATTGACTTCGTCTTGGGCGTTCGGGTCCCAGAAGCCGGCCGAGATCACGCCAAGCGCGGCGTCGCCCATCGGCGGCAGCGTCAGCCAGTCCACGGTCAGCACGGTGTAGAGCTTGATTTCCTTCCCGGCGCCGGCCGCGGCCCATTGCTTGACGAAGGAGATACCCATGGCGCCGGGGCCGAAGAAGACGACGGCTTCGGGCCGCATCGCGCGCGCCTTCGAGATGTCGGCCTGAAAATCCGCCTCGCCGAGCTTGAAGGCGCTTTGGCCGATGATCTTGCCGCCGTGGTAGCCGCTGCGAAAGCCGCTGACGATGTCCTTGCCGCCCTGATAGTTGGGCACGAGCACGTAGACCGACTTGACCTTGTCGGCGGTGGCAAGCTCGCCCAGCGCCTGGGCGTTGAGGTCGTTGTTCTGCGCGAGGTTGACGAACAGCGGCGTGCATTCGGCGCCGGCGAGCGGCGAGGCTCCGGGTATCGTGCTCATGAAGATGCGCTGCGCCTCGATCATGCGCTGGCGCGAGGCCATCAGCACGTTCGACCACATGTAGCCGGCCACCATGTGCACCTTCTCGACCGACAGCATCTTGTCGATCTCCTTCAACCCGACGTCGGGCTTGGCCTGGTCGTCGCCGTAGACGAGGCGCATCGGCACGCCGCCGAGCGGGTCGCCGTTCTTGCGCCAGCCCTCGTGCTCGAGGCCGAGCTCCCAGCCGTTCCGCTGGTGGAGGCCCTGCTGGCCGCCCGAGCCTGTGTAGTTGGTCAAGAAGCCTATTCTTAGCTCTTGAGCTTCGGCGGCCGGAGCGGCGATGCTCGCCGCCATGACCGCAACGACGAAACGCGAAAGATGCATGGCCGGATCCCTCCCATGGCCGCCAAAGCCCGGCGGCTTGTTATCATATAGCTGATAAGTTATCAGCATGCTGATATGAACGGCAAGGGGAAAGCGAAAAGGGGCGGCCGCGCGCCCCTGGTGCGGCCGGGCGAGGGACGGCGCGGGCAAGGGGGCCACATCGGTTATCTCCTGCGCCAAGCGCAGGGCGCGTTCCGACTGGCCGGCGACGCGGCGCTCGCGGACACCGGCTTGACCCTGCCGCAATACGGCGTGCTGTCCTGGCTCGTCATCGAGGGCGCGCTCTCGGGCGCGGAGCTGGCGCGGCTCTCGCTGCAGACGCCGCAGACGCTCGATTCGGTCATCAAGAATCTCGAGCGCAACGGCCTCGTCGCGCGCACGCCCGATCCGGTCCACGGCCGTATCCTGCGCGTGGCGCTGACCGAGGAGGGAAGGCGCCGCGTCGCCGCCGCCAAGCGGCGCATCGATGCGTTGGAGCGCCGGCTTACCGTCGGGCTCGGCCCCGAGGAGGAGCGCGCCGTCCGCGCCTGGCTCGCGGCGGTCGCCCGCGATCTGCTGCCGCGCTAATGTCGCTCGGCCAAGGGGCGGAACGGCGGCCAAAAAAAGGCCGTCGCGACCGTCCGCCGCTGCCGCGCTCGTTTACACTATCGTGACGCCTTGTTAGATAAGCCGCGCCGGCCGGGCGAGGCCGGGGGCGCTTATCTGGGGCGCCATAAGCTCGGCCTCTTGGCCGGGCGGCCATCTCGGGGAACGCATGAAGCTGATCGCGGGCAACAGCAACCGGCCGCTGGCCGACGCTATTTCATCCTATCTCGGCACGCCGCTCACCAGGGCGAGCATCCGGCGCTTCGCCGACATGGAGGTGTTCGTCGAGATCGAGGAGAACATCCGCGGCGAGGACGTGTTCGTGATCCAGTCCACGTCGTTCCCGGCCAACGACAATCTGATGGAACTGCTGGTGCTGCTCGACGCCTTGAAGCGCGCCTCGGCGCGGCGCGTGACGGCGGTGGTGCCCTATTACGGCTATGCGCGCCAGGACCGGAAGACCGGCCCGCGCACGCCGATCTCGGCCAAGCTCGTCGCCAACCTCATCACCGTCGCGGGCGCCAACCGGCTCTGCACGATCGATCTCCACGCCGGGCAGATCCAGGGCTTCTTCGACATCCCGACCGACAACCTCTATGCCTCGCCGGTGATCGTGCGCGACATCGAATCGAAGTTCGGCAAGCGCAACGGCGATCTCGTCGTGGTGTCGCCCGACGTGGGCGGCGTGGTGCGCGCGCGCGCGATCGCGAGCCGCATCGGCTGCGACCTCGCGATCATCGACAAGCGGCGTCCGCGCGCCGGCGTCTCCGAGGTCATGAACGTGATCGGCGAAGTGAGCGGCCGCGCCTGCATCCTCATCGACGACATCGTCGATTCGGGCGGGACGCTCTGCAACGCGGCCGAGGCGCTGATCGGCGAGGGGGCCAAGGCCGTCACCTCCTACTGCACCCACGGCGTGCTCTCGGGCGGCGCCGTGGCGCGCATCGAGGGCTCGCGGCTCGACGAGATGGTGATCACCGACTCGATCCAGGCCACCGAGACGATGAAAACCTCGAAGCGCCTGCGCCAACTCACCGTGGCGCCGCTCCTCTCCGAGGCGATCCTCTCGATCAGCACCGAGAAGTCGGTATCGCGCCTGTTCAATTGAGTTAGCCCATCCGCGACACCGCCCATTCTTCGGGCGGGCAAAAGTCGACATTCGCTCGCCCTTCGGCTGGCCTCCGCGAGTCGGACCGCTGCGGCCGTTCCGCCTTGTTGGAGCAGACCGCGCTTCTTCTAGTGCGGTTGCGCCGGTGCCGCGGTGCGCGTGCGGAAAAGCTCGGCGAACTGCCGAAGCTCGGGACCATTCAGGTCGGAGACCGCCGCATAGTTCATATCGGCGCTGCGCCAATATTCGAGATTAAAGCCCTGAACGATGGCGGGGCCACGCGGCGGCGCCGCAGACGGCCACACGAACAGGCTGATCACATGCTGACGGCGCCGGTACACGATCGCCGCGGCGCGGCGGCCGTCAATGTAGTCGAGACGGCCGCCGGAGAGCGGGAAGCCGTCGCCTGCCAGATCCACCACCGGCGGCGCCACTTCCACGCGCCCATTGAACCACGGCTTCACCGTGTGCCCTTCGGCCGAGGCCACGTCCGTTACGTGGCCGCCGAGAAGTGCGCGCATATGGGCCGAAACCACGTCCCGGCCGACAGCGTCGGCCGGCGGCGCCGGGATCGCCCAATGGCCGATGACGCCGCCGAGCAAGAACAGCAGCAGCCCGGCGGCCAGCGCCGGAGCCGCGGCATGCCAGGGGCGGATGCGGCGCACCGATGCCGGCCGGGGCAGCTGGTCGCGAATGCGCGCCGCCAGTGCTGGCGGCGGCCCCGGCCGCGGCAGGTCGCGGATCGCCGCCTTCAGTGCACGGTCGGCGGCGACCGCCTCGCGGCACGCCGCGCACGCGGCGAGATGGCGCTCGAACGCATTGCGGTCGTCGTCGCCGAGCTCGTCATCGAGATAGAGCGGCAAAGCCGTCCGCGCCTCCGCGCAATCGATGGGGGCGATCATGGAGTGTGTTTCAGCCAGACGCGGCGCAACTCGGCGCGAGCACGGGCGAGGCGCGACATCACAGTTCCTTCCGGCACGCCCGTGACTTCGGCGATTTCGCGATAGGAAAGATCGTGCAGCTCGCGCAGCACGATCACCTCGCGGAAGATCGCGGGCAGGGCCTCGAGCGCGGCTTGGAGCTGCGCGCGCTCCTCGACGGCCAGCGCCGCGCGCTCCGGATTGGCGGCATGCCCGTCGCAGCCGAAGCACGTGCTCTCGCCGGTGGCCGCGAGCGAATCCGGCGCCATGCCGACGACGTGCTTGGGGCGGTTCTGCTCGAGCCAGGAAAACGCCGTGTTGCGCACGATGGTCAGCAGCCAGGCGCGGGCGTTCTCGCCGCGCCAATCGTCGAAATAGCGGAAGGCACGCATGTAGGATTCCTGCACGACGTCCTCGGCATCGTGATCGTTGCCGCAAAGCCATCGCGCCAGCTCATACGCGGCCGGAAGATACGGTAACACGAGTTCCTCGAAGCGCTGATTCCGCGAAATGTCGCCGCTGGCGCGATCGGCGCCGGAATTGGAACCATGAAAGACAGGTTCCGCGCCCCGCTTATTCCCGAAGCCGAGAAAAAAGTTGCGGGAATAGAACCCGCCGCGCACCCGTCTCATTGCGCAATCCCCACAG
>Ga0310813_10001118_pt1 | contig 16208 bp, 14 predicted proteins | sample YN3metagenome_FD_203086 | JGI IMG/M metagenome (GOLD analysis project Ga0310813, IMG submission 203086) | Soil microbial communities from experimental microcosm in Duke University, North Carolina, United States - YN3 | ecosystem: Engineered > Artificial ecosystem > Soil microcosm > Unclassified...
GCGCTCACGTTGGTGGATCATTCTCGTGGCCGCCGCCATCCCCCACGCCGCCGAGATGCACCTCACCGTTCCTGCGTGGAGGTGGATCTGGCAGATCCTGGGGAACGGCATCTTCGCCATGGGCACGGTGATCGTCCTCGAGCGCACGGCGGGCGTGCCGCTGCATTTTGGGACGCGGCAGCAGGTTCTGGCCTACGCCGTCGTGTCCTTCGCCATGCCGGCGGTCTATGGACTGACCACGCCAGCGTTCGTCCGGTCCGTGCTCGGGCTCGAATCCACGTACACGCCGACGGCGTCCGTACTGCGCACGACTCTGTCGACCGCGACGGGGCTGCTCATCATCGGACCGGTCATCTTGAAATGGGCCCAGTACGGCGTGCAGCGGATGTCCCAACTGTCGCGGCCGCGTCTGGTCGAGGGCGCGGTCATGGTCGCGGCCGTTGTTGGAATCGGTATCGCGATTTTCGGCACAGGTCCCAACATCGCGCGCGTTCCGACGCTGCTGCTTTTCGCGTTTCCTCCCCTGCTTTGGGCAGCCGTCCGCTTCGGTCCGATCGGCGGGTCGACCGCACTGTTTGCCGTCGCGGCGCTTTCCGTCTGGGGCACGGCACAGCGCCTGGGCCCGTTCGTTTTGATCGGCGACACCGATCGCATTCTTTCGCTCGAGGTGTTCTGGATCGTGCTCTGGGGCCCGACGATGCTCCTCGCCGCGACGATCAGGGAACGCGAACGCGTCGAGCAAGCCCTCCAGCAGCAGCGCAATCAACTCGCCCACGTCACGCGCGTGGCGACCGTTGGTGAGCTCTCCGGCGCGATCGCGCACGAATTGCGTCAGCCGCTCACCTCGATTCTCGTGAACGCGCAAACGGGCCAGCATCTCCTCGCTCTGCCGCACGTCGACCTGACCGCCGTGCGGGAGATTCTCGACGAGATCGCCGGGCAGGACAAGCAAGCCGCGAACGTGATCACGCGTATGCGGTCGTTCATCCAAAAGGGCGACTCCTGTTTGCAGACCGTTGCCATCGAGACGATCGTGCGAGACGCGCTGGCGCTTGGCCGGCTCACGGCGGCCGACGCCGGGGTCGAAGTCGAGACGGAGATGGGAGCGAGTCTGCCGAACGTGCACGGCGACCCGGTCGAACTTCTTCAAGTCGTGCTCAATCTCATCGTCAACGCGTGCGAGTCGATGAAGCATGTCACACGGGTCAGACGACAGCTCGCGCTGCGCGTCGGACGGCGCTCGCTCCACGAGGTCGAAGTCGTGGTCTCCGACACCGGGATCGGGTTGCCGACGGGGCCGAACAATCGACTATTCGAGCCTTTCTATACGACGAAACAGAACGGCCTCGGACTGGGGCTGGCGATCAGTCGGACGATCGCAACGGCGCATGGTGGACGGCTGTGGGGCGAGAACAACTCGACCGGCGGAGCGACCTTTTACTTGGTGCTACCGGTTGAAGGCACGTCGTTTCTGACTCGGCATCCCGCTTCGATGGCGCTCCACGAAAGGGTCTGACCACCAGCGCGCCTGGCGCCGGCGACGGCAAGACGTAGCTTTGCGCCGATGCGCCGCCGCGAGTTCGTCATCATCCCCATTGGCGCGCTCGGAGGTTCGCTCCTTCGTTCGCTCGCCGAGCCGCTCGACCGCATCGCACGCGTGGAAGTGGCCAATGCTTTGGCGACTTTGCCGCTCCGGTTTTTCACCGCCGCCGAGGCACGCATCGTTACGGCGGCCTGCGAGCGCGTCTTTCCGCGCGATGAACAGGGCCCGGGGGCGACCGACGCGGGCGTCGTCGTCTACATCGACCGGCAGCTTGCCGGCCCGTACGGCCGGGACAAGTATCGATACACGAAGCCGCCGTTTGGCCCGTCGAGCGCCGAGCACGGCTACCAGGGCGCCGAGAATCCGCGGGCGCTGTACCGCAACGGTATTCGCCAGCTCGGCGCCTTCGACACGATGCCGGTGACGGAACAGATCGCGGCGCTCAAAGCAATCGAGAAGACGCCCTTTTTCGCGTTGCTTCGCGCGCACACGCTCGAGGGGATGTTCTGCGATCCCGTACACGGCGGTAACGAGAATCTCTCCGGGTGGAAAATGGTGGGCTTTCCCGGCCCGCTGATGGACTATCGCGCCCACGTCGACGCGCACTACGGCGAGGCCTGGCGGCCGGCGCCGAAGAGTCTCGAACAGGTCACCGGGCGCCGCTTCGCGCCATGGGAGGAGGAGCGTGGCTAGTCAGCCGACGCGCCTCAAGCCCGTCGACGTGGCAATCGTCGGCGGCGGATGGACCGGCCTCACGATGGCCCGCGAGCTGACAACGCGGACGCCGCTCTCCGTCCTCGTGCTCGAGCGCGGCTCGATGCCCGGCGCGACGAAGTACGCCGACGGGATGGACGAGATCGACTATTCGGTGCGCTTCCGTATGATGCAGAACACCGCCGACGAGACGATCACGCATCGCCACTCGGCGCGTGATGTCGCTCAGCCGGTGCGCCAATACGGCTCGTTCCTTCCCGGGACCGGCGTAGGCGGCGCCGGTGAGCATTGGGCGGGACTCGCCTGGCGCTTCTACCCCGACGTCTTCACGATGCGCACGTCGCTCGTCGAGAAGCACGGTCGCGACGGCCTCTCCCGCGATCTCGCCGTACAGGATTGGGGCGTTACTTACGACGACCTCGAGCCCCATTACTGGCGCGCTGAACAGATGATGGGAGTGGGCGGAAAGGCGGGCAACCTCCGCGGAACCATCGTCGCCGGCGGCAATCCGTTCGAGGGGCCGCGCCAACACGATTATCCTCTGCCGCCATTAAAGAAGTCGCATTTCGCGTCGCTCATTCACGACGGCGCCGCCAAGATTGGCTTGCACCCGCATCCCTCGCCGTCGGCGCTGTTGAGCGAAGCGTACCGCAATCCCGACGGCGTCTCGCGGCCAGGCTGCATGTACTGCGGATTCTGCGAGCGTTTCGGCTGCATGATCGGCGCGAAGGCGCAGCCGACGAATACACTGCTGCCGGTGCTGCAACGCCGCCGATCGTTTCAGCTGCGGACCGGCGCCTGGGTCCGCCGCATCGCGCACAAGGACGGACGGATCACCGGCGTCGAATACGCGGACGAGCGCGGTCGCGCATTCTTTCAACCGGCGACGACGGTCGTCCTGGCGACGTTCACGCTCAACAACGTGCGACTGTTGTATCTGTCGAAAATCGGAACGCCGTATGATCCGGCGTCACGACGAGGAGCTCTTGGTAAGAACCTCACGCACCAGGTGCACGGCCGCACCCCGGTCTTCTTCGACAAGCCGCTCAATCTCTTCATCGGCAACGGCGCGCTGGCGACGCGCGTCTCGGACTACGACGGCGACCGCGTCCCGCCCGGCAACGACGGCGTGTACCGGCTCGGCGCGCTCGCGGGACTGACGCGTGGCGAACGCCCAGCGAGCTACTTCGGCGCGAGTATCCCGCGGGACGAGACCACGTCGACGTGGGGCGCGGAGTGGAAAGCGGCAGGAATGAAGTGGTATGACCGCGCGGCCGCGATCACGTTCACCGGCGAGCACCTGTCGTGGCGTCAGCACCATATGGATCTCGATCCGACCTACGCAGACAAATTCGGAGATCCATTGCTGCGCTTCACGCTCGATTGGACGGAACACGAGCATCGGCAGCGCGAGATCGCCGACGGCATCGCTCGCCAAATCGCCCGCGCCATCGGAGCACGTCTCGACGACACGAAGCCGTCGCGCGCCAAGTACAGCGTCGTCAACTACCTCAGCACGCACATCCAGGGCGGCGCCGTCATGGGCGGCTCGCCGGAGAACAGCGTCGTGAATCGCTATCTCCAACATTGGGAGCTGCCCGACCTTTTTGTCATCGGCGCGTCGGCGTTCCCGCAGAATCCGTCGCACAATCCAACGCTCACCGCGGTTGCCCTGACGACCTGGGCGGCCGACGCGATGATCGACCGCTATTTCAAGGCGCCAGGGCATCTGCTCTGACGCTACGGAAAGATCGACGAAAAGACGGCGTTCGTGGTGAAGATGCAGCGGTCGTTGTGGCCGCACTCCGACACGATGATCGCGTTGTGCTTGGCGCCAAGCGTCTCCGTCACGTACTTGAAGAACGCTTCGCCACGCGCTCGGCGCGTCGGTCCCTGCGCCATCGCCGTGGCCGACCGGTCGAACCCGCCGAGCGGCAGTACGTCGACTTGTCCGAGGAGATACGTCGTCGGCCGCTCGACCAGCTGCTTCTTGAGCTGATCGTCGCTCATGCCGGCTGTGTACCCCGATCGGTTCTCGAGGCCCGCCGGCCATTTGTTGTAGTTCGGCGCCTTCGTCGAATCGAAAGAACCGAACGTGAAGTTCGTATGGAGCTTCTCGCCGTTCGGTTCCAGCGCTTCCTTGTCGGCGGTCGCCGGGTCGGCGTCGCCGGTCGGCTGCGGACGTACTGCCGCCGGCCATGCGTAGCTCGACGGGTTGGCCACGACGTAACTGACCGTGACCCCCGGCGTGGAATGCACTTTGTTCGCCATCTCGTAGCGCGTGGCGAACTGTCCGCCGGCGGAGTGGCCGGCGATCACGATCTTGGTGAGGTTCGGAAAAGTCCGCTTGTTGGCCAGGCGGCGGACGATTTCATCGACGAGATCGAACGACGAGATCGTCGTCGCCGTTGGCGGGAAGCCGCCGGACCGCCACGAGTTGGCGCCCTCCGGCCATTTGATTTCGTTCTGCGCGACGGTGTCGTTTCCGGCGGCGTAGCGCGGCGCGATGATGATTGTGTTGTCGAGCGCGCCAGCCAGAAACCCCGCCGCCGTGGAGGTCTCGAAGTAATGGTCGGCGTTGCGGCCCGCGCCGTGAATCATCACGAGCGCGCGGGTCAGCCGCGGGTTTGCCGCGTCCAGCGCGTACGTCGCATAGACCTTGGAGCGCGCGGGACCGCCGGCGAACGCGATCCATCGCTCGCACGCGGTGACGGCTTTCGCGCAGGGCGTTTGGGCGGAGAGTGCCGTCGTCGCGAACACCGCGACGGCCGCCGGAAGGGAGAGGACTCGCATGAATTGGAGGGAGGGATTTCGAACTACTGGAATATCCGGAAGTGTCCAAGGATATACCACAGAATGAGGAAAATGAGGATGGTGCTGAAGCACCCGCCCCCCAACTTTTTCGCGCCGTAGCCGGCGGCGAGTCCGCGTAGCAACTTGCTCATGGCATCCTCGATTGGTTCGGCCGGAGGGAGATTGCAGGGACTGTACCGCGTTCCATGACCATGGCGATCCGCCGACTGGTGACGGGCCTCGCGACATGCTGCCTCGCGACATGCTGCCTCGCGACGCCGGCCGCGCGCGCCGGGGCGCAGACGGCTCGCGGGACGGTGCGTGACGCCGACACCGGCGCGCCGATCCCGGGCGTGGTCGTGCTGGCGGTCGATTCGGCGGCGAACGTCCGAGCTCGCTCAGTGGCGAGCGGCGTCGGTGAGTACCGCGTTTCGATCCAGCGCGCGCTCAAGCTCCGCTTCGTGCGCATCGGGTATCGCCCCGAGGAACGTGACATTCCCGCGGCGGAGAGCGGAGCGACCACCGTGGACGTCGCGATGCATGCGCTATCGCAGATGCTCGCTCCGCTCGAGGTACGGGCCAACCCTAGTTGTCCGAAGCGCGCCGACGGCAATTTTACCTTCGCGCTCTGGGACCAGGCGCGTGCCGCGCTGCTCGCCGCCGTCGTCGCGCGCGAAGCCAGTCCTCCGCGCTCGCTCCGCATCATCTACAAGCGGCTTCGCTCGCTCGACGACCGGGTTGTCGAGCAACTCGTCCAGATCGATTCGGCGGCCGTGACCGCGCGGCCCTTCCTTGCCGTGCTGTCGTCGGAAGACTTCGCGCGGGGCGGATTCGCCCGCGATAGCAGTGGGATGCGACAGTATCTCGCGCCGTACGCGGACGTGCTGCTCGACGACGCCTTCATGAGCGCGCATTGCTTCAGCTCTCGCGGTGGCGGCGCGGCGCGGCCGCATCAAGTCGGGGTCGTGTTCGAGACGGCGCGCCGACAGCGAGGCCGAGTCGACGTGGACGGCGTCGTGTGGGTGGACACCGCGGCGCGCGGCCTCGTGGAGGTCGAGTTTCGATACGTCGGCGTCCCGGATGCCGCGGCCCGCGCGCGCACCGGCGGCGAGATCTGGTTTCGACAGATGGCGAACGGGCTGCTCATCATCGACCGTTGGCACATTCGCAGCACGGGCGCCGCCGAGCGGCCGGGCCACGACGAGTTCGGCGTAATCCCTCGCGCGGAGGGACCCGTCACCGCGATCGAGTACGGCGGGCAGCTCGTCGAAGCATCATGGTCCGACGGACTCTCTTGGCATGCGCCGCTTGGCCGCCTCGTCGTCCACGGCGTGGACTCGGCCGGCCGCGCTGTCAAGGGATTCGACCTCCGACTTCGGGGGACGAACTACGCCGCGCGGGCGAACGAGCTGGGCATAGCCGAGATCTCCGATTTGCTTCCCGGTCCCTACCGCGCCGTCGCTGGCGACACTCTGCTCGGTCGCATCGGATTAGCGCCGCCCGAACCGACGCCTGTTGTCGTACGACCCGACAGCGTGGTCGAGCAGCGCATTGTCGTCCGCGACGCGATGCAGAACTTCAGAGCGTTCTGTGGCGATGTATCCATCGATCGCGACGATGCGCTACTCGTCGTCCGCGTGCGCACGCCGGCCGGCCTCCCGGTCACGGACGCGTTGTGGGAGGTGCGACGCGCCCGCGCGCCGAGTCGAGACTACCAGTCGTTCGCGCATGGCCGGCATCTATCGGCCGACGGCACACTCAACGGATGCCTTCGGCTGAAGAAGGGCGACGCGGTGCGCATCGCAGTCTGGAGAGAGGGCCAGCCCATCGTCATCGAAGAACGAGTGCTCAACGTCGACGCGACGGCCGCGGGGGTCGCCCTGCCCTCCCCGTAGTCCAACGACCGGGCTTGGCCCATATTCCCCGGCGTGACTCGTCTCCTTTCCATTCTTTTCGGCCTGGCGCCGCTCGCCTTCGGCGCCATTCGCGGGCTGCGGGCAAACGATTTTCGCGTGCTCTGGATGGCGATTGCCTCGGGCATCGTCGTCGCCGCGGTCGTGATGCTGCGGCGTTCCGCGGCGAATCGCTCGAGCATGGCGCTCGGACGCGCGCTGTTGGCGCTCATCCTCGGCATCGCCGCCGCGTCGGCTACCGGATACGCGCTGGGTGCGCGTTCGTGGCCGGGGATCATCGGCATCGCCGTCGTCCATTCGTTCTGTTGGGTGCTCAGCTTCATCTTCGGCGCCGTGGCGCGCCAAGCGGTGCGGACCGCGTGACGTCTTCGGGCCAGGCGGCCGCGCGCGCCTACCCGCCGTTGACCTCGGAAAACGCTGACTCGATCGCCCATGATCGGCGCGGGCTGCTCGTTGCCAGCTCGATCGGCACGATCGTCGAATGGTACGACTTCTTCGTCTTCGCGTCCGCGGCGGCGCTCGTGTTCGACCGCGTCTTCTTCCCGCGCGCCGACCCACGCAACGCCGTTCTGTACTCGCTGATGACGTACGCCGTGGGTTTCGCGACACGGCCGCTCGGCGGACTCCTGTTCGGCGTCCTCGGCGACCGCTTCGGCAGAAAGCGGGCGCTCGTCTGGAGCTTGATGCTGATGGGCCTCGCCACGATCAGCGTCGGGCTGATTCCGGGATACGCAACGATCGGCGTCGCCGCACCGATACTCCTCGTGACGCTGCGGCTTGTACAAGGTCTCGCCGTGGGTGGTGAGATCGGCGGCGCGCTCCTTCTCGTCACCGAATCGCTGCCACCGGAACGGCGTGGCTACTGGGCCGCGTGGCCGATGATGGGCGGCGCCGCCGGCAATCTATTGTCGTCGGGCATGCTGGCCCTCCTCGGCTTTGCGCTCGGCGAGGTCGCATTCGCCGCGTGGGGTTGGCGGCTCGCCTTTTTCGCCTCGGCGGTGCTCATCGGCATCGGCGTGTGGATGCGATCGCGCGTCGCCGAATCGCCGGTGTATCAGGCGTACGTCGAGCGTCGCAGACAGGCCGCGCCACAACGGCTCGCGACGACGGTCGCGGAACATTGGCGGTCCGTTTTGACCGTGCTGCTCGTGAAAGCGGGAGAGAACGCGGTGTTCTACGTGTTCACGACGTTCTACGTCGTGTACGTCACGCGCGTGTTGCATCTCTCCCGGACGCTCGCGCTCGAGGCGATTGCGGTCGCGTCAGTCATCGAGATTGCGACGATCTTTCTGTCCGGCGCGTGGTCGGATCGCGTCGGTCGGCGCATTGTGACGGCCGTCGGACTGCTGGGCGCCGCGGTGTGGGCCTTCGTGCTCTTCCCCGCGACAGCGAGCGGCAACGTCGCCGCCGTGATGATTGCCGCCGGCGTTGGCGGCATTTGTCATGGAATGATCGTCGGCGGCATGTCGGCCCTGTTCGTCGAGCTCTTTCCGACGAGCGCGCGCTATACCGGCTTCTCGGTGGGATATCAGTTCGCGACGGTCATCTCCGGCGCCGTGGCGCCGCTTATTGGAGTCGCGTTGCTGAATGCGTACGGCTCGACGCTTCCGGTCTCCATCTACGCCATGGCGATGACCGCTCCCGGTCTCGTGAGCCTCGGAATGTGCGACGAGACTCGCGGCCGCGATCTGACCTAGGGCTCAATGGAATTCGCGATCGTCGCCTTCCCGGTGATTGAGTGTGCCGACCTGGTTGCGTCGGTTCGCCGGCGCTTCGATCCCCTGGACGGTCTGCTGCCGGCGCACGTGACACTTGTCTTTCCCTTCTCCCAGCCGTCGGTCGAGCACTCGCTCGAGCGGCACGTGGCCGAAGCAATCGCCGGCGTCGATCCGTTCGATATTACGCTCGAGCGACCCACCCGCGCGGACGACAACTACATCGTCATGGAACTCTCCGGGAGCGTGGATCGTTTCGGCCTCGTGCACGACCGTCTGTATTCGGGGATCCTCGCCCCGCATCTGTCCAAAGTGCATTCGTACCGGCCGCACGTGACCGTCGGGCATCTCTCGCCGTCCGAGGACCTCGACGCGGCCACGGCGCACGCCCTCGACGTTCTGCCGAGGCCGCTGAGCGGTCGCGTTGACGCCGTCGCTGCCTTCCGGCTCGATTACCCATGGCGGGGTGAGGTCGTATTCACTCTGCCACTCGGAAACAGTGGTCGATAATCCCGAATCCAACGAAGTTCTCGTGAACCAGGAGGAGTCATGAAGCGCGCATTGATCGTCGCCGCGGTCGCCCTGTCGAGTGTCGCATTCATCAAGCGACCGCCCCAGCCCTATCGCGTGGTGTTCGACCTCACGAGCCGCGACAGCCTCGATCAAAAGGCAGTCGTGCGCTGGATCAACGAGGTCACGACGTCGAGCCCGGACGCCAAGATCGAAGTCGTGATGTACGCGAAGGGGTTCGAGCTCGTGATGCCGGACAAGTCTACCGTGCTGCCGCAGGTGCAGGCCGCGCTCAAGAATCCAAACGTCGCGTTCCGCGTCTGCGCGATCGCCATGAAGAACAACGGCATCGAAAAGAGCCAGCTGCTGCCAGGCGTGGAGACCGTGCCGGACGGGATCCACGAATTGGTCATGAAACAGCAAGACAATTGGGGCTACATCAAGGCCGTGCACTAGAGCGTTGGCCGGAGCCCCGAATAGATTGGTCGGGGCCATGCACCACCGCCTCGTTCTCATTCGCCTTCTGCCGTTCGCGCTCGCCACGACCGCGTCCGCGCAGGAGGCGGCGAAGATCTCGCTCTCGCCCGTCGTGCGCGTCACGCTGCAGCTCGACTCCGCGTCGACGGCGCGATTCAATGCGCACGGGTTCGACCTTCGCGTCGCGCAGAACGCCCTGCCGACGTCGGCCGAGATCGAGCTGGTGAAGGTCGCCGGCGCCAGTACCGGCGATCTCGTGCGGATGAGTGCCGCCGCGTCCCATGCCCCGTCGGCGACGATCGAAGTTCTCGATTCGCTCGGCCAGCCGGCCGTCACCCTGCGGCTCACCGACGTCGCGGTCGTATCGGACCATCTGTCCCTCTCCGCGGCGCGCGCGAATCTGGAGCAGCAACGCATCTCTCAGCAAGAAGCGCTGTCCGCGCTCACCGCCGATCAACAAGAAGCGCAACGCCAGCTCACCACACTCGAGGAGCTCGGAAAGACACGCGTCGCTACCCGTATGGAGCTGGCTCGCGCGCGCGATCGCGCGTCGGACCTTCAGCGTCGCATTGATCTCCTCAAGCAGCGTCAGGCCTTGGTCGCTAGCCAGCTTGGCGGACACGGGCCCCTCGACGAGACGGTCATACTCCACTTCAGCCAGTTGCAGATCGAGAGCGCCGAGCCCGGCGGACGCGCGGTGATTGATTTCGCGCGACGGCCGGTACCGAAGCGCGACTAGCGGCGATTCACCCTCGCCAGACCGCGTGCCTCGCGGTATCGTTTGGGCGACCTTGAAACCCGGAGCTTCGCAGCCGTGACGGACGCCGTACCGCATCGCGCAGGAACAGCCACACCGCTCAGCGCCGAAGAACTCGTTGCCGTCCGTGTAGGGCGATGGTGGCAGCTGACGCTCGGCGTGATTTGCATGTCGATGATCGCCAACCTGCAGTACGGGTGGACGCTCTTCGTAAATCCGATCCACGATGCGCACGGCTGGAGCGTGCCGGCCATCCAAGTGGCCTTCTCGGTTTTCGTGCTGGTCGAGACCTGGCTGGTGCCGATCGAAGGGTATCTGGTCGATAGGTTCGGCCCGCGATTCGTCGGCGTGATCGCCGGTGTGCTCGTGGCGCTCGCATGGGTGATCAATTCGATGGCCGATTCACTCGGGATGCTGTACTTGGGCGCGGTCGTCGGCGGCGTTGGTGCGGGCGCGGTCTACGGCGCATGCGTGGGCAACGCGCTGAAGTGGTTCCCCGATCGTCGCGGCCTCGCGGCCGGCATCACGGCAATGGGATTCGGCGCCGGCTCGGCGCTGACGGTCTTCCCGATTGCCAACATGATCAAGTCGCAGGGCTATGAAACAACTTTCTTCAAGTTCGGCATCGCCCAAGGCGCGGTGGTCTTCCTCGTCAGCTGGCTGCTGCGCGCTCCGGACTCGGAGTTCACGAAGCGCGTGACGCCAGTTCTCGGAACGGTCATCATCCGGAAGCGCGAGTATACGCCGATGGAGATGCTCAAGACGTCCGCATTCTGGGTGATGTTCGTCATGTTCGTGCTCACGGCGGTCGGCGGCCTCATCGCCACGGCGCAGCTCACGCCGATCGCCAAGGATTTGGGTGTTGGCGACTCGAAGGTCTTGATCTTTGGCGCGACTTTCGGCGCGCTGCCCTTCGCGCTGTCGATGAACCGCATTTTCAACGGCGTCAGCCGGCCGTTCTTCGGTTGGGTGTCGGACCATCTGGGTCGCGAGCAGACGATGGCGGTCGCGTTCACGCTCGAAGGTGCGGTCCTCATTCTGCTCAGCCGGTTCGGCGGCGGCCCGTTGGCCTTCGTCGTCCTGACGGCCCTGGTGTTCTTCGCGTATGGTGAGATTTATAGTCTCTTCCCCGCGATCTGCGGCGACGCATACGGGCGCCGGTTCGCGTCGGCAAACGCCGGGCTTCTCTACGTCGCGAAAGGCGTGGCGTCGCTGCTCGTGCCGCTGGCCAGTCTGATCAGTGTTTCGAGCGTTGGGTGGTCGGGCGTCTTCGCGGCGACGGCGCTCATGAACTTCCTCGCGGCGTTGCTGGCCATCTTCGTCCTGAAGCCACTTCGGGCACGCGCCGCAAGTACTCCCGCGACGTGAAAATCGCTGTCGTCGGAGCTGGCGCGATCGGCGGCTACGTCGGCGGATGGCTCGCCGCTGCCGGCGAAGAGGTGACATTCATCGCGCGCGGAGCGAACCTCGCCGCCATCAAACAGAACGGAATGCGGGTGATCGGCGAGGACGGCACCGAAGTCGTCGCCCGCCCCGCGGCGTTCGAGAGGGCGGCGGAGGCGGGTCCGCAGGATTTTGTCGTTCTCGCCGTGAAGGCGCATCAAGTGGCGGCGATCGCCGCGGACGTTGCCGCGCTCTGTCACGGCGAGACGGCGATCGTCACAATGCAGAACGGCATTCCGTGGTGGTACTTCCACAAGCACGGCGGTCCGCTCGAGGGCACGGCGGTACGCTCGGCGGATCCCGACGGGTCGATCGCGAAGCTGATCGACGCAGATCGCGTGATCGGATCGGTCGTCTATCCCGCCGCGACGCTCGAAGCGCCGGGTGTCGTGCACGTCGTCGAAGGAAGGCGCTTCACGCTCGGCGAGCCCGACGGATCGACGTCGGCGCGCGCGCAGGCCATCTCGGCCGCGTTCGTGCGTGCCGGCTTCAAGGCCCCGGTGATCGCCGACATTCGCAGTGAGATCTGGCTCAAGCTGTGGGGCAATCTCAGCTTCAACCCGATCAGTGCGCTCACGCACTCGACGTTGGCGGGGCTGCTGCGCTTTCCGCTCACGCGCGAGTTGAGCATCGAGATGATGCGTGAGGCCGAGACAGTCGCCAATAAGCTCGGCGTCACCTTCCGCATCGGGATCGACAAGCGGATCGCCGGCGCGGAAAAGGTGGGCGAGCACAAGACGTCGATGCTGCAGGATGTCGAGGCCGGACGGCCGCTCGAGCTCGAGGCGCTGATCGGCGCCGCGGTGGAGCTCGGACGCCTGACGCAGACCCCCACGCCGCACATCGACGCCGTGTATGCGCTAGTCAGCCTCCTCGCCAAGCAGCTCGGCGAGACACACGGCAGACTTTCGTTGCCCCCCTCGCCAACTTTCTCGAACCAATCCCAATCGGTACAAATGGCATGAGTGCAGGAACGATTTCCGATTTCCTCACGGCCGGCGCGGACGACGCTCCCGCTCTCAGCTCACCAGGCGGCACGCCGCTGACGTATCGCGGGCTTCGCGCGCTCGTCGCCGACGTCACCGCGTCGCTGGCCGGCCAAGGCATCGGTCCGAACGATCGCGTCGGCATCGTGCTCGACAACGGACCGGAGATGGCCGCCGCGTTTCTCTCGGTCGGCTCCGCCGCGACCGCGGCGCCGTTGAACCCCTCCTACAAGGCCGACGAGTTCGAGTTTTATCTCACGGACCTGCGCGCCAAGCTCCTCGTCGTCGCCGCGGGCAAGGATTCGCCCGCGGTTGGCGTCGCCGAAAAGTTGGGGATTCCAATCGCGCGCCTGATCGCGCATCCGGAACGAGGCGCTGGGACATTCACGTTGCAGTACGAGGGGAGCGGCGCCACTCCCCGGTCCGTGCGCGCCGCATCGCCCGACGACATCGCGCTCGTGCTGCACACGTCGGGAACGACGTCGCGGCCGAAAATCGTCCCGCTGGCGCACAAGAACATCGCCGCCTCGGCGTCGAACATTCGGAAGACGCTCGCGTTGACGGCGAACGATCGCGGTCTCGTCATCATGCCGCTGTTCCACATCCACGGCCTGATCGCCGCGCTGTCGGCACCGCTGTCGGCCGGCGGCGAAGTGTGCTGCTCACCCGGCTTCAACGCGCTCAAGTTCTTTGGATGGGTCGATGAGGTGAAACCGACCTGGTACACTGGCGTGCCGACGATGCATCAGGCGATTCTGCTGCGCGCCCCGGGCAATCAGGAGGTCGTGAAGAATCACCGGTTGCGCTTCATTCGCTCGTCCTCGTCCGCGCTGCCTCCGACGGTCATCGCCGAGTTGGAGCGAGTCTTCGGCATTCCGGTGATCGAGGCGTACGGCATGACGGAAGCGGCGCACCAAATGGCGAGCAACCCGCTCAGCGGTTCGCGGAAGCCAGGTACGGTTGGGCCGAGCGGCGGCCCGGAGATCCGCATTGTCGACGAAACGGGAACTACCGTACCGCGCGGCGCGACGGGGGAGATCGTCATCAAAGGCCCCAACGTCATGTCGGCGTATGAGAACAACCCCAAGGCGAACGCCGACGCCTTTTACGACGGGTGGTTCCGCACCGGCGACCAGGGCGTGATGGACGACGACGGCTACGTCGCGATCACCGGCCGCCTCAAAGAGATCATCAATCGCGGCGGCGAGAAGATCTCGCCGCGCGAAGTCGATGAAATCATTATGGACCATCCAGCGGTGCACCAGTGCGTGACGTTCGCGGTGCCGCACGACATGCTCGGTGAGGAGGTCGCCGCGGCGATCGTGCTCCGCCAAGGCGTCGCCGCAACGGACAAGGAGCTTCGGGAGTTCGCGTCGGCGCGGCTCGCTCCGTACAAGGTGCCGAAGAAGATTTTGATCCTCGACCAGATTCCGGTGGGTGCAACAGGCAAGCTGCAGCGCATCGGACTCGCACAAAAACTAGGACTCGCATGACGACAATGGCCGTTGGACAGACGCCCGAGACGATCTCTCCGCCACCCAAGCTCAATCCGCCGGAGCGGCTACTCTTCGGCCCGGGGCCGAGCAATCCGGATCCACGGGTGCTTCAGGCGATGACGGCGAATCCGATCGGGCACCTTGATCCGTACTTCGTCGAGCTCATGGATCAGGTGATGCGCTCGCTGCGCGGCGTGTTCCGCACGGCGAATCATCACACGCTTCCCATCTCGGCGACCGGCTCGGCGGGCATCGAGACGATCATGATGAACCTGCTCGAGCCGGGCGACAGCGCGGTCATCGGCGTCGTCGGCTATTTCGGACAACGCATGGCCGAGATGGCGCGACGCTCCGGCGCCGATGTGCGCGTCGTCGAAGTGCCGTCGGGACAGACGCTCGACCCGGCGCAAATCGAGGCGGAGCTCAAGAAAAAGCCGGCGAAGCTCGTCGGGTTCGTGCACGCCGAGACGACGACCGGCGCCTGCCAGCCGATCGCGCCGATGGTGGAAGTCGCGAAGAAATACGACGCGCTCGTCGCGATGGATTGCGTGACGTCGCTCGCCGGTCTGCCGATCGATCTCGACGCGCTCGGCGTCGATGCCGCGGGATCCTGCAGCCAGAAGTGTATCGGCGCGCCGCCGGGGCTCGGTCCGATCTCCATTGGCCCGCGGGCCATGGAGGCAGTGCGCGCACGGAAGGAAAAACCGCACACGTGGTATCTCGATCTGTCGCTCCTCTTCCAGTATTGGGGTGAAGAACGCGCGTCACGATCGCGCGCGTTCCATCACACCGCGCCGATCGCGATGATCTACGGATTCCACGAGGCGGTGCGTCTCATTCTCGAAGAAGGTCTCGAGGCGCGCTGGGCGCGACATCAATCGGCGCACGAGGCGCTCGTGCGCGGGCTCGATAAGCTCGGCATCTCGCTCTTCCCCGCTCCAGAGGACCGTTGCGCGACGATCAACGTTGTCAACGTTCCGTCGGGCGTCGACGAAGCGGCGATTCGTAAACGGCTCCTCGGTATGGGCGTCGAAATGGCGGGCGGCCTCGGCGTGCTCGCCGGCAAGGTGTGGCGCATCGGCGTCATGGGTTACAACGCGCAGATCCCGCGCGTCGACCGGTTCCTCGGCGCACTCGAGGAAGCGATGCGCGCGGAACGTTGGACACCCGCCTAGCCGTTCTTCTCACGCTCGCCGTCGTCGCATGCGGCGGCGAGCGTCGCGCGCCCGAGCCTTTCGAGGTTACGGCGCGATATCCCCACGATTCCGCCGCGTACACGCAGGGGTTGTTTTGGGCGGACAGCGTTCTCTTCGAGAGCACGGGTAAGTACGGCCGTTCCGAGGTGCGACGGGTCGATCTCACCACGGGCCGCGTTCTCGCGCGACACGCGCTTCCGTCCGATCGTTTTGGTGAGGGCCTGGCCCTCATCGGCGGACGTCTCTATCAGCTCACGTGGGAATCCGGAATCGCGTATGTCTACGATGCATCGACGCTCGCGCTCGTCGACTCGATCCGATATCCGGGCCAGGGCTGGGGTCTCACGACCGACGGCAAGCAACTGATCATGAGCGACGGCTCGGACTCGCTTCGCTTCATGGATGCTTCGACCTTCCGCGTCGAACGCGTCGTTCACGCACGATCCAACGGAGAGCCGATTCAGAAGTTGAACGAGCTCGAGCTGGTCGGGGGTGAAATCCTGGCCAACGTGTACGAATCGAACTGGATCGTTCGCATAGATCCGGCGAGCGGGAATGTCCGCGAGATGCTCGACTTCGCTGATCTCTATCCGAAGCGGGCCGGATACGCGGAAGTCATGAACGGCATCTCCCTCGCGCCGGACGGCAAACAGCTTCTCCTCACG
>Ga0310813_10001119_pt1 | contig 16199 bp, 14 predicted proteins | sample YN3metagenome_FD_203086 | JGI IMG/M metagenome (GOLD analysis project Ga0310813, IMG submission 203086) | Soil microbial communities from experimental microcosm in Duke University, North Carolina, United States - YN3 | ecosystem: Engineered > Artificial ecosystem > Soil microcosm > Unclassified...
GATGGTTTCGAGGTCGCGGCGGTCCTGCGCCGCGCTCGATCCGGAGACCGGGGTGCTGCGCGGTCCGGTCTTGATCCAGGTCAGCAGACGGCCCTTGAACAACGGCCGCTGGGCTGCGCCGATGAAGGGGTCTGCGACCTCCGAGATCACTTCTCCGCCGACCGCAAACCCCTCGCGGCGCAGGAGATTCTCGAGTTCGGCGGTCAGCTCCGCCTCCCCTTCCGCGCTCGCGGTCACCCCGTACGCCAAGGCCCGGAAGGGCCCCTGGCTCCGCCGCGCAAGGCTGCGCAGCGCTTCGTCCCACCGTTTCTTCATCGACGCTCTTCTCCGCGGGAGGGTTCAACCCCCCGGTAGGGATATCGGCCAGTTCGGGAACTTTTCTTCAGCACGGGGTGGGTATGGTTCTTCATTCGGAGCGACCCGCTTCACGTCGCTTGCGGGCTCCGTCAGGGGCCGCTTCTGGAGGGTTCACTTCCCGACCGGCGCCTCCAGCGATGCCTTTTACTGGGGAGAGCCGCCTCCGAGCGCCTCGACGGAACTCGAATGGCGCCGGCGGAGCCGAGGTCGATTTCGCAAGTGCTTGTCCCTCAACGGGCTTCGGGTCACACCTGCACCCGCTCACACTTAGGGAGTCGACTCCCTCCCGCCGCGGGAGTCACCCGGTGTGACCTGGACTCCGGTGTGACCCGCACCCCGCAACACCGGAACCCGTTCACGCCTTCCCACCATCACCCGGTCACACCCTCATCGGGTCCCACGGTCACACCGCAACCCCGTCACAACGTCCCACGCTCACCCCGGAACAGCTCCACACGAAGTGACGCGCACGAGGGGTGACGGTGTGACCTTCCCAGCGGCACCGGGTGTGACGGGCCCAGGGTGGGCGGGTCGCCTCGTCACCCCTTCACCTGGTCACCGCGGGTGCCGGTCACACCCGGCGACCGTCACCCGTCCGCCGGGTGTGACGGGGTGAGCGGCGGTCATAACATCTCGTTCAACGCTGGCTCTTCCGTTCAAGCGTGGTGAGGCGGGCTCATCCGCCCCGATGGGAGGGGCGGCGGTTGATCCGGGGGAACCGCGGCGACTGAATCCCCCGGCCGCAAGGAGGTATTCCGTGAAGCGTGCAATAATCCTGAGCGTGGCTCTGGCGGCCCTGGCCGCGTGCAGCACCAATCATCGGTTGCTGGCGCCCGATCACGAGGCCCAGCACCTCGTCAGTTCCGAGAAACCCTCTCACATCAAGAGGGGAACGGACCCCGTCTGTGGCACCGCCATGGACAATGCCCACGAGTTCTGGCATACGTCGTACCACGGGAACCTGTACTACTTCGACTCGGAAGAGTGCAAGAAGCAGTTCGAGGACAACCCGGACCTCTTCAGCGCCGAGGTGCGCTAGGGTCCAGGACCCCACCTTCGACTCCGCCGCTGTATTCCCTTCTCAAGGAGTATCCATGAGCCCGCTCAACGTCCGTCCCCGGCCAGGGAAGAGCATCCGACCGCTCCTCCTGATCGCGTGGGGACTGCTGCTTCTCGCGCCTCTCTCCTGCAATAAGAACAATTCGTCGAACTCATCCTTGACCGGTTCCACGCCGCGCAGCCTGTCGCCTTCCCAGGTCCGGGCCCGACAGGTGAACAACTACCTCATGAGTTACGGACCCTTGGACAGCGCCGCCATCGCGATCGCGAAGAACTATGACGTGGTCGTGGTCCATCCCAGCCAGGGGCAAATCACCCGAGACATCGTTCGGCAGATCCAGGAGGGGAATGACCCCAACGACCCGTCGGATGACGTCGTCGTCCTCGGGTACATCTCCATCGGCGAGGACCTTCGCACGAATGACTTCAGCGACGAAGAATTGCGGAACGATCCGCGCTTCGTCGGGGATGGAACCGGCCCCCGGGTCGACCCGCGGGGCCATCTGCCCAACGGAGGCCCGCTGGACGGCATCGATCCCATGGGGCTCCCGTCGCCGGGCGGCACGGGCTTCGCGTCCTACTATCTGGACGACAACTCCGTGGATCAACTCGGGTTCGGCGACGGCGTGCCGGATCGGAACGCGCATTTCGGCGCCTGCTTCGTCAACGCCGGCGATCCCAAGTGGTTCGACGTCGTCAACAACATGACCCTCGACGGCCCGGACAAGCTGGCCGGCCTGCGCGAGATCATGGACCTCGACTACGGCCGCGGGCTCGGCTGCGACGGCGTGTTCCTCGACACCATCGACACCTGCGGTCCGAACAGTTTCACCAACCCCTCCAGCTCCAATCAATCGGAATTTGAGTGGACCGCGCCCGGCTATGCCCTCTTTCTCTCCCGGTTTCGACAGATCCACCCCGACCGCGTCGTGCTGCAGAATCGCGGGCTCTTCTTCTTCGACCCCCGGCATCCGCATTACCAGTTCACGACGCGCCCCTACGTCGACCTCGTCCTCTTCGAAAGCCTGCGCCTGAACTCCAACCCGTCCGAAGGCATCAATCCCTACTTCTCGAACGACAACCGCTACAACATCGCGCCCAAGCTCATGGCCGAGGCCAACCGTCCCGACGGCTTCCGGGTCGTCTCGCTCGGCTACGCCGAAGGACCGCCGGGGCAGATGTCGAAGCAGACCCTGGTCGGCGGATCGACCTTGGGCACGGATCTCCTGCTCGAAGACATCCGCATCGCCGAGCAGGAGAACGGGTTCCGCCACTATCTCTCGGACGCCAGCGTGACGCTGGTCAACGACTTCGTGCGGACTCACGCACAGCGCGACGACCACACTCCACCGGTCTGGTCGAGCACGTACAACGCGAACACCAACCTGGTGGCGCCGGCACCACCGACACCGCGGCCGGGCCTGCGGGAGATGGTAGGAGGTGCCGGGTCGATCACCGTCCGATGGGACGTGGCGCTCGATCTGAACCCGGTGCGCTACGCGCTCTACCTGCAGACGCGCCCCTTTGACTTCGTCGCGGACCCCGATCTGACGCAGGCGACGCGCATCGTCCTGACGCCGGAAGTCGGAGCCGGCTATAGCGCCGGGCCCGGCCCGACGACGTTCCCCTACGAGGCGACCGTCGGCGGACTGACTCCGGGGACAGGCTATTACGGCGTCCTCCGCGCCTTCGATACGTCGCCGGCCGCGAACGAGGAGAAGAACCAGGTCATGCAGGCGGCGATGCCGCACTAGAGCGCGCGACCGCAGCGTTTTGGCCGCATCCGGCGCAAAGCGCATAACGTTTCCGCCGGCGTAGGATCCAAGATCCGCGAAACGGAACTCTGTTCCGTCGAGCGACGCCGGACTGGGGGATCGGGATGTGCCACCTGGAGGGAAGGGGGATCTGGGTCCACCTGCCACCGCGATTCACTCCAAGCCGAGGTTCGGAGCTACAGCGGCGATAGCCTACTTAGGGAGTTTGCCGATGGCCAGCAAGAAGCTTCCTCGCAGCGGACGCAGCAAGCGAGGATTCGCCGCCATGAACCCTGAGGCGCGGCGGGCGATTTCGAAGCGCGGCGGCGAAGCGTCCCACGAGTCGGGACGCGGACACGAGTTCAACTCCGAGGAAGCCCGCGAGGCCGGGCGGCTCGGCGGCGAGGCCCGCTGGGGGAATCGCGCGAGCCGAGCGGCACTCCCTGAGGATGACAACGGCCACAGCACCTTCCGGTCCATCCACGCGGAAGACCTCGACGGCGAGCTCGGGCGGCGCGGATCCTCGTCGCCGAACCCCGGGGGAAACAACCCCATCACGCGGCGCGGCGGCGAGTCGTCGGGCCGCTCCCGAGGAAGCCGGACCCGCTAGGCGGCGGCCGACGAGGGCTTCACCAAGCCCCACTGCATAGTCGTAGCAAACCCCTTGAGGAGGGCAGTTCCGCCTCCTTGGGGGGTTTTGCATTCGCCTCCCCGCATCCGCGGTCTAAACCATCTGAGGCTGCGGAAGGTCCGGATCGAGGGGCTTGGGCAGGTCGGGATCGTTGGGCTCGGGCTCGTGCCCCGGCTTGGGGTAGTCAGGCGCCGGCATCGGGGGAGGAGGATCTTTCGGAGGCGGCGTCGCGGGCTCGGGGGCGGGCTTGCCCGGTACGGAGGTCTTCTTCCGATCGGGTTCCGTGTTCATGGTCACCTCCAGGCGATGCGAGCCTAATCGCTCGAAGGGAAAAGATGCCGTTCCAGCTCGCGCCGGACCCGGCGTAGAAACTCCTTCTCGCCGCCTCCCATCTCCTGAGTGCTGAGGACGACCTCGGTCGCGGCGGACTCGCCGTCGCTCCGTCGCAGTGCGAATCTCACCGGACGGCCGTCCCGATCCCGCGCTTCCAGACGCGCCCGCTCGGGCTCGCGGCGCAGCATCTCGATCTCCAGGGCCAGCACGCGGCAGGTCCGCTCGGCCGCCGCGAACGCGCTACCGAGGTCGACCTCATACGACGTCTCGACCACCGTGTCGCCCAGCAGCTCGGAGCGCGCCTTCTTGAGGCTGAGCTTTTCTCCGATCCGCCTCTGGATGGTGTCGAGCAGCTCCCGGTCGCCGGGCTCGACCACGACCGTGACCTCGGCGGCGGATCGCTCCGGCGCGTGGATCGTCACCGACACCCGATGACCATCCTCGCGCCGAGCGACGATCTTTCCCCCGCAATCGTCGCGACGCCGCCGCTCGACCTTGAAATCACCCCCCTCCAGGGCCGCATCGGCCGCCTTCCACGCGTCGGCGGCCGAGACTTCATACGCTTGCTCGAGGACGAGCACGCCGCCCGCGATCTCGCGCGGGGGCGCCTGGCCATCCTCCGGCTCCGAAGAGCAGGCCGCGAGGAGACCCAGCGCCAGGACGAGTGCTCGATCCGTCCTCATTCCACCGTCACCGACTTGGCCAGGTTCCGTGGCTGATCGACATTGCGGCCCAGGCGGACCGCCGAGTAGTATGCCAGGAGCTGAAGCGGGATCACCGCCAGGACCGGCGACAGCATCTCGTCGCAGCGCGGGATCTCGAGGATCTGGTTCGACACCGAGGGAAGCCGGGCATCGCCCCGGGTCCCGATCGTGATGATCCGGCCGTTCCGCGCCCGGATCTCCTGGATGTTGGAAATCACCTTGTCGGTCACTCGCCCTTCGGGGGCGACCGCCACGCAGATCATCCGATTGTCGACGAGCGCGAGCGGCCCATGCTTCATCTCGCCGGCGCCGTATCCTTCCGCGTGAAGGTAGGAGATCTCCTTCATCTTGAGGGCGCCCTCATAGGCCGTCGGCAGGTTGTAGCGGCGGCCGATGTAGATGAAGCTGCAGTCCTGCGCGATGTCGCGCGCGCACTGCTCCAGCGTCGAGGACTGGTCGAGGATCTCCCCCGCCCGGCGGGGAAGGAGGTCGATCTCCTTCCGGAGCTGCGTGTCCCGCTCCGGCGTCAGGGTCCCGCGCGTGCGACCCAGGTGCATGGCGAGCAGGATCATGTTGAGGATCTGCGAGGTGTAGGTCTTCGTGGCCGCGACGCCGCGCTCCGGCCCGCAGCGCATGTGCAGGACCAGGTCCGACTCGCGGTCGAGCGTGCTCCCACGGACGTTCGTCACAGCCAGCACGGTGGCGCCGGCCTCCCGCGCGAGGCGGACCGACGCCAGCGTGTCCGCGGTCTCGCCCGACTGCGAGATCGCGATCGCCAGCGTGTCCTTCCCGAAGGGGTAGTCCGCATAGCGCAGCTCGCTGGCGAGCCAGACGTCCACGGGCACCCGCGCGAGCTCTTCAAGGGCCAGCTTGCCGACGAGCCCCGCGTGCCACGCGGTGCCGCAGGCGGTGATGACGATCCGGCGGATGCCGTCCGGCAGCACGAGCCCCTGCAGGTCCTCGGCCCGTCCGATCAGCTCGGACGCGAGCGTATGCTTCTGCTCGTGAATCTCCTTCAGCATGTAGTGGGCGAAGTTCCCCTTGCTGGTCATTTCGAGGCTCCAGGGGATCTCCAGGGGCTGCCGGGTCTTGGGCTTGAACTGGAAGTCGAGCACCGTGACGCCCGAGGGTGACAGCCGCGCCAGCTCGCCCTCCTCGAGCGGGATGACCCGCCGGGTGTAGGGCAGCAGGGCGGCGATGTCGCTCGCCAGGAAGGACTCGCCTTCCCCCACGCCCAGGACGATCGGACAGTTCACCCGCGCGACGTAGATCTCGTCGGGATGATCGGCGAACACCACCGCCAGCGCGAAGCTACCCTGCATCCGCTCCATCGCCGCCCGGATCGCGCGGAGCGGATCCTTCCCGCACGCGGGGTAGGCCTCCTCGATGAGATGGGGGATCACTTCCGTATCGGTGCCCGAGCGAAACGAGTGAGTCTTGGAAAGCTCTTCCTTCAACTCGGTGTAATTCTCCACGATGCCGTTGTGGACGACCGCGACGCGCGCGTCGCAGGAGAAGTGAGGGTGGGCGTTTTCGCGGGTCACGCCCCCGTGGGTCGCCCAGCGAGTGTGGCCCAGGCCCGTGCGGCCCTTCATCTCGCCGGCTTTCAGGGCCGACTCCAGCGCGGCGATGTTGCCCGTCGCTTTCTCGTGAAGGAGGCCCTTGCCGTTAATCACGACGACCCCGGCGGAGTCGTAGCCTCGATACTCCAGGCGCTTGAGGGAATCCAGAAGAACGCCGACCGTGTCCCTCGTCCCGACGTAACCCACAATACCGCACATAGGCTGTGCCCTTTCTAATCGCTCGACTTCAGGGGGGAGGCCCCCATCAAGATGCGACAGCGACGCGGCTCAGAAGATCGATGCGGGCGCTGATTCGGGCCCCCAATTTCTCCAGCGCTTCCTTCTTCAGGGCGTGCCGGATCTCCTCGTAGGGCCCGTCCTGTTCCAGCAAGAGGTGCGCCTCCACCCTTCGGCGGAGCTCCGTCATGAAACGGTCGAACTGCCGGTCCTGGGGCCTCAGCCCCGAGAGGGTGGTCAGCAGGTCATCAAGATGAAGATGCTCCTGCAGCACGCCGTCGAGTCGGTGCCCCGCCTCCGGGGATGGCGTCCGAATCATCGCGGGGTACAGCATCTCCTCTTCAAGCGACAGGTGCGTCCTCACGGCCCGCTTGATTCGCTCGAAGAGCTCCTTCCGCTTGCCATGATCGCCGCGGCCCGCACGGCGAAAGCGGTCGAAGAGCTCCAGGATCGCTCGATGATTGTTCCGAAGCACATCCGTCGCCAGCATGGCTCGCCTCCTCCCAACCCCCTTGAGATCCGTCGCCCCGGCGCATGTTATTCGGGGCGCGCAATACGGAATGCTTGGCGGCGCAGCGCGTAACAGATGGGTCCGGCGCGGATCTTCCTCCGCATGACGAACCCTGCAACGTCCCCGGATTCCGGACTCGCCGTCGTGACCGGCGGCGCCGGCTTCATCGGATCCCATCTGGTGGAAGCCCTGCTCGCGAAAGGGCGCCGCGTCCGGGTGGTCGACGACTTCTCCACCGGACACCGGCGCAACCTGCCCGGACCGGTGGAACTCCTTTGCGGGAACGTCAGCGATCTGGCTGAAGGGGCGGTCGTCGGCGCGGACGTCGTCTACCATCTCGCGGCCCAGGTCTCGGTCCCGCGCTCCGTCGAGGATCCCATGGGCAGCCACCGCGCCACCGAATCGAGCACCTTGGCGGTGCTCCACGCGGCGGAGCGCGCGGGGGTCCGCCGGGTCGTCATCGCCAGCTCGTCGGCCGTTTACGGCGACCGCCCGGCCATGCCGAAGAAGGAAGCGCAGGAGCCGGCACCGACGTCTCCGTACGCCGTCGCCAAGCTTTGCAGCGAGATCCACGCCCGGCACTGGGCGGAGTACCGAGGCCTCCAGACCGTCTGTCTGCGCTTCTTCAACGTCTACGGGCCGCGGCAGGACCCGCGCTCGCCCTACGCGGCCGCGATCCCGATCTTCATCAGCAACCTCATGGCGGAGCAGCCCGTGCCCGTGTTCGGCGACGGCAAACAGACCCGCGACTTCACCTACGTCGAGGACGTCGTGCAGGGGATCCTCTCGGCCGGGTCGACCGTCGGGGCCTCCGGCCGGGTCTATAACATCGCCTCGGGGCGGGGCACGTCGGTGCTGGAGCTGATCGAGACGCTGGCCCAGCTGATGGGCGTGCGGGCCCAGCTGGAGCTGCTGCCGCCCCGCGCCGGCGACATCAAGCATTCGCGCGCCGACATCACCGCGGCCGCTCGGGACCTGAAGTTCGCCTCCCAGACCGGCCTGAAGCATGGCCTGATGCGCACGGTGGAGTGGTTCAAGACGCTGACCCTCCCGGCCCGCCGCTCCGCCTGAACGCGATTCGCAATTCGCGATTCTTCTTAAGTCAGGATCACTTCTGCGGCTGCCTGTCTCGACTTCACCAGGTGAAACACCGCCCCTTTGCGCAGGATGCGCAGGCTGCCGCCGCCGCACGCGAGGGCCCGCTCGGCCAGCGATACGGCGTCGGGCCTTCGACCGAAGCCCTGCAGGCTCGACAGGATGCCGGCGGGCGCCGCCTCGAGCAGGCGCTCGCGGAGCTCCCAGGCGTCGGCCGTGTCGATGCCCGCCAGGGAGCCGAGCGTTTCCTCCGAATAGTCGCGCCCAAGATCCTCGCGGAAGCGGCGGGCTTCGGGGGAGTCGAGTCCGGTGATCGACTCGAGGACCTGCCGCGGCGCGCACTCCGCCATCCGAGAACGAACCTTCCACGCGCGCGGATCGGCCAGCCTTCGGACGCTGCGGAGCACTGAGAGCGGGAACTCGTCCGCCATCCGGCCCCGCAGGTCCCAGGCGACCTCGAAGTCGAGTCCCGAGAGGCTTTCGGCCAGCGCGGAGCAGCGGCCCCGGCGCAGCGCGCGAAAGCGGAAGCTCCAGGACCGGGCGTCGCTCAGGCCCCCGAGGCTGCGGAGCCCTTCTTCCGGGGCCGCGTCCCAGAGTCGGTAGCGAAGACCATGGGCCCGCGCGTCCTCGAGACCGGACAACGTATGGAGGATCTGGTCGGGCACGAGGTCGGACAGGTTCTCGCGCCAGCGCCAGGCGTCGGCCTCCTCCAGTCCGGTCAGGCTCCGCGCGACTTGATAGGGCGCTTCCGCGGCGGCGCGGCGGCGGATGTGCCAGGCCTCCGCCGTGTTCATGCCGCTCACGGACCAGGCCACCACGGGCGCCTGGGAGGGGAGCGCGTCCGCGCGGATCGCCTCCGCGCGAGGATCGGCGAGGCCGGCCACCAGGAGCGTCGCGAGTCCGGCGTCGCGCGAAACCAGCTGCCGCGCGACGTCGAAAAGCCCGGTGGCCCACTCATCGAGAGAGCGTCCGGCGGGAAGGGCGGGGGGTGACTCCGGCGCCCCGGGCGGAACCGGGTCGATTCCGAGGAGCGGCGCGATGGTCCACAAGGCCTGCTGTTCCGCGTCCTCGATGCTCCGCCAGGTGTTGCCCAGGACGTGCCAGCGCCGCGGCTCCGCGGCGGCCTGCCGGAGCAAGCCGTCGCGCATCAGGCGCGACAGCCTCAGCCCCTGGAGGCCCTTGCGGCCGCTCGTTCCGAGCCGCCGTTCCCGGATCTTCCCGAGGCGCTTCCGGAGCCGTGCGACGTCGGGGTCCACGTCGACCACCAGGACCGCATCGGGCCAGAGTCCTCCCGATGCGAAGCGCACGACCGGGGACGTGGCGGCCCGCGCCAGTCCGCGCACGTCCTGGGCGACGATACGATGGGAGTGTAGCCCGCGGTCCGTAAGGACGATCTCGCCCCGGGCCAGGGCGGGGCGGATCTCCTCCGCGATCAGCTGCGCTTCGCGGGCGGCGTTCAGAAGAAGTTCTGTTTCGGGGGAAAGAAGGATCGACTCGGCGTCGCGCGTGAGCGTCCGGATCCCCTGGACCAAGCGCGAGCGGAACTCTCCGTGCTCCCGGACATGATGGACCTTGAAGCCCAGAGTCCGCAGACGGCGCGCGAGCCGGACCGAGATGCTCGTCTTCCCGCTGCCGTCGATGCCCTCAAAGTCGATCCACACAATCCGCACCCTCGCCGGACTCCGAGAGACACCGGACCAGGCTCCGAAACTTCGAGTAGTTCGAGGGGCGCAGACCGTCGACGAGAGCGAGGCAGCTCCTCGGGACGCACCCGACGTGCTTCAACTCCAGCACGGGCTCTTCCTCCCTCCGGAGGAGCGGACCCGACATCCCGGACGCCTCCCCCGCGAAGGGGGACGCGGCCGCCCGGTGGTAGGCAATCTCCAGGTCCAGCGTGATGCGGACCAGGGACTTTTTCAGCAGGAAGCTCCGACGCGTCGAGTGGACCGCGCCCACCGCGACCAGGTGGCCGCTGCGGGCCTCGTTCAGGTAGAGCCGCGCATCGGCATCGTCCTCCCCGGGTTCCCCCGAGAGGCCCCCGAAGGGTCCGTCGAGCCCCGCGAGGCAGCGGGCCGCATCGTCGCGGCCGATCCGAAGCCGCGACTTCCGGGTCCAGCGGCCTTCCCGCGTTTTGACCTCGAACCAGACCCAGGGCGAGCCGTCCGCGTACTCGCGGATGCGGACCTTGGTGCAATGGAGGGGATCTTCGAGGGCCCGGCGGGCGAGGGAGCCGTCCGGCCGGTCGAAGTAGAGCGTGTGGACGCCGTAGTCCTCCCGCTCGTCGGCGGGGATCCGCTGGAGCAGGGCGGGAACGTCTTCAGCGGCCACGCCGTACTTCATCTCCACGCGCGACCGGCTGAGGTCCAGGATCAACCTCATTCGGGGCCTCAAGCTCCTTAGAGAAAGCCGCGGGGCCTTTGTTACGGCAGGGGAGGGGACCGACCCGGTCGTAACGGCCGGTAGGGGCCCGTATCGACATTGAAGATCATTTGTAGGCTTGGGTGACGAACAGGAAGGCCGCCGTGCTCCGTCCCGATACGCCCCATGGAGGACTCGCCTGGTGAGAATCCTCCCGCCGCGCGGCCCCCGCCCGAACGACCATGCTGCCTAACGACGACGTCCGTAAACTCCTGTCCCAACTCCGCTCGGGGATCGTGTCGACCCGCGAGGAGGCGCCCGTCCAGGCCTTCCCGACGTCGAGCCTGGCCGGAAGCCCCGCCATCACGCCGGGGACTGACGAGATCTATGTCGAGGTGGGCGAGCCCAAGGAGGACGGGAAGGAGCCCAAGTACGAGGATCGCATCTCCGCGCTGCCCACGGAGGTGTCGCGGCAGATCCGCCGTCGGGCGTGGGAGGAGTACGCGCGCCGCGTCGCCGACGGCTCGGGCGATCGCCGGCGCCGCAAGAAGATCCGTCTCGGCGGGCCCGGGCCGGCCGCGTGGCTGGAGCTCGCGATCTGGATGACGGTGCTCATCGGGACGAACCTCCTGGCGTTCCCCCACGACCCCGGCTTCCGGCGAGTGGAGTTCAACCCGTTCCTTCTCCCTGTGATCCTGCTGGCCATCCGCTTCGGGACCCTGATCGGCGGCGCCGCGGGGATCGCGGGCGCCGGATGGATGCTCCTGTCGACCCGGCATGCGAGCCTGGAGGACGGCTCGCTCGTGCTCCCCGGCCTGACCGTGCTGGTGGGCATGCTGACGGGAATCCTGTCGCAGCACCAGGGGGAACGCCTGGCCCACTTCCGGACCTACGCGGGGACGCTGGAAGCGCGGCAGGCGCGCGCCCGGCGCCTGCTCGCCGTGAAGGACTCGGTCATCCACGAGCTCCAGAGCCGCATCGAAGAACAAACGGTCTCGGTCGAAGCGATGTACCGCTGGAGCCGGCACATGAGCTCCTCCGAGGCGACGGACATGTTCCAGGCGCTGCTCCAGCTCCTCCACGCGGACCTCAGCGTGACCCGCGCCGCCGTCTACCGCCGGCGCGACGACGGGTACGTGCTCGCGGCCTCCCTGGACCGCGGCTCCGTCCCCGCGCCGTTCGCCGAACGGCTCGACCCGCGCGACGGCCTGGTCGCGATGGCGCTTGAGCATCGACGCCCGATCTCGGCTTTCGACCCGGAGGCCGAATCGCTCCGGGGTCCCGCGCGGCCCGGCATCCTCCTCTGCGGCCCGGTCTGCGAGGAGGAGATGGTGGAGGCGATGGTCGTCGTCCACGAGATGCCGCTCCTGGAGCTGACGCCCGCGTCCTGCGCGCGCTTCGACGCGCTCCTCAACTGGGCCTCCGAGGCGCGGAGCCGTCTGGCCCACTTCCGGGAGCAGTCGGACCCGGACTTCTTCGACCGCCGCATCGGCGCCTACCGCTTTTCGTACTTCTCCGAGGCGCTGCGGCGCGAAAACCTCCGGGCCCGGCGCCACGGGCTCCCCCTGAAGGTCCTCCGGGCCCGCATCACCTCGTTCGCCGAGATTCCTCCGGGCTCGGTGCCGGCCGCGCGCGAGTGCGTCTCCCGCGCGCTCTTTGCCTACCTCCGCGAGGATGACACGATCGGCCTCGCGGAACAGGAGGACACGTTCCTGGCCATCCTTCCGATGTGCGAATCCGCCACCGCGACGGCCATCGGGTTCCGGATGATCCGCGCCCTCGAGGGGGTCACCGGCCTGCTGCCGCTGAAGCTGGCTTTCGACTTCGTTGATCCCGAGACCCTGGAAGCCGCCCCGAAGGCCCCGATGCCCGCGCTCGAGGCGGTGGCATGATCGAACGGCTCCTGCTCGCGCACGTCGCGGTCGCCCTCCTCGTCGGCCTCGTATCGATGCTGGCCCACGGCCGCCCGTTCCGTCCGGCCTGGGGACTGCCGGACGCGATCCTGTCGCTGGCGCTTCCGGTCATCGGGCCGCTGACCGCGCTCGGCGCCCTCGTCCTGGAGTACGGCTTTCGCCGCCGCGGCGTGCGGCCGACCGAGATCGACGCGCCCTCCGACGAGCCCGCCCCGATCCGCGAACTGGATCCCCTGGAAGAGCTGCGCGTCGGCACCTCGGTCGCCCCCGTCGCGGAGATCCTGGCGCTGGGCGACCTCGAGGAGATCGACCGCACGCTGAGGCGGCTGATCGACTCGGAGCGTCCCGCCGTCACCCGCCTGCTGAAGGACGCCCTGCGCTCGCCGCGGATCGAGGTGCGGGTGCGGGCCCGCGGCCTGCTGGTTCGCGCGGAAGACCGCCTGCTGACGCGCGCGAGGGACGCCGAGGATCCCCTGGAACGCGCGAGAGCCTCACGGAAGCTCGCGGACCTGAGCGCCGACCCGGCCACCGCGGGGCAGCATCTCCGCGACGCCGCCCGGGCCTGCGAAGAGTCACTGGCCTCCGACCCCGCCTCCGTCGCGGGGGCCCTCCTGGGCCGCATCCTGCTCGTGCTGGGAGAGACCGAGCGCGCCCGCGAGATCCTGACGAGGCACCTCCGGACCCATCCCGACGACGCGGACGCCCGGCTGGTCCGGGCGCAGGCCAGCCTGCGATTGTCGGACGTCGCCGCCGCGCGGCGTGACTGCGCCGCCCTCGACCTTCCCGCCCTGGAGTAAGGTATGCATGTCTGCCTGATCGCCGAAGGTTCCTACCCATATATCACCGGCGGCGTGGGGAAGTGGACCCACGACTTGATCGCCTCGCTGCCGGAGGTCGAGTTCACCGTGATCGCCCTCTGGCCCACCGACCGGCCCGAGCCGCAGCCCCGCTACCCGACGCTGGCCAACGTCCGCGAGCTGCGGACCAGCTACGTCCTCACGCCCCAGGAGGAGCAGCCCCACGCCGCGAAGGACCAGTACCAGAAGCTCGAAGTGTTCCATCACGCGATCAAGAAGGGCGACGTCTGCCCGTTCGCCGGGCTCGACTCGCGCATCAATCTGAAGGACCTGAAGACCAACCCGGCGGCGTGGAAGCTGCTGACCACGCTGTACCAGGATTACGCCCCCCCGGGCACGTCGTTCCCGGACTACTTCTGGACCTGGCAGGCGACCCACCTGCCGCTCTTCAACGTCCTGACGTCGCCGCTCTGCCCCGCGGACGTCGTCCATTGCATCTCGACCGGCTATGCGGGCTGCCTCGCGGCGCTCCACAAGGCGAAGCTGGGGACGCCCATGCTGACGACGGAACACGGCCTGTACACGCGCGAGCGGGCCCAGGAGATCTGGGACGCGGACTGGATCCCGGGAGAGGCCGAGGCCAACGCCCACCGCTCGGGCAACTTCTTCAAAGGCTGGTGGAACCGCATGTTCCGCTCGCTCGAGAGGATCACATACGGGTACTCCGACGCCGTCGTCTCCCTTTTCGAAGCGAACAAGAAGTACCAGATCGAGCAAGGCTCGACCCCGGAGCGCACGCTCGTGATCCCGAACGGCATCGAGCTCTCGCTCTACGAGAGCGTCCGCCGGAACCGGCGGAGTTCGGGAAAGGTCCACGTCGGACTTGTCGGGCGCGTGGTGCCCATCAAGGACATCAAGACGTTCATCAACGCGTGCAAGATCGTCGCGGACCGTCTGGGCCCGTCGGCGCTTCAGGCGTCCGTCATCGGGCCCATCGACGAGGATCCCCTGTACGCGGCGCAGTGCCGCGAGATGATCCGCGCCCTCCAGCTGGAAGGCGTGCTGACGCTGGTGGGGAAGACCGATCCGCGCCCGTACTACGAGACGCTCGACGTGTCCGTGCTCACCAGCCTGAGCGAGGGCCAGCCGATGGTCGCGCTCGAATCGATGGCCTGCGGCATCCCGGTGGTGTCGACGGATGTCGGCTGCTGCCGGGAGCTGATCGAAGGGCGTCCGGGCGAAGACGGCGGCTATGGCCTCGGCCCGGCGGGCATCGTGACGGGCCTCGTCGATCCCCAGGACACGGCCCGGGCGCTCCTGGAGCTCGTCGGGGACTCCGAGCGGCGCGCCGAGATGGGGCGTGCCGGGCGCCGGCGCGTCGAGAAGTACTACCGGCTGGACCAGGTCCGCAAGTCGTATCTCGACCTTTATCGGAGACTGAGCGATGGCCGGCATCAGTCTGCCCCTGCGGCGGCTGCTTAGCAGCCGCTCGTTTCTAGCCCAGAGCGCCGGCTATGCCTACGCGGCGCTCTCGATGGCGGGGCCATGGCTCCTGACCTCGGCGTACATGCTGGCGCTGAGCCGCCTCGGCGTTCCCGGCCTCACGATCCAGGACATCCAGTCCTTCCAGGCCGTCGTGCTCTACTGCTACGCCGGGTCCATGCTGCTCACCGGCTTCTTCCAGCTCGTGGCCGCGCGGCATCTGAGCGACCACCTGTTCCGGAAGAACACGCTCGCGGTCGTGCCGTCCTACTCGACCACGGCGACGCTGTCCCTCCTGCTGCACGGGCTCGTGGCCGGGGCGGCGATCTATCTCCTGAAGCCGCCTCTGCCGCTGGCGGTGGCGGCATTCACGCTCTTCGGCGCGGTAGGCCTCGTGTCGAGCGGCATGATCTTCCTGGGCGTGCTCCGCAACTTCAGCATGATCCTGGCCGCCTTCGTGGCGGGCATCGCGGTCGCCCTCGCGCTCTCGCAGGCCCTGGCGCCGCGCTTCGGGCTCAGCGGATTGATCGCAGCGTTCGCGGCCGGGCACGGCCTGATCGCGGCCGTGTTCCTCTCGAGGCTGCGCGCGGAGTTTCCCGCCCGACATCCCTGGGACCGGGGGCTGGTCTCCACCGCCGCCCGTCATCCCAGCCTGATGGTCATTGGGGCCGCGTTCGCGGGCGGCATTTGGATCGACAAGATCGTCTTCTGGACGGGGCCCTGGGGCCGCTCCTCGGAAGCCGGCCTCCGCATCTGTCCGATCTACGACAACGGCTTTTTCCTCGCGTCCTTCACGGTGCTGCCCGCGCTGGTGCTGCTGTTCATCCGGCTGGAAGGATCGTTCCACGACAAGTACGCCCAGTTCTACGCGGCCCTTCGCAAGGGCGCGGACCTGCAGACGATCCGCCGGAGCCGCGGCGAGATCGCCGACTCCTTCTCGACGACGCTCGTACGCCTCGCCGTGATCCAGGGCATGGTGACGCTGGCGGCCGTGATCTACGCCCCGTTCCTGATCGAGCTCTTCAGGCTGGACTGGATCAGCTTCTACGTCTTCCGCGCCGCCTGCCTCGGCGCCTACCTCCAGATGCTGGCGCTCGCGGTGCTGCTCTCCGCGGTGCACCTCGCCCTCTACCGCATCGCGCTGGTCATCGCCTTGGTCGATTTCGCCGCGGGATTGCTCGGAGCCTGGATCACCTGCCGGGCGGGGCCGGAGCTGCTCGGCTTCGGCTCCGCGGCGGCCGGCGCCACGGCGCTCCTGGTGGGCTATCCCTGGATCCGCTCGGTTCTCGCCGTGCTGGAACGGCACACGTTCATGCGACAGATTGGAAACCCGTAACCCAGGAAGACCAGTACAGAGGCAGAACCATTCCCCCTCCTGTCCCCCTGCGGGGGACGCCCCGACGCTC
>Ga0310813_10001121_pt1 | contig 16183 bp, 12 predicted proteins | sample YN3metagenome_FD_203086 | JGI IMG/M metagenome (GOLD analysis project Ga0310813, IMG submission 203086) | Soil microbial communities from experimental microcosm in Duke University, North Carolina, United States - YN3 | ecosystem: Engineered > Artificial ecosystem > Soil microcosm > Unclassified...
CATTTCTCCCCGGACGGCCGCTGGATCGCCTACGCCACGGTGAACAAGAGCTACGAGTCGCAGAAGTTCGGCGAGCCCACGGAAGCCGACGACATCTGGATCGTCCGGAACGACGGCGCGTACAACATGCGCCTGACCGACGACCTCTCCGCCGAGTGGTGGCCCGCGTGGGGCGGCGACCGCGTCTTCTTCGTCAGCAGCAAGGGCGGCATGCAGAACATCTGCAGCATCCGCGTGAAGCCGCTGGAGGACTCGAAATGAAGCGGGCCACGATCGCGCTCCTGGCGTTCTGCGCCGGCTGCATGGACTTTCCGGAGGAAGCGCCGCCGTTCGACCTGAACGACGTCGCCGTCCTTCCGATCGTCAACCGGACCGGGGTGGCCTTCGACGGCGACGAGTTCGCGAACATCCTGGCGTCCGAGCTGGTGAAGGCGGGCGGCGGCCGCGTCATCCGTCCCGCGCAGATTCGCGCCGCCGGCGAGCCCGGCGAGTCGATCCGGACCGCCCACGACGCCGTCCGCCTCGGGCGCCGAGTCCGGGCCAAGGTCGTTCTCGCTTGCGCGATCACCGACTACGATCCCTTTGATCCGCCCAAAGTCGCCATTGCTGCCCAGCTGCTCCGGGTGGACGCCGGCCCGCTCTCGGGAGAGGATCTCGACCGCCTGCTCCAGTCGGGCAGCTGGCGGCGCGGGCCGCTCTCGATGTCCCGCGACGGCGCCGCGCACGCCCTGGCCGCCTTCGAGGACGTCTACGATGCGCAGGATCCGGAGACCCGGAGCGCGCTGAGGCTCTATGCGCGGGGCCGCGATTCCGCGTTCGCGGGCGAGCGGGAATTCCTGGCCGTCCAGTCCCGCTACCTCCAGTTCGTGTCCGCCCGGCTCATCCAGAGGCTCTCCACCCATGGGTCCTAGAGAAGAATTCCTGCGGCACCTCCAGACGGAACGGAATCTGTCCCCGCATACCGTCCGGGCCTACGGGGGCGACCTGGACCGCTTCATCGACTTCCTCGGAGGCGAGGCGAAGTTGCTCGCGCCCGACGTGAACGTCGCGCTGGTCCGGCGCTTCCTCTCGCATCTCCACGCCGGCTCCTATCAGAAGAGCTCCATGGCCCGCATGCTGGCCTGCCTGCGGACCTTCTACGACTATTTCCTGCGGCGAGGCGGCGTCGAGAGCAACCCCGTCCGCCAGGTGCGCACGCCTCGGCTCGACAAGAAGCTGCCCGGCTTTCTGGACGAGGAGGAAGTGGTCCGCCTGCTCGAGGCGACCACGGGCGATTCCTTCACGGACCGCCGCGACCGGGCGCTGCTCGAGACGATCTACGGGGGCGGCCTCCGCGTCAGCGAGGCCACCGGACTGGACCTCGTGGACCTTCAGCTCGACCAAGGGTTCGCCGTGGTGCGCGGGAAGGGCGGGAAGGAACGTCTGGCCCCGCTGGGCACGGGCGCGGCACGCGCCGTCGAAGAGTATCTGCCCGAGCGCGCCGTCCGGGTCGAGAAGCTCATGAGCGGCGTCGTGGCGCTCTTCATCAACAAGAATGGCACGCGGCTCAATGTCCGCAGCGTGCGGCGCATCCTGGACCGCCGGGCCACGCTGGGCGGCATCAAGAAGCCCGTCACGCCCCATACGCTGCGTCACAGCTTCGCCACCCATCTCCTGAACCGTGGCGCCGATCTGCGGGCCGTGCAGGAGCTCCTGGGCCATGCCAATCTGACCACGACGCAGATCTACACGCACGTCACGACCCACCGGCTCAAAGAGGTCTACGACAAGGCACACCCGCGCGCGGTGTAACCCGAACCACGAACCACGAACCAGGAACTGGAGGGGTCCCCCTCTGCCGCAGGAAGGGGAATGGTCCGGATCGTGGTTCGTGGTTCGAATGAGGGCAGACGGAGAGCCGGAGGACGATTCCGAATTCGTCCGAAGTGCTAAGGAGATGCCGGCCTGACCCGAGTCGCGCCCTTGGAGGTCTTGATCCGAAAGGCGCTGCCTTCGGCGTAGACCTTCACGTCGGTGACGCCGCCGCAACGTTGGCACGTGACCGCATGGGTGCCTTCGTTGACGACGAAACGGATCAGTGACTTGTCACAGTGCCGACATGGAATCGGCACCGACATCCCCGGTCGAGGTTCCAGCGGCACGCTAGTTTCTCCAAGTTGCAAGGCATTACTGCCGCTTACGAATGCTAATTTTAGGCGCACCCGCCATCATGTCAACGAATACCTCCGGAGGGTTAATCCTGCGTAGAACTGGTATAGTAAGCGCGTGACCATCCTGCTCACCGGGTTCGAGCCGTGGGGAAAGAATCGCGTCAACCCGAGCGGCGAAATCGCCAGGGCGCTCGGGGGTCACGTCCTGCCCGTCGACTTCGCGATCGCGGCGCGAGAACTGCGGCGCCTGATCCGGCAGACCCGTCCTAAAGCGCTACTGATGTTGGGGCTCGCGACGGGGCGCAAACGGATCTCGCTCGAAGCCGTGGCGCTCAACGTGGACCACTATGAGGGCCGCGGGAAGCAGCAGCGCTGGCGCCGGCCCATCCGCCGCCGGGCCCCGATCGCCCTGGAGGCCCGGCTGCCGCTGGATCGGATCTTCCGCCGCCTGAAAGCCGCCCGGGTGCCCGCGACGCTGTCGCACCACGCGGGAACCTTCGTGTGCAACCACGTCTTTTACGAGGGCTTGGCGGCCTTTGAGGGCCCCTGCGGCTTCGTTCACGTCCCGCCGTTCAAGGCAATGTCGCGGCCCCGGCAGATCGGGGCGATTCGGGCGATCCTGAGCGCGCTGGGCGCGTCGTCGTCGCCAGCAGCCACGCGGTAGGGGCCGCCACCAGGGCCATGCCGGCCAGCGTCATCCAGCCGAAGCTGCGGTGCCACAGGATTCGGTCGTAGGCCGCGCTGAAGAGCATCTCCGACAGTCCCACGACCGAGACCCGCGACGGCTCGCCGAGCGCGAAGGCCCGGGTCAGCGCGATCTGACCGACGGTGCCCATCAGCCCCATGCCTAGCAGCATGCCGAGGTCGCGCGAATGCCCCATGGCGCCGATCGGTTGGCCGCGGCCCCAGACCGAGAAGACGGCGGCGCAGACGACCGTGGCCGCCATGGAGAAATGGATCACGATGCTCCGCGCGTCGACGTTCGCCAGCCGGTTGAGCCCGAGCATCACGACCGCGGTGGCGATCGAGCTCAGAACGCCGGTCGCCAGCGCGACGCGCGCCTCCTCGAAGTGCGGCTGCGCGATCAGGATCACGCCCGCGAGCCCGACGAGAATGGCGCCCCAGACCTTGGCGGACGGCCGTTCCTTAAGGACGAACCAGGACAGGAGCGCGACCCAGAGCGGGTAGCTCTTGATCAGGGTCGTCGCCTCCGAGAAGGGCAGATGGGTGAGGGTGTAGAACGTGCAGATCATGCTCAGGCTGCCCACGAGGCTGCGCATCCAGAGCATCGGCGTCCCGCGGAAGATGAAGGTCGTCCGGGTCGCCAACCCGATGGCGACCGCAAAGAGCAGCATGAGGGCGGCCCGGACGAAGGCCAGGAAGCGCCAGTCGGACGCTTCGGCGAGGATCTTGCTCAGGGCGCCCATCGTGGCGAAGCTGACGGCGCTCCAGAGCATCCAGAGGTACGGCCGGACCGGACGGCTCATTCGGTCGCGCCCGCGTCCGCGCTAGCGCCGGCCGGAGCCCACGTCGTGCCTTCGCGGATCGCGACGAGCTGGCCGTAATGGTGCATGTTGTGGGTAGCGGTCTTGCCGACGACGTCCCAGGCGCGGATCGTGCCCAGTTCCGAGTGGACCCCGCTGCGGCCGAAAATCTGCTCCGGGAGGAAGTCGACGAGCTCGATCATGCTCTCGCGCGAGGTCGTGAAGAGCCGCCGCATCAGCAGCATGTCGCGCTGCGTGGGGATCAGGGTCTTGACCCACTTGTCCTGGTCCATCGAGGTGAGCGCGGAACCGGGTTGGCTGAGGATCATCCGGGTGCGATAGTGAAAGACGAGCTCGCAGTCGGTCAGGTGGGCGAGGATCTGGCGCGCGGACCACTTGCCGGGGCCGTAGCTCTTCTGGAGAAAGGCCGGCTCGGCTTCGAAGAACGGGATCGTCAGGGTCAGGCCGCGCTTGAGTTCGCTGATGACGGTCGCCTTGTTCATGGGCGACCATTCTAGCGATGGGACTCCTTGTTCTCCAGCGCCACGTGGGCACTCCGTCGAACGTCGGGCGCCCCAACGCAGGCGAGGCGCCGGAGGATCGGCGCCGCTTCCGCAATCTTCCACTCGCCACAAACACGGATCGCCGTCTGCCGGATTTGACTGTCCGGAGAGCAAAGACGCTCCACGAAGAGCGGCGCGAGCAAACGGTCGCCCGTATCCGCGAGGGCGGCCAGGATGTCCGCTGCGACCAGACCGCGCTCTACCGTGTCTCCTGTGGCGCACCAGGGGTGCCGTCGGGCCTTCTGCGCCGCCTCGGCAGCCTCCCATTCGGGAAGCATCTTCACGAGCTTTTCCTTCGCAGCTCCTTGCAACTCATCAGAGATCTTTCTCGCAGGCTGAGGATCCGGTGGCGGAGGCGGCGGAGGGGGAGCGGGGGCCGCGTCGGCTTCACGGTCGATCTCGCGAAGCGATGCCGCCGCCTCTTTGGCCAGGGTGGGGCTGTTGAGGAGAGCAGTCAGGTTTTCCCTCGCCGCTTTGCAGCGGCCCTTGCCGGCCGCGAGGATCGCGGGACGCCTCAGCCAAGGGGTGCCTTTCTGGAGCAACTCGACGGTAGTCGGCTCGGCTTGCGGGATCGCCACCGCGGTCTGGAGCACCGCGATCGCTTGTTTGGACGCCCAGTGGGTGCCCACGGCCTTCTCCAACAGAGGACGGTCCTGCGGCGTGACGCCGTCGAGGGCGAGCCCGACTAGGACTTGAAGCCAGTGTTGATCCCGATCGTTGCAGGCTTCCGGTTCCCAATTCTCAATGGCGCGTAGGACGTATCGCGCGGACGGGTAACGATCGGGAAGCAGCGAAAGCGCCACGCGCTCCATCTCCCGGTCCTTTGTCTCGAGGAGATGAATCGCATAAGTCTCGAAGTTCTCGCGCCATTCAGCCTTGGAGCGGATCTGAAGCGCAAGCTGCAGCGCCGGGCCCTCCAGCAGCGCGTCGGCGAACTCAGGATGCGCCTTCAGGAGGGCGGGATCGAACCACCGTTCGCGATCGATTTTCTTGGCGAGGAGCTCGGCGCGGCTCTTGAAGTCCAGGTCGCTCGTGTCGGCGGCTTTCAGGACGGGAAGCGCCTCCTCGCCGATGACGCGCAAGCGCCGGGCGGCCTTCTCGCGGAGTTCGACCGAATCGTCGTTGAGCTGACGGACGAGGTCCGGAATAGAGTCCTGGCAAAGCAGGGCGAGAAGCAGGCCCATCTAGTCCACTAGACGCGCCTCGACACTACTTGTCCTCGGCCTTCTTTTCCTCCGTCTTCGGCTTCTCGTTCAGCAGCTTCTGGACCGCCTCGGGGATCTCGACCTTGGCCTTGCCGGCGTCGCTGAGCTCGCAGCGGCGGGTCATGGTGATGTCGACCTGGTTGCCCTGAATGTCGATGCTGATCTTGGTCACGACCTCGAAGATGGCGACGTTGCCCGAAGCGTCCACCCAGACCCGGGCGCTGCCCTTGGTTTCCGCGTTGCCGGCGGCGCCGAACTGGCCCAGCATGCGCCCCAGCGGGGAGCCTTTCATGGCTTCTTCGGAGAGGTCGCCGGAGAACGCGGTGCACTCGATGTCGCCGATTTTGTCGGTCTTCTCGGCCTTCTTGACCTCCTTGAAGCCCTTCGCCAGGTCCTGAAGCTCCTCGTGCGGCGCCTTGAAGTTTTTGAGCATCGCGCGACCGAACAGGGCCCCGCGGGCGCGGTTCCGGTTGGGCTTTTCGCCCTCGGCGGGGGCGGGGGGCTGGACCTGGGCCAGGTCCTGCCAGTCGGCAGAGCCCTGTTTGACGAAGACGCGTTCGCCTTTCTTGAAGATCTCGCCCTTGTCGGATTTGATGTGAAGCCCGGCGTCTTTCTGATATTTTCCGTCCATCGTGGGGACCTGCGGCGGCCCGCCGCCGAACGGGCTCTGGACTTCGGTTTCGCCCTTGAACGCGTACGAGCTCAACGCGGCGGCCTTCGAGACGGCCTGGGTCAGCGTTTCTTTATCGTCGGCGAACGCCGGGACTGCGAGCGCGATCAGGACCGCCACGGAGGCCAGCGTTTTCATCATCGATCTCCTGTCAAAGCTGCGTTTGGGACAGCGGAGCCGCGGGCGAAGTTCGGTGAAATCCCCCTGGGAGCTCCCGCAATAAGGTCCGATAATGACCGTTATGTTGCGTCACGGCTTAGGGGAGGATCGGCTGGCGGATCCGGTCCTGGCGGCCGTTCAGCGCCGAGTTGTGGCCTGCCGTCGCTGCCCGCGTTTGACCAAGTATCTCGACGCGGCCAAGGTCGCCTGGCCCGATCATTACTGCAAACCCGTGCCCGCCTGGGGCGACGCGCGCCCTCGCCTCGTCATCGTCGGCCTCGCGCCGGGCATGCACGGCGCCAACCGCACGGGCCGCATGTTCACCTTCGATTCCTCCGGCCAGTGGCTCTACGGCATGCTCCACGAGGTCGGCCTGGCCTCGCGGCCCGTGTCCGAGGCTCCCGGCGACGGCCTGAAGCTCCACGGGGTCTACATCACCGCGGCAGCCCGTTGTGCGCCGCCCGGAAACAAGCCTTTGCCGGTCGAATTGGAGGCCTGCCGACCGTACCTGGAGGCCGAATTGCGCCACTTGACTGGGGCGCCCGTCATTCTGGCGCTGGGCCGGATCGCCCACGAGGCTATATTACGGATTCTCGATGTGAAGCCGCGGGATTGTCCGTTCGGGCACGGCGCCGAGCACCGGCTTCCGGACGGCCGGATCCTGCTGGATTCCTACCATCCCAGCCGCCAGAACACGAACACGGGCCGCCTGACGCGGGCGATGTGGCGCGCCATCTTTCGCCGCGCCAAAACCCTGATTCGCTAACAAAATGCAGCGTCTATTTTGTTACCCATTTATGGGTTGGGGATCGCCGCGTCGAAGCGATTAAGCGGCTCGCGCGCCGCCCAGGACATGGCGCGCAGCACGAGGATCCGGAAGTATGGATCGTCGAAGGTCCACGTGTAGTGGCCCAGCAGGGTGCAGAACACCCGGCCTTTGTCGACCTCGCGGACCCACGCCATCGCGCGCGGCGCGCCTTCCTCGACCTGCGTTGCCAGGACCTGGCCGCCCTTCAGATCGCCGACCAGCGGCCAGTAACTCTCATCTAGAAACGCCGCCTTCGGCAAGCCCGCCGTGATCGCGTGATCGGCGAACTCCAGCTCCAGCGGGCCGTGCCGGAACTTCGTCTTTCCCGGCTCCCAGGCCAGCCCGATCCGGGCCGCCAACTCGAGCGGCTTCTCCTTCGGGATCACGGCCGAGTGCAGCAGCACGAGCCCCCCGCCGCGCGCGAGGAACGCATCGATGTCCTTCAGCTGCTTCTCATCCCACTTGCCCCAGAGATACAGCAACGCCAGGTCCGCCGCCGCCCACTGTTCGTCCGTCGGCCACGGAAACGCCGTCTGTACCTCCGTCTTCGCGACCTTCTCCAGCAGCGGCTTCCACTTCTTCTGCCAGGCTGGGTAATCGTGCTCGTTCTCCCCGTGATCCTTGGGATTGGCCACCAGCAGGACCTTCAACGCTCGCGGCGCCGCCTCCGACCGCGGCGTGCGGCTCAGCACCGCCTCGACGTCCGCCTTGCTCCGCTGCGGCGGCGACGGCTTCTCCGTCTGCGTCAGGAACGTCAGCAGATCCTTCAGCCGTTCTTCGCCCAGCTGCTTGAACCCTTCCGGCATCAGCGAGATCGAGCTCGGCCTCAGGTCCCGGATCTGGCTCCGCTCGATCACGACCGGCTCCGCGTTCGGCCCCACGAGCCGGATCCGCCCCGGGCCGTCCGTGTGGACGATGCCCGCCAGCACCTGTCCGTCCTTCAACTCCACCCGATAACTTGCGAAGTCGGGATTGATCGTCGCGTTCGGCTCGACGATATCGCGTCGGACCGCCTGGGGATCCAGATGGATAAGGTTGCTCAGGTCCGGCCCCGCCTTTCCGCCCTCCCCACGCACCGTGTGGCACGCGGAGCACTTGGCGTCCCCGTAGAACAGCGCCCGGCCCCGCGTCCAATCGCCGCCCGCGAGCTCCGGCGCCGAGCCCCGCGCGAGCGGCTTCGGCGGCCTTGCCGTCGGCGCCCAGGCCAGGCGCAGGCGGTCGAGCGGGATCGGCCGCTCGTGGGGATCCGCATCCGTGTGGTACGACGCCGCTAAGCGGAATGCCGCGCCCGTCGTCGCTTCGATCTCGAGGTCCACCCCGTCCGGCGTCATCGGCACGACCAGCGCCTCCTGCGAGGTCAGCCCGCCGCAGCGGATCGACAGCGGCCCCGAGGAATCGAAGCGCAGCGTCGCCTCCTTCCCCGGCAACTCCAGCTTCGTCTTCAGCTTCAGGCGCCCGGGCTTCTCGATCAGCGCCGCGAAGCGTTCGTGCTCCGACGAGCCCCGCAGCATCGCGGCCACGACGGCGGGATCGACGTGCGGCAGCCAGCCGGACCAGGAGCCGCCGCCCACGCCGTTCCACGTCGCCTCCACGCCCGCCAGATCATAGAGGAGTTCCGTGCGCGACAGGGACAGCGCGTACGACGCGCGCGACGGATGCGGCCTCGTCGTCAGCAGCAGCGTCCGTCGATCTTCCGACAACGCGCGCCCGACCACCTCGAGCGTGTAACGCGGCGCCCGCTTCTGCTCCTCCACGGCCTTGTAGGGCGGGCTGAAGACCTCGAGCCGGTCGGCGGCGCCGACGTACTCGCCGAAGGTCACCCCGCGGACCTCCTCGAGCTCCACCGAACGATCGTACGCCACGCGGACCTCCATCGGTCCCGCGGCCCACGCGGCAACGGGCTGCGGCGCACCCTCGTAGTGGATCTTGTAGAGCGCGCCCTGCCCCTTGGGCCCCGTGCCCCAGTCGGGCCTGCCGCTGTGGCAACTCACCAACAGGTCTCCGTTCGGAGCAAGCGCGACGTCGACCGGCAGCATCGAGAGCGACGCGATCTGCACGTTGCGGCCCACGTAGCCCGCCGGAGTTTTCGCGAGCGGCACGCGCCACAGCTTTCCACGCGAGTACCCGGTGATCAGCGCGTCCCCTTCCCACGTCGCGGGCCCGAAGCGCCGCCCCTCGTTGAACTTTAGGCCGCAGGTCGACTGGTGCTGCGGCCCGAACGACACCGTCGCGGGCTCGTCGATGACGTCCGGCAAGCGGGTGGGATCCCGCGGGGGGAACGCGTAGTGGCGGCCCGCCTGGATGTGCATCAGCTTGTCGAGCGGATTCCCGCCGGGGCACCAGGTCTCGCCCTCCTGCTCGGTCGCGAAGAGGTCGCCGCGGCGATTGAAGGCCAGCGCCACCGGAAAGCGGATGCCGCTGCAGACGATCTCCCGCGACTTCCGGTCCGGCGCCACTTTCAGGATCGTGCCGCGCTCGCTCTTGAGGTCGTAGTTGCGATAGATGTTCGTGAAGTCGTGGCAGCCCAGCCCGAAGAAGAGATTGCCGTTCGGGTCGAGAGCCACCCCGAGAGCGTCGACGCCGTGCGGGATCTCTTTCCACCCCTCCGCGACGGTCTCACTCCCCTTCTCCCGGATCAGCGATACCTTGCCCTTCGATGCGACGTAGAGCCCTTCGGCCGCCAGCGCCATGCCGATCGGCGCCCGCAGGTCGCCTTCGCCGTCGTAATACGTCGTGACCGTCTCCTCGAGGCCATCGCCGTCGCGGTCTGTGAGGACGTGCACGCGCCCGTCGTAGCCCAGCGCGAAAAGCCGGCCGTCGGGCGCGTACTCCACGTTGTTGATGTTGGTCAGCTGGACCGGGAGCTTGCGCGCGCGGAAGCCGGGCGACAGCATCGTGACCGCCTCGGGAGGAGTCGCGACGGCCGCCTTGGGATGCTTCTTCCGGAGGTAGGCGGTGAGCTTCTCGAGTTCGGCGTCGCTCAGCACCCGTCGAAACAGAAGCACTTCGGCGATGTCGCCGTGAAAGAAGCCCGAGTCGTAAGGTTTGGGCGATTCGTTGCTGTAGCGCCGAGCGCCCAGGCGCACCTCGTCGAAGCGGAGCGTCCCCGGGCCGCGGTCCCGGGTTCCCGCCGGCAGGCCGTCGAAGAAGAGCCGCGTCGCGCCCTTCCCGACCGTCGACGTCAGCGCCGCCAGGTGCAGAGCGCCCAGAGGCGCCGGATGGTCCAGCAGGTTGCTTTGCGCCGGCTGCCCCCGCCCCTCCACGTTGATCCCCGCCAAGGTATCGCCCCCGAAGGCGCCGAAGTCGACGTTGAGCCCGGACTGATAGTCATTGGCCGTGGCCGCGCCCGCGCTGAAGAGGGCGCTGAAGCCGCCGGCGTTGGAGTGGGCCGCGAACACGACCACCAGGGTCAGGTCGTCGACGTCGAGGCCCCAGGTCCCCCGGAGGCGGTTCAGACGACCGTCGAAACGGACGAAGCCCTCGGGGATCCGCTGCGGCGCGGACTCCGCGGCGATCAGGTCATGCTTTTTCCCGCTGGCGTCGTGCCACGCCGGGACGTCCCCTTCGGGCAGCGTTTTCGCGTCCAGCCACAGCTCCAGGCCGTCCGACACGGGCAGGTCCTGTCCCAGGAGGAGCAGCGCCAGGAGCGTCAGTGGAATCATGATCCCTCGTTACGGGTGGCGAACCCAGGTCAGGCTGGCGGATTCCCCTTCGAGGTCGATGGCGCAGAGCGTCGCGGGGCGGAAGGAGACGGGCCGGCCCGCGATCGCGCCGGCGAAGGCGCTCATCTCAGGATTGTGGCCCACGAGGAGCAAGGGGCCGTTCTGGGCACGGATCTCGCCGAGGTAGGCGGCGGCGGTCGCCCCGCAGTTCAGCGCTTCGCGGACCTCGATGGCGATCTTCGTCCCGAGGCCTTCGACGACCAGTTCGGCCGTTTCCCGCGCGCGCAACCGGGGGCTGCTCAGGACGACGGCGATCTCCGTCCCGCGCTCGCGCAGCGCCTTCCCCGCGTTTCGGGCTTCCTGCCGCCCCTGCTCCGTCAATGGACGCAACGCGTCGGAAGTGGCGCCCGCGTCGGCGGCCGTAGCGTGGCGCATCAGGTAGACCTGCATCGCTGCGCCAGTATAAACCAGATCCACCTCAATGACACAATGACCACAAAGGTCGGGTGCGGAAAGCGGCTATAGTAATTTGGATGCATTCCAAGGCTGGGTCCTGGGGTCTCTGGAAGCTGGGGCTCGTCCTTGCCGTGCTGCTTCTCCTTGCGGCGCTCTGCACGACCACTTGGATCGTTTCGCTCCGGGACCGGAAGTGGACCGCCCTCGAATCGAGAGTTGAGACTCTCTTCACGGAGCTGCACACGCCCCCTTTGGAGCGTCTTCCGCTCGGTCGCACCCTTCTCCCCGGGAACGCCTGGGACGACTATGTCAGCGCCGGAGTATCGGCGCCCGGTCAGCCCCCCCGGATCATCGCTTCGAAACTCCTGGCCTGGCTGCGAAGAGATCCGAATGCGAACCCCGTCGAAGCCGAATCGCTGATTACCGAGTTCTCGACCAACATCGAGGCCATTCGACAGGGGACCCGGCGGCAGAGCGCAACGGCGCCGTCTCCACAATATGCCAAAGGCGGGATCCGCTACCCTTTGCTGCTGCACTACGGATTCCAGGACTTGTCGAGTCTTTGCATCGGGAAGGCTCGACTCTTCGAGGAGGCCGGTGAACTCACGGAGGCGGTCCGACTTCTGGTCGATGTGTGCCTCTTCGGCAGGGACCTCGCCGGAGCACGCATGAGCGGCGGGTCGACCACCGCGTTACACGTCATGCGATCGGCGTTTGCGGAGCTCGAGGACTTGCTCGAACGCCATAATCTCTCCGCGGAGGATCTGGCCTATCTCACGCAGTCCCTGAAGGTTCTGGACGATCACTTCCCGGATCATCTGAATGATCTCCGCTGGGATCTGCTGGAGCTCGGAATCCTCCTTCAACGTGAGGATGATCAGAACGAGGATTGCTTCTTCCTTCCAAACAATCAACCCCGGGGTCGTCGTAATTGGCGACATTGCTTCTCGACACGACTGCAAGCGGCTGCGTCGTTTTCCGATGCGGAATCCCTCGTACAACGGGCGCTCGCTACAGACGCGCAACCCTGGTCCCTTGCCGGCCCCGGAAATCGGGAGTTGTGTGCCGAGGCATCCAAGGATCCGCTGCTCGAACACTCGCTCCTGCACCTGGCCGCCCCGCAATGGACCATCCCCATTCGAGGTCAACTCCGCCTGTTAAGGGTCGTCGTCCAGTATCTTGAAACCGGCAAGCTCCTGGAGCTCGACGACCCGGTGGGCGGAAAGATCCGCTCTCGACCGTCCGAGCAAACAGTTCTCTTCTGGAGAAGGGCTCTCTTCGCAGCGCTGGATTGGGAGCCGAAGGACGCCAAGCGACGCTACGGCTACGGCCTGACGATCGAGGTTCCGCGACGGCAGTAGAAGTCTACCGTCAGTGAGTTCGGCTTCGCGTCGATCCCTGCATCCCGTTGCGGGCGGACGGCGTCTGGGTCGCGGGCGCGCCCTGCGGCTGCCCTTGCTGGGGCGTCGCCGGCGCCTGGACCTGCGAGGCCGACGGCGTCCCGCGCAGGAGGTTCTGCAGCATCGTCGCCAGCACCGCCGCGTCGCCGTTGCGCAGCTGCACCACATAGGTGCTCATGCTCGCGGTGGGATCGGCGTCGAGCTCGTCGATAACCTGATCCATGATCGCGAGATACTCTTTCGAGGCGCGGACGAGGACGCGCGACGTGCGCTCGTCGGCCGTGATCTCCATCTCCTGGCTCGGCAGCAACGCGGGATTCTCGGCCTGCTTGGGCTGCGGCTGCGGCGGGAATCCCGGTTGAGGCTGGGGCTGCTGTTGTTGCGGGGCCTTCTGCCCTCCCCCCTGGGTGGCCTTGACCTGCGCCAGGAACAAGTCCTTCAGGATGGCCGCCGTGTCCTTGGCGCTTGCATGCCGCAGCTTGTAGATGCGTAGCTGGATGAGATCGCTGATGGGCTGATCCAGCTCCTCGACGATCGCGTCGATCATGATCAGGCGCTGCTCGCTGGCCGCCACCACGAGCTTGTTCGCGCGCGGGTCGGCCACCACCCGCACCTCGAGGGCCGAGCCGGACGAGTCGTTGTGCGGGACCATGCGGCCGTACATGTCGTAGACGAAGAGCTGCCCGCGGCTCTTGCTCGACGAGGGCTTCCCCGACCCGCCGCCGCTCTCCGAGAACAGATCGGTCACGAACTTCGCCACTGCCAGCGCATCCGCGTGCCGGAGCGCGTAGAACTTCACCTTCACCGTGGCCGAGCCGCGCTGGTCCAGCCGCTCGATCATCTTCCGGATGTCCGCGAGATTGTCCTCGTTCGCGATGATGATCACCGAGTTCGTCTGGGTTTCAGCCACCACCCGGATCGTATCCTTCGAGAGCGGCCGGGTCGGCGCGGCCTTCTGCTGCTGCCCCATCTGCATCGCGTACATCGCCTGCTGGGCTTTCTGGGCCTCGCCGGGGTTGTAGATCTCGTTCAGCGTCCGGACCACCTCGCCCGCGTCGGCGTTCTTCAGGGTGAAGGTCTGCATCCGGAGCTCGGACGAGGTGCTCACGTCGATCAGCCGCAGCACCCGGACGGCGTTGCGGATGCAGTCGGAGCGCCCCGTCAGGATCAGCGCGTTCGAGTAGGTGGACACCGCGACCTGCCCGTCGGCCTCGAGGACCTTCTTGAGGAGTTCGCCCAGCTCCTTCTGGACCTCGGCGACGTTCATCGCCTTGAGCGGGACAATCTGGGTCCGGATGTCCGACGTCGCGGGGATCACCTCCGGGTCGGATCCCTGGAAGATCTTCAGCTGCCGCCGCATCACCTCGCCGAGATCCTGGACCTTGAGGACCTGGCCGGGCTTGGGGACATCGGGCGCGACCGGGTTCGAGATGATGGCGTCGACGGGCCGGAGCGCCGCATTGAGGAAGTCCAGGCAGCGCGAGGCCGGGACCTCCGTATCGCTCACGGCCGTGATGCTGCCGGCCACCTGCTTTTCCTGAACGAAGATCCAGCCGGTGACCGAACTCACATACTTGAGCACCGCGTCGACGGACGCGTCCTTGAAGTGAAAGCTCAGCTTCTTTTCCTTCTCCGGCTCCTGCGCCGAGAGAAAGACCGTCAGCAGGCAGAACGTGAGTTGGCCCATCCCGTTGTCCCTCCCCGATAGGTATTTAGACGAATTGGAGGGGCCCGTGATCACCGATTTCCAAACCCCCGGGTTCCCGCCCGTTCAAAATTGACGCGACCCGGGCCCGTTGTGCGGGGTAATATTGCTCCGAATGGAATCCGATGCCCTGAAGACCCGGCTCGACGAGCTCACCAAGTCCCTGGCCGCCATCGAAGTGTCGAGCGCCATGCACACCGATGTCCGGAGCGGCATCGCCTCCAAGCTCGACGCCATCGCCGCCGACGCCGAACGCGACGTCGTCCCCGCGCTCGGCCCCTCGCCGGACCCGGACCTGCACGATGCGGCCGCCCGGGTCTTCCGTCAGCTCGCCATGACGAACTCGTGGCTTGAGAACCGCGAGGAACGGACGCGGAACTGGATCGACCGCGCGGCCGAACTGGTGCGCTCGGACATCCTCCGCGACCTGATCAAGAACGAGCAGAACCGCCTCCGGGACGGCGAGGCCTTCGCCGGGATCTCCGACCTCTGCGAGAAGGGGCTCGTCGACAAGGCCCGCCGGGAACTCGTCCGCAGGCGCAAGGCGTCGAGCGATCCGGTCCTCCGCAAGCGCATCGAGGAGGTCCTGGCGGACCCGAGGAATTTTCTCTCGCCCATGCGCTCCGCGCCGGGCCTAATGACGATGAACGGTTTCGGCACGATGATGTGGGGGGAGCGGGACCGGAAGGCGGACGGGACCTACGTCTCGACCCTTTGCATGGTCTTCTGCTTCCTCCCCTTCCTGCCGCTCCGCTCCTATCTCGTGAGCCGCGAAGGCACGGGCTGGCGCTTCTATGGCCGAGTCCCGCTGTCTCCGTTCGCCTTCTGGTACCGGCGCATCGCCGTGCTCGGGCCGATCCTCGCGGCGCTCGTGTTCTGGGGCTACGAGTCGACGATGTCCCTGCCCTACGTGACGGAAACCCGCGCGCTCGCGACGGCCGGAGAACAGAAGGCCCGGCGGGACTACGCGGCGGCCATGAACACCCTCGGGAAGATCTCCACGCGGGACGCCGAGCGCGGCGCCCAGGTCCAGCAGCTCGTTCAGCAGACCCTGACCTCGGCGCTTTCGGACGTGCAGACGCTGGACAGCGCCCAGCGCTTCCTCGGGACGACCGGCGCCGCCTGCCTGCGGACCCGGAGGGCCCTCGGTCCGGACGGCGCCGCGGCCGCCCAGGCGGCGCTCGGCCGCTTCGCCGTTGATCCCGGCGCAGGCAAGACCGCCCGCGATTTCGTCACCTGGATGGCCGGGGTCTTCCCCGACGTCCGGCCCCGCCAGGCCGAGATCCTGGAACAGGCCTGCCGGAGCTGCGATTCGCCGCTCCTGCTGGCCGCCGCCGCCGAGCAGTACTTCCAGTCGAAGCGCCCCTGCCCCGCCGACCTCGTGCGAAAGCTGCGGACGCACCTGCTGGAGCGCCGGCACGACACCTGGGACGCGGACGTGCTCAGCTATTTGAAAGTCGCGGACGCCTCGGATGCCCGACCGTTGCTCTACGCGCGAGTCGAATCCGCGTGGAAAGGCGACGCGGCGGCGCCGGATCTTCTCGACCTGCCCCAGCTGCCGGCCCCCTTCCGAAAGCTCCTCGAGCTCGACCTGGAGAAGAATCCGGAGAAGCAGGTCGCCGGGCTCGAAAAGGCCGTCGAGGTCGACGGCCTGGAGGACGCGCAGAAGACCTGGCAGCGAATCGGCGTCGCGAAGCGCCTGGTGAAAATCCTCGGGGTCCTGAACGAGAAGGATCCGATCCGAACGCCGGTCTCCAAGATCCGCCCCTGGGCCGTCCAGGCATCGGAGCTGGCTCCCGACGACGTTGCCGCGCGCGTCCTCGCGCTCCGCTACCTGCTCGAGGAAGGAGACTATGCCCGGGTCATCGAGATGGGCCGCCCGGGCACGGCGGATCGGAAGACCGCGACCTTCGTGGGCGTC
>Ga0310813_10001122_pt1 | contig 16183 bp, 14 predicted proteins | sample YN3metagenome_FD_203086 | JGI IMG/M metagenome (GOLD analysis project Ga0310813, IMG submission 203086) | Soil microbial communities from experimental microcosm in Duke University, North Carolina, United States - YN3 | ecosystem: Engineered > Artificial ecosystem > Soil microcosm > Unclassified...
GTGCTGGTCGCTGCCGACGACGATCGCATCGTCGGTTTCACGATGCTCGGTGCGGAATCGGGCGAGGTGATGGCCGCGATGCAGACGGCGATGCTCGCCGAACTGCCGTATCCGCGGCTGCGCGATGCGGTGATCGCGCACTTGACCTATGCGGAAGGGCTTGGCCGATTGCTCGGCAACGTGCCGGCGCGCGGCGGCATGTAGCGAGTCCGGGAGTGTCCGGCAGTAAGTCCGATCGCGAGTCCTGCGCGACTCCGATCGCGCGGGCAGTGGCGCGCCGCTGCCCGCGCAACGCATTGTCGATGCGCCGCACGCTCTTGCGCACGCCGCGCACACCGCGCACACCGGGCACACCGGGCACACCGCGCACACCGCGTGCATCGCCCGCCCCGCGCTTCGCATCGGCGCCCTCTCTTAACGCGAATGACACTGCGCGCAATCATCGATTCGCTACAATAGCGCCGCCCATTCACAAGGAGATATGCATGAAACATGCACTGTGCGCGCTTGCCGCTGCGCTCGTCGCGACCGTGTCGGTCAGCGCCTATGCTGCCGGCTCGACCGAGAAGCTGCCGTCCGGCGTGGTCGTCCAGCATCTGACCGACGGCACCGGCCCGAAGCCGGTTGCCACCGACGTCGTGAAGGTCAACTACCGCGGCACGCTGGCCGACGGTACCGAGTTCGATGCGTCCGCCAAGCACGGCGGCCCGGCCAGCTTCCCGCTGAATCGCGTGATCCCGTGCTGGACCCAGGGCGTGGCCACCATGAAGGTCGGCGAAAAGGCCAAGCTCACGTGCCCGGCGGCGACCGCATACGGCTCGCGCGCGGTCGGCACGATTCCGGCCAACAGCGACCTGACCTTCGAAGTCGAACTGCTCGCGATCGTCAAATAAGCGCCCGCGAACAGGCAGCCTCAAATACGCGCCGTCGAATACGCGCCCGCGCGATGCGCAACGCGCGGCGGCACGCGCCGCCGCGCCCGGGCGACCTGTGCGGCAAGCTTCGCGCACTGCATGGTACTGTGAGCGCTTGCGCTCTCGTGTCGCGCCCAGCACGGTGATCCGGGGCCGCGGCACGCTGCCGCGCAACTTTCTTCGGTGGGAGTTGCCTTGGATCATCCGCTGATCATCGGATATACCGTGCTGGTCGCCGATCTCGCCGTATGGCGTTTCGGCCGGCCGCAAAGCGAGGTCGCACGCCTGTTCGTGCGGCTGCTGCTGTTCACGGTTCTCAGCTACGTTCTGTTCGCCTCCGGGCTCAGCCCGTTTTCGCAGGCGCCCGGCTTCGGCTCGATGCCGCTGCACGTGCTCGGCCAGGTGCTCGAGATCGTCTGGTGGCTCAACGGCGCGCGCCTCCTCGGACAGGCGCTCGATACGCTGCTGCTGCCGCGCCGCTGGCGCCGTCAGCGGCTGTTTCAGGACGTGTTCGGCGCGGTGGTGTTTCTGGCCGCGGTGGTCGCTTCGCTCGGCTTCGTGCTCGAGTTGCCGGTGCGCGGGCTGGTCGCGACGTCCGGTGCGCTGGCGATCGTCGTCGGTCTGGCGATCCAGAGCACGTTGAGCGACGTGTTCGCCGGCATCGTGATCAATACCACCGAGCCGTACGAAGTCGGCGACTGGGTCGAGATGTCCGACGTCGAAGGGCGGGTGGTCGAGATGAACTGGCGCGCCACCCATCTGCTGACTTCGCAGGGCAACGTCGTGATCGTGCCCAATGCGGTGGCCGCGAAAACCAACATCACCAACAAGAGCCGGCCCGGCTCGCTGCACGGCATCACCATCGGTCTCGAACTGTCGCCGCACGAGCGGCCGGCCACCGTGATCGGCGCGCTCGAACGCGCGTACCGCGGCCTGACGTCGATCATGGCCGATCCCGCGCCGTACGTGCAGGCCAAGCGCAGTTCGATGAACTCGATCCTGTACGAGATCACCGTGTTCGTCGACGACATGGGCAAGAAAACGCCGGTGGGCAATGAACTGTACGACCTGTGCTACCGGCATCTTGCGTCGGCAGGCGTGCAGATGCGCTCGCTCGGCGTGCCGGAGGCGCCGTCGCTGCGCGAAGATCCGCGCGACGCGCTGGTGCGCAGCGTCGAGCTGTTCGCCGCGCTGGACCGCGACGAAGTGCATGCGCTTGCGCAGCACATGACGCGCGACGAATACGAAGTCGGCGCGGTGCTGCTGACGCCCGAGGTGGTGCCCGACTGCATGACGATCGTCGAATCGGGCATTCTGCGCGTGACGGCCGTCGATACCGAGTCGAGCGAAGTCGAAGTGTCGCGTCTCGGGCCTGGCGATACGCTCGGCGAGATCGGGGTGCTGTCCGGCAAGCCGATGCGCGTGACGGTTTCGGCGGTCACGCGGGTGGTCGTCTATCAGTTGAAGAAGGAATATCTGCTACCGGTGCTGAAGGCACGGCCGGAAGTGACGCGGCAGATATGCGAGCTGCTGGCGCGGCGCAAGGACAAGCTGTTGAAGCTGTCGGCGGCGGCGCCGACCAATGGCAACCAGGAACATTCGATGTTCCAGTGGTTGATCGATGGGGTGCGCAAGCTGCACGATCTGACGTTTTGAGCCTGCGTGGCTGGCTGTGGCCGGCGCGCGGCGCGTGTGGGGCGCGTAGTGCATGCGGCGCGTGTGATGCGCGCGGTACGCGTGGCGCGGCGCGCAGGCGGCCGCCGCGCAGCCGGTCAGTCAGCCGGCCACGTCGATGCGCACGTCGCTCACAGATCGAGCACCAGCGGCTTCACGCTGCCGTCTTCCTGCTTCGCCGGCACCGAGCAGCAGATCAACGCTTCATTGCCGGCCGTTTCGAACTCCGGCTGATTCGCATAGCTGACCACGCCTTCCACGATTCGCGTGCGACAGCTGCCGCAACTGCCGGCCCGGCAGCTGAACTCGGGTGCAAGACCGCGTGCTTCGGCCAGTTCGAGCAGCGAGCCGCTGCCCGGCGTCCAGCGCGCTTCCTTGGCGGACTTCGCGAAGATTACCGGCGTCGGCTGATCCGCGGCCGCGCGCGCGGGCGCCGCGTTGGCAGCTGAGTCCGCACCCGCGCCGGCACTGGCAGCGGCTGAGGCACCGGCTGCCTTGGCGGGTTGTTCCGCGCGCCGCCGCTGCATCGAAGCAGGCCCGAACGCCTCCGCATGAATCCGTTCGTCGGCGATGTTCAGATCGCGCAAGCCGTCGTACAGCGACTGCATGAACGCGGCCGGCCCGCACAGATAGAAGTCGTAGTCGTCGAACGGCAGCGTTTCGCGCAGCAACGCAATATCGATGCGGCCTTCGTGATCGTAGTCCTTGTTGGCTTGCGCGCCGCGCGGGTCCGATAGTGCGCGCACCACGTTGATCGCGCCGCCCGACACCTGCTCGAGATAGTCGAGTTCTTCGCCGAACGCGCGCTCGCCCAGCGTGCGCGCTGCCTGGAATAGCCAGGTCGGCCGCATGCGCCGCGTGCGCATGCCTTCGTAGACGATGTCGCGCAGCATTGCCATCATCGGCGTGATGCCGACGCCCGCGGCCAGCAGCACCGCCGGGCGCCGCTCGTGCGCATCGAGCGTGAAGCGGCCCGCGGGCGCACGCGCTTCGAGCACGCTGCCGACTCGCAGCGTGTCGTGCAGATGGCGCGATACCCGTCCTTCGCGTTTTACGCTGATCCGGTAGGTGCTGTCGGCTGGGCCCGACGACAGCGTGTAGGTCCTGCGTACGACAGTGCCGCTGGCTTGCGCGGGTGCAGTGCGATGCGCCGGATCGGCTGCCGCGGAATTGACGGCTACGCCGTCCGTGGTCGGGGCAGCGGCCGCGGCCAGTATGTCGGCTGCGCCGTCCGCCGTGGTCGCACCGGCCGGCGCGAATTTGCCGGTTGCGCCGTCCGCCACCACGCCATCACCCGCCGCCGATCTATCGATCGCGCCATCGCCCACCACGCCATCACTCGCGGCAGCGCCTTCCGCCAACGTCACGCGAATCGGCAGATACTGCCCGGCCTGATGCGGCACGAGCCCCGCACCGTCCATCGGCTCCAGGTGAAACGAACGGATCGTCGCGCTCTCGTCGACGATCTGCGTCACGCGAAACGGCCGCCACGCATTGGCAAGCTCACTGGCCTTCAGGCGGCTGGCCGCTTCGCGCCAGTTGCCGGTCATCAGCGAATTGACCGACCAGCCGTCCTCGCGAAACGTCCAGCGCAACGGCAGCGCGCCGGCACGATATACAACGCGCTGCGGCGTAAACCGCCACAAGCGTTCCGCGCCCTGAAACGCGGCGATTTCCGGCGAGTCGAGGTCGACCGTCGCGGTGCCGCTCAGTTGCAGGACGTCGCCGCTCGCGAAGTCGACGAACACGAGGCCCGCGCGCGGATTGACCAGAAAATTGCCGAGCGTCGAGAAAAACAGATTGCCCGCGAAGTCCGGCACCGTCAGCACGCCGTCGGCGCCGATCCGCACGAAGCCGGCATTGCCGCCGCGATGCGACACGTCCACCTGACGTCCCGCGCCGCCGCGATCCACATACGACGCGACGAAAAACGTATCGGCCGCTTCGATGATCGCGCGGTCGCGCGCGTTGAGCGCGCTGCGGTATTGCGGCGCGGCCTCGGCCAGTTGCGCCGGCTCGCGCACGAATTCGAAGCTGCGCAACTGGATGTATTGCGGACAGTTGCCGAAGCTCTCGTCGACGCCGATCGAGAAGCCGCGCGCCGTACGCCCGCGCACCGTACCGTTCATGCGATTGCGTCGCCGCGTATGCAGTTCGATGCCAAGCAGTCCGACCGCGGCGCCATCGTGCACGCCGGGGTACGCCGGGTCGCGCGGATCGGGCAGTGCGGCGACGTCGAGCGCCTGCGGACCGGGCGATTGCATAAAGCCGGGTTGGCCCGCGAGCAGCGTTGCCCACACGTCGCCGGCGTCGTCCACCGCGCCGAGCACGACAAACGGCAGCTGCGCGAAGAACGCGCGGTGCTGGTCCGGCATGAACTTGCGCACCACGCGCGTACCGAGTTCGCGCATCCGTTCGGCGACGCCGACGCGCTGCTGCAACGCTACTTCACCGCCGTGCCACGGCGCGGTGCTCTGGTTATCGGCGACAGGTGAAATCATGTCCATGCTGTGTGCTCCTGCGGTCCGCTTCGCAGCGGACCGGTTCGATATGCAATCAATCCTGCAACTGCTGCGTACCGCTTAGGCAGCCAATCCGACCGGCGTCTTCGCGAACGGCACGAAGCCCGGCAGTGCCTCGATGCGCTCGAGCCACGCGCGCACCTGCGCATACGCGGACAGATCGACGTTGCCTTCGGGCGCGCGGGCGATATAGCTGTACAGCGCGACATCCGCGATGCTCGGTGCGGCGCCCACGATGAATGGCTGCGTCGCGAGTTCGGCTTCGACGAGGCCGAGAATGCGGTGCGCCCGTGCAATCACTTCCGCGGCACGGAAATCTCGCTTGAACACCGTGATCAGCCGTGCGGCTGCGGGCCCGTAGGCGATTTCGCCGGCCGCCACCGACAGCCAGCGCTGCACCGCGGCTTCGCCTGCCGGCGTATCCGGCAGCCAGCCGGTCTTGCCGAGCTTGCGGGCGACGTACACCAGAATCGCGTTCGAGTCGGCGATCGTCAGGTCGCCGTCGATCAGCACCGGCACCTGGCCGAAACGGTTCAGCTTCAGGAACTCCGGCGACTGCTGCGCGCCGGCGGCCAGATCCACTTCGACCAGTTGATGGTCGACGCCGAGCAGCGACAGCAGCAGACGGGCGCGGTGCGAGTGGCCGGATAGGGGGTGGTAATAGAGCTTCATCGTGACGTCGGTCTCATAGGCACGAGGCACCGGACCATCCGGGCCTCTGCTTCGCAGTCTAGGCAAGCCCGCCGCGCCGCAGAACGGGCCGCGCGCCCAAAGCATTTTTCTCGTAACGAGAAAGATCGCCAAAGCCGCGCCAGGCGGGCCGCGCCGGCGTGCGCACCAGGATTGAGCCGAACCGGCATGTCGTTGAGACGTTCGAGCATGCGCCCAGACGGCGCGCGCGGCTACACTCGTGCGTGCAAGTGTCTTTTTCCGGATCTGTGCGACGACGGACGACTGTGGATGAACCTTGGATTGTTTTCTCTGCCGATTGCCCCTTTGATCCTGTTCGCCAGCGTGGCGGCCGCGCTGCTGGCGGCGCGCTTCGCCGGCAAAGCCGCGGCGGCAGGCACCGATAACGCGGTCTTCATGGCGCTGCTGGTGGGCCTCGTGGCGGCGCGGCTGGTATTCGTCGGACGCTATCTGCCGGCCTATGAAGGCAGCGTGCTGAAGATGCTCGATTTCCGCGATCTGGGCTTCGACGGTACCGCCGGCGTCGTGGCAGGCGCGGCGGTGGCAGCGTGGCTGCTGTGGCGCCGCCGCGCGATGCGCCGGCCGTTGGCGGCGGCGCTCGTCGCGGGTGTGGCGACGTGGAGCGTGGCTACCGCCGCGGCGGAATACGCGCGGCCGCCGCAGACGGTGCCGGCCGTGCAACTCGTCGACGACCGCGGCCAGATCGAGTCGCTTGCGCGGCGCGACGGCAAGCCGCTGGTGGTCAATCTGTGGGCGACGTGGTGCCCGCCATGCCAGGCGGAGATGCCGTCGCTCGCCAAAGCGCAGGCGCAGCACGCGGGCATCGACATGGTGTTCGTCAATCAGGGCGAGACGCGCGACACGATCGCTGGCTTTCTGCAGGCGCACGATATCCGGATCGAGCATTCGTTGCTCGATCCGCGCCTCGAAGTGGCCCGCGCGGTCAAGGCCGCCGGCTATCCGACCACGCTGTTTTACGATGCGCAGGGGCGGCTGGTGGCGTCGCATCTCGGGCCCTTTTCGGCGGCGACCTTCCAGCAGGCGCTCGAACAGCTTTATCCGCAGCAGATGCGCATGCCGGAGGCTTCGCGATGATGCGCGTGAAATCCGCCGCCGCGCCGCCATTACTACGCAAACCCGGCCGCACGGCGCGCCTGCTGTGCGCAGCGTGGCTGGCCGCTTTCAGTCTATCGACGCCAGGAGCCGTGATGACCACCGAAGCCGAAGCCGCAACCGCACCGGACGCGCCGCGCGCGAACCCCGCCGCGCTCGTCACGCTGCCGAGTCCTTACGACTTCGAGACCACCGTCGCGCGCCTGAAGGAAACGCTCGCGGCGCGCGGCCTGACGCTGTTCGCCGACATCGACCAGCGCGACGCGGCGGCGCGCGTCGGCATGCCGTTGCGGCCGACGCGTCTGCTGCTGTTCGGCAATCCGAAAGGCGGCACGCCGGTGATGGCCGCGCATCCGCATGCGGCGCTCGAGCTGCCGCTGCGCGCGGTGGTGTGGCAGGACGATGCGCAGCAGGTGTTCATCGACTATCTGGACGTGACGAAGACGCTGCCGGCCTATGGCGTCGACGCGGCCTTGCTTGCGCCGTTTGCGCAGGTGCCGGCGTTGCTGCGAACGGTGGTGCAGCCGCAGCAACGCTAGACGGGCGGCCGGTGCCGTCTGCGCGTGCGGCGGCGTCTAGCGCTGTGCGGATCCGGAAGGCCCCGCCCCGGGGTGCGCGCGCTGCTGATCGACCCGTTCGAGACTGCGCTCGATATCGCGCAGTTCGGCAAGCACCGCATAGAGCGCGGTACGCGCGTCGCGTGCGCGTTGTTCGGCGTTCGCCAACTGTTCTTTGGTCGATTCCAGCATGCGCTCGTGGGTGCCGACGTCTTCGTTGCGTGCGCGTAGTGCCGCTATTGCCGTTTCCAGCTGTTGTATGTGCTGTTGCACGTGATCTTGCTCGTCCTGTGCGGCGCGCTCGGTATCGCTGAGCGAGTGGGCTGCGATGCGTTCTGCGTCGCGCCTCAGTAACAGGCTCAAACGCTGCTCTTCGAGACGGTCGCCGGGACGGTCGCCGGGACGGCCGCCGCGCAAGCCGGATTTCACCGGTTCGCGGACGCCGCCGTAGGCATCACGCTCCGCACCATGGTTCGCGCGAGGACGCCGTAACGCTGCGCCGGTATAGTCCGGCACCCGCACCGGCACGGGCGCGGCCGGCAAAGCCGTCCGATGCGTCGACGGGTGCTGCCGCACCAGCGCGCGGACCACCAGCGCGCTGGCGGCCGTAACCGGGTAGCGCGGCGGCTCGCCGTGCGAGCGGGGCAAATCCGTCTGCGCAAGCACCGATGGCGAACCGGTGTCCGGATGCCAGTGGGTTTCAGCGAAGCGAAATAGGTTCATGCGGACCTCTTCGGTGACGTTAGAGGCGCACTGCGCGACTGCGCATTGCATGAACGCATTTACGCAAAGCGACGACGTGTGAAGGTGGTGCAATGTGCTGACTCGATGCATCTGTGCCGCGCACGTGCACGGCCTGTGTATCGACTTTTGCGCATGCGCCGGCACGCGGGCCGGCGCTCAGCTCAAAACTTTCCCGGCTCGTGCTGCCACGCCTGCTCGATCGCGTGCAGCGCGCCGAGCACGATCGAACGGTTCAGCGCCGCGGCGAGCGTGCCGTCGCGTTCCTCGTACGCTTCGCACAGCCGCTGATGATCGGCGCATGAGCGCTGTAGCCGCCCCGGCAGCGACGTGCTCAGATGCCGCAGCCGGTTGGTGCGCAACCGCAGCGTATCGAGCACTTCCTTGACGATGCCGTTGCGGCTCACCCGCAACTCTTCGTCGCGAAACGCGACGTTGGCCCAGAAATAGCCGTCCACGTCGCCGCGCGCTGCCACGTCGGCGAGCCGGCTGTGCGCGCGCCATAGCGCGGCGATGTCGTCGGCGCTCGCGTGCTCGACGATCGCATGCGACACCTGTGCATACAGCAGCGCACGCAGCTGATACAGCTCGCGCACGTCCTTGATATCGAGTGTCGACACCCGCGGCCGGCGGCGCGGCGACCAGTCGACCAGCCCTTCGCGCGACAGCACGAACAGCGCCTCGCGCACCGGCGTGCGGCTCACGCTGAAGCGCTTCGCGAGGTCGACCGAATTCAGGTCGTCTCCCGGCTGCAGCCGGCCTTCGATGATGCCGCGCGCCACCCAGTCGACGATCTCCGACACCCGCGGCGAGTCGTTTTCTTCCACCGCGGCGCTGCTATCTCCTTCCTTCTGCATGGCATTTCCTTTATTCGGCTCGTTGCTGCGCGGTTCCGCGGGCCAGATTCTAGCAAAACGGCATAAACAGACCCCCGGCTGAGCCCAGGTTAAGTGACCAAGTGTGCACACTTGGCGATTTTTCACTTGAGTCTACCGCGATTTGGTCGCTATACTGGCTCAAAGTGTCGACACTATAGAACCAGGCACACGCTATCCATCGAGAGGAAACAGGAGACGACATGTATATGGAAAAGGAGCTCGCCCCGCACGCTCTGGCGCAGGCGAGCGTCTCGGCGCGGCTCGACCGCCTGCCGCCCACCCGCTATTTCCGCGGGCTGGTGGCGCGCATCGCGGTAGGGGGCTGGTTCGAGTTTTATGAACTGTTCATGGCAGCTTACGTATCGCTAGGGTTGATTCACAGCGGGCTGTACCGCACCACGACGGCGGGCCTGTTCGACATCAACGGTTTCGCGAGTTTTCTCGGCTCGTTCTTCGCCGGCATGTTCGTCGGCACGGTGGCGCTCGGCGGCATTACCGACCGCTACGGGCGGCGCGCGGTATTTACCGGCGCGATGGTGATCTACTCGATCGCGACTTTCGCGGCGGCGTTCCAGCATTCGCCGGAAGCGATCGACGTGTGGCGGTTCGTGGCCGGCGCGGGCATCGGCGTACAGCTTCTGACTGTCGACACTTACATTTCCGAGCTGACGCCGTATAAAAGCCGCGGCAAGTACATGGCGTTCAGCATCCTCGTGATCCTGACCTCGGTGCCGGTGGTCGCGGTGCTCGCGTACGTGCTGGTGCCGCAGGTGGTGTTCGGCCTCGAAGGCTGGCGCTGGGTGATGATCATCGGTTCGGCCGGCGCGATTGCGATCTGGTTCGTGCGGCGCGGCTTGCCGGAGTCGCCGCGCTGGCTCGAAAGCAAGGGCCGTCTCACCGAGGCGCGCGCGATCGTCGATGCGATCGAGGCGCGCGTGATCGCGGAAACGGGCCGTCAGCTGGAAGCGCCGCAAGCCGATGCGGTGGCCGCGCAGGCCGCGCATCACGCAGTCGGTGCGCCGCAGGGCTCGTGGTCCGAAATGTGGAAGGGCCGCTATCTGCCGCGCACGATCATGCTGTCGTTCTTCAATTTCTTCCAGACCTTCGGCGTGTACGGTTTCGGCTCGTGGGTGCCGGTGCTGCTGTTTTCGAAGGGCATCACCATCACGCATTCGCTGCTCTACACGATGGTGATCGCGTTCGCGACGCCGCTCGGCGCGATCGGCGCGATGGCCTGCGCGGAGCGCATCGAGCGCAAGTGGCAGCTGGTCGGCTGCGCGCTGGTGGTGGCGGGCGCCGGCCTCGCGTTCGGCAGCGCGCGCGAGCCGGCGATGATCCTGCTGTGCGGCAGTCTCGTGACGATCGCCAACAACTGGCTGATCGGCATCTTCCATACCTATCAGGCCGAGCTGTATCCGACCCGCATCCGTGCCCGCGCGGTCGGCTTCGTATTCAGCTGGAGCCGCGTCAGTTCGATTTTCGTAGGTTTCTGGGTGGCGGCGCTGCTCAAGCAGTCGGGCGTGGCCGCCGTGTTCGTGCTGATTTCGTCAGCCATGTTAGTGATCGTCGTGATGGTGGGCCTGCTCGGGCCGAAAACCAACGGCGTTCGTCTCGAGGAGTTGTCTCAATGAGTTTTGTCGCCGCCGCATTTGCGCAGGGCCTCCATGCGCTCGCGCAGCGTCCGCTGCCCGCCGAGGTACAACGGGAGGCCAGGCGTTCGTTTATCAATGTGGTTGGAACGTCGATCGGCGCCTCGCTGCATCCGGGCGTCGACGCGATTCTCGGTACCGCGAAGGATCTGGGCGTGGCGCCGCTCGCGCCGGTGCCGGGCCGCAGCGAGAGGGTCGACGTGCATTTTTCGGCGTTGGCCACCGGTTTCGCCGGCCACCTCGACGACTTCGACGACACTCACCTCGCCACCGTGATTCACCCGGCCGCATCGATTCTCGCGGTGCTGACCGCGCTCGCGCCGCAAACCAAACCGAGCGGCGCCAAGGCGCTGATGGCATTCGCGCTCGGCTGCGAATCGCAACTGCGCGTCGGCGTGTCGATTTCGCCGGAGCACTATGACCGCGGCTGGCACATCACCGGCACCTGCGGCGTGATCGGCTGCGCGGTGACCGCGGGCCTGCTGCTCGACCTGTCGGTGGAACAGCTGACCGAAGCGGTCGGGATCGCCGCGTCGATGTTCGTCGGCATGCGCGAAGCGTTCGGCACGATGACCAAGCCGTATCACCCGGGCAAGGCGGCTTCGAACGGTATCGCGGCGGCGCGTCTCGCGCAGCAGGGCCAGCGCGCGAAACAGGACATTTTCGAAGCGCAGGGCGGCTACTCGCATTCGATGTCGACCAAGGTCGACTTCGATCTGATGAACGGTGCGTTCGGCGAACGCTGGGAACTGCTGTTCAACACGTACAAGCCGTTTCCGTGCGGCATCGTCGCGCACCCGGCAATCGACGGCGGCCTGTCGCTGTCGCAGAAGATCGCCAACGCCAACGACATCGAAGCGATCACGCTGCGCTGTCATCCGCTGGTGCCGGAACTGATGGGCAACCCGCAGCCGAAAGACGGCCTGCAGGCGCGCTTCTCGGCGATTCACGGCGTGGCCGCCGCGCTGTGCGACAAGGTGGTCGGCCTCGCGCAGTACGAAGACGAGCGCGTGATCAAGGCCGACGTGACGGCGCTGCGTGCCAGGACCACGCTCGCACCGGACACCAGCGTGAACCGCGACGAAGTGTTTATCGAAGCGCGCATGAAGGATGGCAGCGTTGTCAAACATCACGTCGAGCACGCGCGCGGTTCGCTGGCGCGCCCGCTGACCGATGACGAACTGATGGACAAGGTCCGCCTGCTGATCGACCCGCTGCTGGGCGACGGCCGCGCGGCACAGCTTGCCGCGGTGGTCGACGGCCTTGCCGACGCGCCGAACCTCGATACGCTTTTCGCACTTTGCGCTCCGAAGAAGGAATCCAATCATGCATAATCCCGCCGCCCAATCCGCCATTTCCGATGCGCTCGTCAAGTTCGCGACGAGCCCGCTAGAAGCTGCCGGCGCGCACGCTGCGGACGCCGCCGCGGGCGCGCTCGCACAGGCGCGCGCGAGCTTCGCCGCACTCGACGATGCCGGCAAGAAGGTCGCCGCGCTGCTCGAACAGCAGGGCAGCGGCCCGCACGACGCACGCGTGCGAGCATGGGTGCTCGGCGCCGCACTGTCGACGCAGCGCGCCAGCAGCGCCACGCCGGTGCTGGCCGCGGTGATCGCGACGGGCGAATTGCTGTCGTCGTCGGAACAGGAAGTTGCAGCGGCGGCTGCGATCGGCATCGAAGCGGCTGCGCGGATTCTCGCCGCGGTCGATAGCGACGAGTTTCGCGTGCGCTGGAACGTCGCCTCGTCGCTCGGCGTGCTCGGCGCGGTGCTGGCCGTCGCACGTCTGTTGAAGCTCGACGAAACGCGTACGCGCCACGCGCTGGGGATCGCTGCGACGCAAGCCGCGGGCCTTGCACACAATGCCGGCGATTCGCTGGCGGCGATCGAGACCGGCAAGGCAGCCGCCGATGCGATCGAAGCGGCGCTGATGGCCAAGCACGGCTTCACCAGCGCGCCGGCGTCGATCGACGGCCGCCGCGGCTTTGCGGCGTTGATGGCTTACCGGTTCGACGCGGCATCGATTACCGACGGCCTCGGCGCGCGCTGGACGTCGCTCGGCTGACGATGCTGGGGTGCCGCGCGGTGCAGCGCGGCTCGCGAGCGGACTCGACGATGGAATGAAGCGGTGGGCTCAGGTGTCTGGTTAATGTCTGTTTCAGACAATTCCGGCGCTTCGAGCCCGCCGTTTTTTCATCAGAGCCGCCCTTTTTGAAGGAGTGACCCCAGCATGCACAGTCTCGCCATCGCCAGCCGCCGTCTTTCACCCGCCCTTGCCGCCTTTGCTTTCGTGCTCGGTGCGGCCGCCAGCAGCACCGCATTCGCGCAGCAGCCCCCTGCCGGCATCCACATCGAAACGCTGCTGAAAACCGACAACTCATGGGATGGCACGCGCTACAAGTCCTATCCGTCCGGCCAGCCGCAATTGACGGTACTGAAGATTGAAATTCCCGCGCATTCCGAACTGCCATGGCACAAACACCCGATGCCGAATGCCGGCTACGTGCAGTCCGGCGAGATCACCGTCGAGAAACCTGACGGCGAGAAGATGACCGTCAAGGCCGGCCAGGTGCTGCCCGAGACGGTCGGCAGCGTGCATCGCGGCGTGACCGGCGACAGCCCGGTGACGCTGATCGTGTTCTATGCGGGCTCGCATGGACAGCCTCTTTCGCAGCATCCGTAAGCCCGCGTCCGCACTTTCGCGATAATAGCGGTCCGGTGCCGCGCCTGCGCATCGCGCAGGCGTTGCGCACCGGCTATGACGGACATTCAACGGAGAACAGAATTGACAGGTAAAACGGTCCGACCGCGCCGGCCGGCGCTGACCCGCGCGTGGTTCGCGGCTGCCGCGGCGCTCGCGCTGTGGCAAAGCGCGCCGCCGAGCGCGCAAGCCGACACGACGATCCTCAACGTGTCGTACGACGTCGCGCGCGAGCTCTACAAGGACATCGATCCGGCCTTTATCGCCGCCTACAAACAGAAAACCGGCGAAACGGTGACCGTGAACCAGTCGCATGGCGCGTCGAGCGCGCAGGCGCTGTCGGTGCTGCAAGGCTTGCCTGCCGACGTCGTGACGATGAACCAGCCGAACGATATCGATCTGCTCGCGCAACAGGGCCATCTGCTGCCGGAAAACTGGCGCACGCGGCTGCCCAACGACAGCGCGCCGTACACGACGACGATGGTGTTTCTCGTCAAGAAGGGCAACCCGAAGCAGATCAAGGACTGGGACGACCTGACCAAACCCGGCGTGCAGGTGATCATTCCGAATCCGAAGACGGCCGGCAACGGCCGCTACACGTATCTGGCGGCATGGGGCTACAAGAAGCAGCACGGCGCCACCGATGCGCAGGCGCTCGACTTCGAAAAGGCCATCTTCCGCAATGTGCCGGTGCTCGATACGGGCGGGCGCGGCGCGACCACCACGTTCACGCAGCGCGGCATCGGCGACGTGCTGGTCACGTTCGAAAACGAAGTGTCGCTGATCGATAGCGGCGTGGGCGGCGGCGATAAATTCGAAGCGGTGTATCCGTCGGTGAGCATCGTCGCGGCGCCGCCGGTCGCGCTGGTCGACAAGGTGGTGGACAAGCGCGGTACGCGCAAGGAATCACAGGCATTTCTCGAGTTCCTGTATTCGCCGGCCGGGCAGGAGATCTTCGCGAAGCATCACCTGCGGCCGACCGATCCGGCGGTGCTGGCGAAGCACGCGGCCGAGTTCAAGCCGATCAAGACCTTCACGGTCGAGCAGATGTTCGGCAGCTGGCAGAACGCGCAGAAGGTGCATTTCGCCGACGGCGGCACGTTCGATCAGATTTACGCGGGGCGGAGGTAGGCGCAGTTGCGGCGATGGCAGTGACGCTGTTGCCGTCGCCGTTTTTCTCTGCGCGTTGGGCGTTGCACCACCTTCGCCGCTGCGCTTCTTGCTGCGCTTTTCGGTGCGCTCGCAACTCTATCGCACCGGTTTGCGCCGCGCCGCTTCAGCCCTTGTTGAAGCGCGACAGAAACTGCTGCGCACGCGGCGATTTCGGCGCACTGAAAAACTCCTCAGGCGGCGCCGTTTCCGCCACCACGCCGCCATCCATAAACACCACGCGCGTCGCCACCTGACGCGCGAACTCCATTTCATGCGTGACGATGATCATCGTCGCGCCTTCGTTGGCGAGCCCCTTCATCACCGCCAGCACTTCGCCGACCAGTTCCGGATCGAGCGCGCTGGTCGGCTCGTCGAACAGCAGTACGTCGGGCTTCATCGCCAGCGCGCGGGCGATGCCGACGCGCTGCTTCTGGCCACCCGACAGCCGCGACGGAAACTGGTCGTGCTTGTCGGCGAGGCCCACGCGCGCCAGCAACGCCTCGGCCTCCGCACGCACCTGCGCACGGTCGCGCTTGAGCACATGCAGCGGCGCTTCCATCACGTTTTCGATCACCGTCAGATGCGGCCACAGCGCGAAGTGCTGAAACACCATGCCGATCTTCGCGCGCATCTGCGCAAGGTCGCCGTCGCTCATCTTGATGCTGGTGTTGTCGCGCACGCCCATCCGCTTGCCGGAGATATGGATGCTGCCGGCATCCGGCGTCTCGAGCCAGTTGATGCAGCGGAGCAAGGTCGACTTGCCGCAGCCGGACGGCCCGAGCAGACAGACGGTTTCGCCCGGTGCGACCTGCAGCGACACGTCGCGCAGCACCTGGTTGTTGCCGAACGCCTTCGAGATGCCGTTGAGCATCACGACCGGGCGCACGCCGTCGTGGGCAGCGGACGGTGTAGTGGGTGTAGCGCCTGCGGTTTGCGTCGCCGGCGTGGCGCTCTGAGCAGCAGCCCAATCGATAGGGGAGTTCACGAACGGCGTTCCTCAGCGTATTGGTTCAGCATGCCGGTGCCGGCCTCGATCGCGAGACACACGCACCAGTAAAGCAGCACTGCCGTCACGAAGGCAGCGAACGGAATGAAATAGGTCGACTGGATGCCGGTCATCTCGTGCGTCAGCTCATTGACGGCAATCACGGTCAGAAACGCGCTGTCCTTGACGATCTGGATCACCTGATTGCCGATCATCGGCAATGCGCGCAGAAACACCGGCGGCAGGATAATCCGGCGCAGCAGCGTGAACCCCGAAAAGCCGAAGGCCTTGCCCGATTCGATCAGCGCGTGCGGCAGTTCGAGCCATGCGCCGCGCAGCAGTTCGGCCATATACGCGGTGTTGTACAGCACCAGCGCGATTGCGCCGGCCCACCAGTTCGACAGGCTGATGCCGAGCGTCGGCAAGCCGAAATAGATCAGGTAGACGAACAGCAGGAACGGCGCGCAGCGCATCGCATCGACATACGCAATGGCTGCGCGCGAGATCGCTTTGCGTTTGCTCATCAGCATCGGCGTCAGCAGTGCGCCGAACAGCAGCGAGGCGAGCGCCGAGCCGACCAGCAGGATCACCGTATTCAGCAGACCCGCCAG